>LULI01001026.1_pt1 | contig 19301 bp, 20 predicted proteins | sample 728191 | NCBI WGS metagenome assembly LULI01 (sample SAMN03860293, study PRJNA289734) | marine metagenome | biome: seawater column; feature: ocean; material: water; isolation source: Red Sea water column Station 169 - depth 50m | place: Saudi Arabia: Red Sea | collected 2011-10-15 | depth 50 m | reverse complement strand
CTTATATTATTCTTGGTTCAAGAGATAGGCTAAAAAATATCAAAATTCCTCAGTCAAGCTCGACTGAGGAATACATTGCTGCTAACTTGGAAATAAATGGAAATTCTGAAAAAAAGCTTGATGATTTAGTTGGCTTAGCTAAAGGTAATATAATAGTCTTCTTACCTCCGTCTTCACAGCCAACTAAAAAATCTAAAGAGATATTAAAGAAAATTTCAATGATTGATATTTCTTCATGGGGTTGGTTTAAGTTTAGTAGTAAGAAAAAGAATTTTTTAAGTAATATCAAAAAAATTTCAACTCAAGTAAGAAGTATTCCTGATATAGAACAAGGAATTTTTTTTAATAAAAGAATTTATTTTTCAGTTGGTGGTATTGGTAAATTTGGAACATCACCTTTTAAAGAGCTTTCAAAAAGATTTTATTCAAGAATTGATCCACAAAACCCATTGCCAGCACTTATAATAAGGTCAAAAAATTTTAATATTTTCTGATGGATAACATTACATCTGTAATTGCTGAAAACATTTCTTATAAAGTAAATGACAATAAGCTATTTCATAATTTAAGTTTCTCATTAAACACGGGTGAGTCTTTGCATATTAAAGGACCAAACGGATCTGGTAAATCTACCTTATTAAGAATTATCTTAGGAATTACTAATCCAACCAAGGGATCAATCTCAATAAACTCAACTAAAGATAAGTGTTATTTGGGTCACAAGAACGCTTTGAAAAACTATCTAAGTTTGGATGATAATATTTTATTAATGGAGTTCGACAATCATCCATGCCTCAAAAAATACATTGAAATATTAGACTTAAAAAGATATTTAGATGTAAATGTTGCAAATTTATCTTATGGTCAACAGAAAAAATTAGGATTACTTAGATTATTCCTAAATAGTTCTGATTTAATTATTTTAGATGAACCTTTTGTTGGGCTTGATAAGGAAACACAAATAATATTAACTGATTTTCTCACTGATCAGCTCAAAGAAAACAAAACTTTAATATATACCTCACATATTGAGTGCGATATTGACTCGAAAACACTGTTACTTAAATGAATGAATTAAAATTAGAGTATCTAAAGTTAAAGAAAAAGACTCGGAGTTGGTTAGGACCAATTTTAGTTTTTTGGTTAATTATGCTTGCTTTTCCTTTGACTGTTGAATTCATGCAAGACAAATTAGAAATAGGATTTTTTTCTGTTTTGTGGATTGCAATTTTAATTTCCATGATGCTGGCAACAGAAGATATTTTTATTGAAGATTATAACGATGGTTCATTAGAACAAACAATTATAAAGAATACCTCTTTTCAATTTTTAATTTCTATAAGAATTGTTGTTTATTGGCTTATGATTGGAGTGCCAATTTCAATTTTAAGTTTTATATTTTCACTTGGCACATCAGAAGATTTATTATTGAGTATTTCAGTTATTCCGCTCTCAATTATAAGTTCATATATTTTTTTAAATTTGTTTGCTCTTGGAAGTGCACTTAGTTTAAATAAAGGCTCGCTTTTAGGTGCATTGATTACAATGCCGCTAGCCCTCCCAGTACTAATTGTTTTAGGTAAAAGTATTATTGCATTTCAGTTAGGAATCAATTACTTAGAATTTATACTCTTATTATTAGGCTGCTTATCTATTATAATAATTGCAGTGCCTATTATTGTATCTTTTATAATAAAAGCTCATTTAGAATAAAAACTATTCGCACACATATTACAGTGATAAAAAAATTCATACATCAGTTTGCATCTCCAAAAACTTACCTTTATCAGGTTAATCGTTTTTATCCGTATATTTTTTATAGTTCTCTAGTTATTTATATCATCTCTTTGATATGGGGGTTATTTTTTACACCTGAGGATTTTGTTCAAGGAAATTCTTATAGGATCATATATCTTCATGTGCCCGCATCATTCTTATCACAATCTTTATATCTTGCAATGGCTGTTGCAAGTGTTACTTATCTTGTTTGGAGAGTTAAATTAGCTGCATACTTAATTATTGCTATAGCTCCAATTGGGGCCATGACTACTTTTATAGCTCTAATTTCAGGTTCTATTTGGGGTATTCCAACATGGGGAACTTGGTGGCAATGGGATGCAAGAATAACTTCTACGTTGATACTTTTTATAATGTATTTGGGTTTAATTTCTCTTCATAACTCTTTTAGTAACTTCGAGAAGGCTGATAAATTAACATCATGGCTAGTTATTATTGGCGCAGTAAATATTCCAATAATTAAGAAATCGGTAGATTGGTGGAGCACTTTACATCAATCAGCATCAATAACATTGACTGAAAAACCAACAATAGATGTTTTGATGTTGTATCCTTTAATTGGTTCAATGTTAGGATTTTTAGGCCTAATTACTTGCTTGGTTCTTACTTCATCAAAATATCAAATATTAATAAGAGAAAAAACTAAGTCTTGGATACGGGATTATGTTTAATTTTGCATTTAATTCTTTTGAAGAGGCCATATATATGAATGGTCATGGTATTTATGTATGGATTGTATTATTCATAGTTGTATCCTGCATTACTATTTTTTTTATAACCTACAGAAAAAAAATTCAAAAAATTAAAAAAAAGTTAAATGAATCAAATTAGAAAAAAAAGACTTTATAACATTCTGCTTGTTTCTTTATTTTCTGTTTCAGGAATATCATTAATATTGTATTCACTTAATTCGAATCTTGATTATTTTTTTACACCAACTGAACTAAAAGACCAAAATATTTCATCTGACAAAAGAATTAAAATAGGTGGCATGGTTTTAGAAGGCTCTGTTTTCAGAAATGATTCAAATATAAGTTTTACAGTTACGGATTATGAGAGTTTTGTAAAAGTCGAATTTAAAGGAATTGTCCCTGATTTGTTTCAAGAGGGCAGTGGCGTAGTTGCACTTGGTTATCTAAATGACGAAGTTTTTTATGCTGAAGAGGTTCTTGCAAAACACGATGAAAACTATATGCCTCCAAACATCGAAATAAATAATGATAGTTGAGATTTCTCATTTTTTAGCTTTATTAGCAACTGGATTATTCTTCTTGGTTGGTTGTTTTTCATTTATACGATCAGGTAACATCTATATTTCAAACCTGATTACAAGAACTTATTCTCATGCATTTTTATTGTTACTTACATCTTTTACTATTTATGTTTGGTTAGCAATTACAGATAATTTCTCAGTTGCATATATTGCAAGCCATTCAAACTCAGATTTACCAACATTTTATAAAATCTCTTCAATTTGGAGTGCCCATGAAGGATCAATGTTTTTATGGATTTTATTTCTTGCTGCATGGGGATTCCTTTTTAATAGAAGTATTGATAATGGGGTTGCTCTAAAGCATTATTTCGATTGTATTGGTGGGATTCTTATCATTTTTGTTGCTTACATCTAACCCATTCGAGACTATTCTTCCATTTGGACCTCCCAATGGTGCTGATATAAATCCAGTATTACAAGATCCAGCTTTAGCTATTCATCCTCCAACTTTGTATTTAGGCTACGTTGGATTTGTGATTCCATTTGCATGTGCATTAGCATTTCTGATTAATGGAAATACAGAAATAAAGTGGGAAGAACTAGTAAGAAAATGGTCTGTTTCCGCATGGATATTTTTGACTCTTGGAATTACTCTAGGTAGCTGGTGGGCATATTATGAACTTGGATGGGGCGGTTATTGGTTTTGGGATCCAGTGGAAAATGTTGCACTCATGCCTTGGTTAGCTGCAACTGCATTTTTACATTCAATTAGTGTATCCGTTAAGTCCTCAAACCTAAGAATTTGGACTATCTTATTATCTATATCAGTTTTTTCGTTAAGTCTTTTTGGAGCTTTCATAGTCAGGTCTGGAATAATTGATAGCGTGCATTCATTTGCAAATGATCCGCAAAGAGGCCTCTATTTACTTGCATTTATTGGAACAATAATTTTTACTTCCATGATTTTATTTGTAATTAGATTGCCTATGATCAGATCAGCAGGCAGTATAAAAGCTTTTTCAAAAGAGTCCTTCATATCAATAAATAATATTTTATTTGGGTCGCTGGTGTTCTCAATTATGTTAGGAGTTACTTATCCATTAGTTTATGAATTCTTTTTTGATCAAAAAATTAGTGTTGGAGCTCCTTTTTATAACGCTATTTTCATACCAATAGTTGTTATAGCTTCAATATTTTTATTTTTTTCAATCGATTCAAAATGGCAAAGAACAGTAAAAATGAAATTTTTTGCTGGACCAACATCTTTTTCAGTTATTCTTGCTCTTGTATCTGTGGTTTTGTGTATCTATTCTTTTAAAACAGAATCATTAACAATTATTGTTTCACTATTTGCTGGATTTTTAATAATCCATAGATATATTATTGAAATTGCATCTTCAATTTTTTCTAAAAAGTATATTAATCCATTCAGTGCACTAGCGCATTTTTCTCTAGGCCTATTGATTGTTTCAATATCATTTAACAGCATGTTAAGCACTGAAAGAGCCATTAATATAAAAATCAAAGAATCTGAATCATATATGGATTTGAATATATTTTTTAAGGACATTAGTCTTGTTAATAAATCAAATCATGACGCTATAAAGGCAAATTTTCTTATTGAAGACTCTTTTTCAAATTCATTTTCTCTTAGTCCAGAAAAAAGAAAATATTTCACTAGAGGGCAGATAACTACAGAAACAGCAATCTATGTAACACCTCTTAGAGACATATATCTAACTATTGGTGATCAACTGGAGGATGGAAGCTGGATAGTAAACATTCAAATAAATTATTTAATCAGATGGATTTGGATTTCTGCAATGCTTATGTCATTTGCTGGTCTGATGTTAATATTTTCTAAACAAAGACAAAAAATATGAGTTTTGTGCTTAGAGTTCTAGTACTTATTATCCCTGTATCTCTTATAGGACTCTTCTTTGTTTTGCTATCTACTGAAAATGAATATCCTGGAGCGGATTATAAAATATATGAAATACCTGATTTTTCACTTTCAAATTTAAATGGTACAAACGTAATTTCTAATAAAGATCTTAAAGGCGATTACTTACTAAATGTTTGGGCAAGTTGGTGTATTACCTGTATGGTCGAACATCCATATCTATCGAAGCTAAGTAATAATGGCATAAAAATCATAGGACTTAATTATAAAGATGACAGAAGTGACGCACTTGTTTGGTTGAATAAATTTGATAATCCATACGATTTAATAATTCATGATTTTAAAGGAACTTTAGCATTAGATTTGGGAGTTACAGGTGCACCAGAAACATTTCTTGTAAATAACGGCAAAGTTGTGGCGCATTATCAAGGCGAAGTCAATCAAACTGTGTGGAATGAGGTATTTCAACCTATCATTAATTCAAAAAATCTTTCTTTAAAATGAAAAAATATACTTTGATAGCAATTTTCTTATCAATGAATATTTTTTCAGATATGGTTTACAAATTTGATAATCAGGCAGATGAATTAAGATTTAATAATTTAATTAAAGAAATTCGTTGTCCAAAATGTACTTCAGGTTCTTTGTCGAGCTCCAACGCACCAATTTCTGAAGATTTGAAATTAAAAATTGTTGAAATGATAAAAGATGGGAAGTCAGATTCAGATATTAAAGAATATGTTTCAGATAGATTTGGTAAAGAGTCTCTTTATGATCCAGAATTTACACAACAGACATACATCTTATGGTTTGGACCACTAATTTTTATCGTAATTGCATTTATAATCTTTTTCTTTAGAAAGAAAACGTAATGACAATTTTTATTTTGCTAGCTTTTATAGCTATATTTCCAATATTAGCCTACTTGTTAGCGAACCAAACGACTAATAAAGGGATAATCTTTGGACTTTCGCTAATTGTTATTTCTTTGTGTTTAATAATATTCATTAGTAAATTTTCTGTAATGGGATCATTCAAAAAACAAGTATTGAATAATGAGATCCTGGAAGAAATTTATATTGATTCTAAAATTTCTAAAAATGCTTTTGAAGGAATTGAAAGTCTTCTTCAAGCTGATGAAATACAAGTTTGGCTTATAAGCTTTATAGGAAAAGCAATAGAATTAAATAAATTAAACTCTGCAGAAAGCTTAGTCACTTATGCTGAGAAATTTTTTACTTCGAATGAAGAAAAGTTAATTTTTTATAATTTATATACTAATCTCAGAGATGCAAAGTTTCCTCTATTTGCGAACGCAAATCTAAGCATAGAAAAAGATTCTGAATTTCCCTGTACAGAATTTAGTGGTTCAATCAAATTATTTATCTTAAATGGTCCTGAAATTCCAATTGCTGAAAAATTATTTAAACAATCTGAAGAAATATATGTCTCAAACAAAGACAGCTTGATTCCAGGTTTTGATTTGTCTTCAGCGTATCTTAATGACGAAACTATTGAGTCAGTTATTGCAATTAATTGTAAAGATACAAGTCTTAATTTTTTATCAAAAGATTTAATAGTCTTAGAGAAAAATCAACCATCATTAAATTACAAAATTGATCTAAATGAATGGTTAAAAGAATCACAAGAGTTATAATATTATCAATATTTTTAGCTTATATAGATGCAGTTAAAGCACATAAAACTTTCAGGTTTTAAAAGTTTCGTTGATCCAACGAAAATTTCTTTCCCTACAAATATGGTTGGTGTTGTTGGTCCAAATGGATGTGGTAAATCTAATGTAATTGACGCAATTAGATGGGTGCTTGGTGAGCTTTCTGCTAAGAATCTAAGGGGAGAGTCAATGGTTGACGTTATTTTCAATGGATCTGAAAAAAGAAAAGCTTCTGGTCAATGTAGCATAGAGTTACTATTTGATAATTCTAGTGCAAAGATTGGTGGTGAATATGCATCCTATAATGAGGTTTCCATTAAAAGAGTAATGACTAGAGATGCACAGTCTGATTATTTTATAAATAATGCAAAATGTAGACGAAAAGATGTTCAAGACATTTTTTTAGGTACTGGTCTTGGGCCAAGTTCTTATGCAATCATCGAACAAGGAATGGTTAGTAAACTCGTCAGTGCAAAACCTGATGAGCTAAGGACACACATCGAAGAGGCTGCTGGTGTTTCAAAATATAGAGAAAGGAGAAGAGAGACCGAATCAAGAATTAAAAGAACAAAAGAAAATCTCTCACGTGTAAAAGATATAAGAGATGAGATTGGAAGATTAATAAAAAGATTAGAAAATCAAGCAAAGGCTGCAGAGAAATATAAAAAATTAAATGATGAAAAGTCACAAATTGAATTAGATACAGCAATATTGTTCTCACTTGAAGCTAAAAATAACAGAGATGATCTTCAAAAAAAATTAGATTCACTTAATCGAGATTTAAAAATTAAAAATGCTGAATCTGAAACAATACAGTCACAGATAGATCAATTTAGGACTGAAAATGAATCTGTGCTTACAGAATACGAAAGTGCTCAAAAGAATTTTTATTCCATAGGAGCAGAAATTGCCAAAAGAGAAGCAAATCTACAAAACATTAACAAAACTGAAAATGAAACAAAGTTCAAGCTTGAAAAGACTAAAGAAAATTTAGAGAAAGCAAAAGAAACTGAAAAAAACTTTGACGAATTAAGTCCAAGTGAACAAGCCATTCACATTTTGAACGAAATTATTGCTACGTTAAAAAAATATAGTATTCAAAATGATAGTATTTTAGATAAAGCAAACAAACTCAAAGTATTGCTTGCAGAAATTTTGAATATTGCTTCAGCACAATCAAAAACACTCACCGAAGAATATCAATCAAGACAAGACGACCTTTCAAAAGAAATATTTGAAGCTGAAAAACTTAAAAGTTCTATTGAGGAAGAGATGCAAACTTATGTTGAAGAAAGCTCTCAAGCAGAATCTGTTTTAATATCTTTGAGGCAAAAACAATCAAAATTTAATGAGGATTTGAGAAGTCTTGAGAATAATAAATCTATTGTGGAACTTGATTCAAGATCTATTTCAGAAAAAATTACAAATATTAGGCTTGATTTAAAGACATATGAAATAAATTTAGAAAATTCAAACAAAAAAATAAAAGCTGCAGGTATAGATATTGAAAAAATAGATTTTACCAAATATGAAGACTTGTCAATTAGCGAACTTGAAGACAAGCTAACTGATATTGAAGCAAAAATAATTAGATTAGGTGCTATAAATTTGGCAGCTCCTGAGGAAATCGAAGAAGAATCAAAAAGAAAAGAAGAGCTAGATAAACAATATGATGATCTTATTGAAGCTTTAGATAAACTCAATGGAGCAATAAAGAAAATTGATAATGAGACAAAAACTATCTTTAAGGACAGTTTTGATGCAGTTAATATAAAATTAAAAGAAGTCTTTCCAAAGTTATTTGGTGGAGGTTTAGCAGAACTTAACCTAACAGATGATGATCCCTTGCATGCTGGTGTCATTTTAATGGCAAGACCACCAGGTAAAAAAAATTCATCAATTTCCCAGTTATCTGGAGGTGAAAAGGCATTGACAGCTTTGGCATTAGTTTTTGCTATTTTTGATCTTAATCCTGCACCATTTTGTTTATTGGATGAGGTTGATGCTCCACTTGATGATTTAAATACCTTGAGATTTATTAATATGGTTGAAGAAATGTCTAAAACTGTTCAATTCATATTTATTACGCACAATAAAGTTTCTATGGAGCGCAGTGACTATTTAATGGGTGTGACAATGCAGGAGGCTGGCGTTTCAAGAATGGTATCTGTAGATGTAAATCAAGCACTTGAACTAGCTGAATCTTAAATGGGCACTAATTCAGATCTATATTTAATAGGAATAGCTGTTTTAATATTTTTGATAATTGTGTTTCTTTATCTAAGAAAGATTTCTAACTCAGGTAAGCTAAAGGTAAAGATTGAAGAGGTTCCTGAAAGCTTTAAAGAAGATAAATCTATAGAAATTGAAGGACAGCAAGCATTTGAATTCAATGAAGAGGAGATCAAAAGCTATGAAGAAGATCAAGAACTAGCAATTTTAAATCTTATTTCTGTTGATAGATCTATGTTTGATAACGATCAAGTATACGGTTTTTTAACAAATTATGGTGCGATCCTTAAGAATAATTATTTCTCTTACCAAGATATTAATGGAAATGAAATATTTCGAGTTGCAAATGCCTTGAATCCAGGTACTTTTGAAAATGATACAAAAACCTTTGCAATAGTAGCTGCTTCAAACCTTAGTTTAACTACTGATCCTGTAGATGCTGTAAAACAAATGATTGAATTTTCTGTAAGTTTTTCAGAAAAGTTTCATGCTAGTATTTGTGATGAGGAGAGGGCTCCAATAACAAAGCAAATGATTTCTCATATTGAGTCAAGAGCACAGGATATTGCAAGAATTAAACAAGTGCAGACTAGTACAAAAAAAGAGGTTGAATAGGAGATGTTGAAGCCATGGAGAATAATTCTTGAACTTGAGAGTGATAACAGTAGATTATTCAAAGAAGGTGTAATTGAAAAATATCTCAATGAGCTTGAATTTCAAGAGGGTTTAGAAATGTGTTTAGATCCATTAGTTATGCTGCAAGAGATTTGATAATTGAATTAGTTAATCAATCAAAAAAAAATCAATGGAACGATTGGTATAGAAGGATTCTAATAAAAGATCTTAGATGTGGAGTTAGTGAAAAAACAGTAAATAATGTTGCAAAAAGAATGGGAATTAAATTCCGTGTCCCGGTGTTCTCATGTATGTTAGCCCATGACGGAGCAAAGCATCCCAAAAAAATTAAAGGTGATTGTTTGGTTGAGTATAAATACGATGGTGTTAGAGTAATAGCAATTGTTAAAAATGGGAAGGCAACTCTTTACAGCAGAAATGGAAAAATATTTTATAATTTTCCTCATATAGAAAATGCCTTGAGTAAATCAGAATTCAATAATGTAGTTTTTGATGGCGAAGTAATGAGTGATGACTTTCAGGCATTAATGAAACAGGTCTACAGAAAATCAGGTGCAAAAACTGATGACGCCTATCTTGCATTATTTGATATTCTTCCACTTGATGAATTCAATTCTGGTAAAAGCAATTTAAATTCTATAGAAAGGAAAAATGAACTAAATAAATTATCAAAAAAATTTGATGATGTTATTAAGCTTGTCGATTACGAAGTTATAAATTTTGATGAAGAGAAAGGTCAAAAAAAGTTTGCAAAAATGAATAAAGAAGCACTTGATAAAGGTTTTGAAGGATTAATGATAAAACCAAATGAAAACTTTTATGAGTGTAAAAGAAGTCACGCATGGCTCAAAATTAAACCTTTTATTGAAGTAACTTTAAAAGTGGTAGACATACAAGAGGGTACTGGTAAACATGCTGGAAAACTAGGAGCTTTTAGTGTTGAAGGTGAGGATGATGGAAAATTCTTTTCTTTAAGTGTTGGTAGTGGTTTAACAGATGATGAGAGAGAAAGATTTTGGTCAGCCAAAGATAAACTAATTGGAAGAATGGTTGAAATAAGAGCAGACGCAATAACTCGAAGTATAGAGAGTGAGGACTTTAGCTTAAGGTTTCCTAGATTTAAAAACTTTAGAGGGTTTAAAGAAGATGAAAAGATATAACTTTTGTTACATTGCATTTTTTATATTAATTTTTGTTCTTCAGTCATGTGCAACAAAACCGCCTGAAAACCCAGATAACATCTGTCTGATTTTTCAAGAAAAAAGAAGTTGGTATAAAGCTGCAATTAGAAGTGAAAAAAGATGGAAGATACCACCTTATGTTTTAATCTCATTTGTTCATCAAGAATCTAGTTTCAAATCAGATGCTAGGCCCGAAAGAGAAAAAATTTTAGGAGTAATACCTTGGTTCAGGCCATCAACTGCAGTTGGCTATTCTCAAGCTTTGACAAAAACCTGGGATGACTACAAAGATGAAACGGGTAATACAAGAGCAAATAGAAAAAATTTTAGTGACTCTGCAGATTTTATCGGTTGGTACGCAAGCAAAGGTTATTATCAAGGTTTTGAAAAAACTGATGCAAGATCTTTGTATCTTGCATATCACGAAGGATATGCAGGGTTTGAAAAAAAATCATATCGTAAAAAACAATGGTTAATAAAAGTAGCAGATAGAGTTCAGGCAAGGTCAACTAAATACCAGAAGCAATATTGGGGATGTGCAAAGGAACTCAAAAAGAAAAAATTTATTTTCTTTTAGTTAGATATTTTGAATCTTAAAGTTTAGCTTTTCCATCTCATCAATATAACCCTCACCAGCTATCACTGCTCGCTTAGATTCATTAAAAAGATATTTTCTAGATACATTAATTAAATCATCAACAGAACACATTTTTACCTTTGATCTAAATTGAAGTCTTGTATCGAGATCTTTTTTATCAATATTTGCCCCAAAGTCACTCATTGCCTCTCCATAAGGTGATAAAGGCTTATCAATTCCTGAAATAACATTTAAAATTCCTTCATCAAGTTGTGAAGGAGATATATTTTTTAGAGACCATTCTCTAGAATTAGAAAATTCATTAAATGTCTCCGTACATTTTGGATCTCTATATGAAAAAAACTTAAAAACTTTGTTTTTAATGTCTTGCATAGCTCCAGCTCCATAAGCACCGCCTTTTTCCCTTATCGCTGAATGTAAGTATCCATTTCGTAATACAGCTCCCAATACTGTGAGTGCTGCAGCATCTTCATGTTTCATGTCAACTGTTGGGAATGTTTCAGCACAATAACAAACTTGAGCACCAGTAATCCAACCAATTTTTTCTGTTTGAATATCAAAGAGTTTTTGTTTGAAATTTGAACCATTACTCTCTTTAAAATCAAAATTGATTTGAGAATTATTCTTTTCAATTGATGAAGCAGTAAATGTGTGTATTGGACTTTCTAAAATTTTACTTTTTATTGATTGGAGTAGATCAATATATTTCTCTAAATTTTCATTTTTATCAATATTTTTAGACAAATCATTGGTATTTGTAATGAAATTAATACCTGAACCCATGTCATTGGTAGCTGCAATATTATTTATCTGAGCACTAGCGTTACTCATTGCTAAAACATGACCATTTTGAATTACAGACCTTTCATTTGCTGATGATATAAAATTCAACAAATCTTTTATTCTTTCTTTCTCATTAAATTTAGATTTAGAAACAGTACTAGCTATTAATTCTTGCATTTGGGGCTCATTTTTTTCAAGTGATTTTGAACTAACTTGTAATGCTAAAGAATAAGTATCATTATTTTTGGGAATTAAAATAAATGATGCTGAAATGCCTCCAGTAACAGCAGATTGTATTTTTTGCATTTCTTCAAAAGATTTACCTCCAACTCCAACGTCAGTTAATGTGTTTGCAAATAATGATGCGACTTTAAACTCTTCCTCGGTTAGATCTTCACATGGATAAATTTCCGAATGGTAAGTAATGCCATTTGTGCCAGTAATCTTTAGTAACTTTTGGCAAGATTTCAGGATCATCAACACTGTTTTGTCTTTCTTTTAATGACTTTGCAAGAACCTTTATTTCATTTTTATCATCACTTGTTAACGATTTAGATTTCTTCTTTATTTTATTAAGTATTTTTTCATCATTTTTCTTATTAAACCCAGCATCTGGAATAAGCGAATAATTTAGTCTGTGATTGTTATTAATTAGTTTGGTCTCTATAAGTTTTTCCATATATTTTGGTTTTGCAAGATTAGCTTTTACAATTTTAAAAGATGCGTCAAGATCAAGTACCTTTAGCGGATCATCATTGTGAATGCATGCTGGTAAACAGCTAAGCATAATTTGAAGTCCATAGGGCATGCCAGACCCAGTTATTTCTTTTTGCCTGATCTCAAGCTGATGTAAGGCAGAATCAATTATTTCTTTTTCAATCCCATCTTTTACAACATTCTTAAGACAATCTACTATCAGCTTTTCAACCTTTTCTTGCATATTTGAATCAACGCCTTCTAATCCAGCTGCAAAAACTAATTCTTTGTGATCAGTTTCAAGACCAGTAAGAGGCGATAAAGATTTACCAAACTTAGTGCTTTCAAGGGTCTTTCTTAATGGAGATGCTGAATTATCCAATAGAATATTTGACATGAGATATGATTCGAGTAACTCCACAGGATTATGACTTTCGCCAAGTAACCAGCTTAAAACCACATGATGATTATTTTCATCATTTGGAAGAGGGTTGTAGTATTCTGAAATAGTTTTTGGTGACGCAATCCTAGCTTCATTTTCTACAAATATCTTATCGTTAGAGGGCTCAAAGTTTTTAAGTACGTTTTCATCAATAAATTCTTGAATTTCTTCTGGATTAATATTACCAAAAGTAAAGAATGTTGCGTTCGAGGGATGATAATGCTTTTTGTGAAAATCTACTAAATACTCATGAGTTAGATCGATAATGCTTTCAGGATCGCCGCCACTATTATATTTATAAGTAGAAGAAGCATATAAATGTTTTGACATGCCATGCCATAACTGACTTGAAATAGAGCTCATGGCTCCTTTCATTTCATTAAAGACAACACCTTTTATTTCAAGTTCACTATCAATATTGTTCTCTTCTTTAAACTCCAGCCTGTGTCCTTCTTGGAAAAAATCTAATTTATCTAAATTAGGAAAAAAAGAAGAATCAAGATATACACTAAGTAAATTTTTAAAGTCTTTATCATTAAGTGTTGCAAAAGGATATGCAGTCCAGTCACTTGAAGTAAAGGCATTCATAAATGTGTTTAATGATCTTCTAATCATCATAAAAAATGGATCTCTCACAGGATATTTTTTTGAACCACATAGTGCAGTATGTTCAAGTATATGAGCTACACCAGTTGAGTCTTCCGGAATAGTTCTAAAAGCAACCATAAATACTTTCTCATTGCTCTTAGAATCCAGATGAATATGCTTGCAATTGAATTCAGATTCAGTATATATTTGAGCATTAAGGTCTAATAATTTTATATACTTTTGATCTTCTAAATTAAACATAATAATAAACGTAAATTACCTATGAAATATATAACAACTCTACTAAGTTTGATTGTTTTGATTGGATGTTCTACAACACAATCTAATATTCAGGTCGACTCAATCGAGACTTTTAATTTAGATAATTATAACGATTTTGATATAAAGATAAATACTTCTAATATCAGTGCAGAAATCAATCCAATTGTGCTTGAAAGCTTTAGAGAAGAGCTAAAAGGTGCTATTTCGGAACGTGGATTAGATTTCAATAAAGAATCAAATCTAATTTTTGAGATAAATTTTACCACTAAAGAATCTGTAGAATCAGACAGGATGGACTATTACTATTCAAGATATTATTGGGATTATTATAGGTTTAGAGACGATGTTTACACAGTTACTGAAAATATACTAAGAATTAATTTAAAAGACCTTGAAAAAGAGAGAACAGTTTGGACAGTTGTAACTGTGTGGCGAGATGGTTCAAAAAGATCAATATCGTCTGATGATGCTTCAGCTATTCTTGTAGATGAAATAATGCTTAGTTTTTTATAGGCAATTTATTTTGTATAAATACGCAATATTAACTTTTTTAATATTAACTTCCTGCTCAAAAGAAAACCTTGAGTTTAACGTTCCAACCACATCTGAAGTAGAAAAACTCATAAAACATTCAGATGAATTTAACCAAGAGGTAATTACATTTGATACCCCTGGTGGAAAAATTCATTTTGCTATTGGTTTTGGTATTGCAAATTCAATCATGGTAGAGGGTCAAGATGGGAATATCATCATTGATGCTGCTGATAGTAGATATGATGCTGAAAAAATATATGAACTATTTAGAAAAAAGAATTCAAATCCTGTCAAAGCAATCATTTACACCCATAATCATGGTGATCATACCTTTGGTGCTGCTTATTATTTAGATATACAAGATTATAAACCTCAAATAATTGCTCATGAGGATACTGATTATTACGTTCAAAGAATTATTGGGATTTTAAACCCAATCATCACTCAAAGAAGTGCGAGAATGTTTGGAACTTTTTTACCTGAAGAAGAGCTCATAAATGTTGGAATAGGGCCCCGTTTAAATGTCTCAAAATCTCCAAATGGTTATGTAAAACCAGACCTTACATTTAGTGATGAATTAAAAATTACTGTTTCAGGTATTGAAATTGAACTTTATCATGCTCCAGGAGAAACAAATGATCAAATATTTGTGTGGCTTCCGAAACATAAATCGCTCATGCCTGGAGATAATATTTATAAAACGTTCCCTAATCTATATACCATAAGAGGCACCACGCATCGCGACGTAACAGGATGGATAGAAAGTCTTGACCTAATGAAATCGTTTTATCCTGAATATTTATTTCCCAGTCATACAAGACCTGTTATTGGAAAAAATGAAATAAACAATATTTTTATTACATACAGAGATGCAATCCAATATATTCACGATCAAACAATTAGACTTATGAATGCAGGTTATTATCCTGATGAAATATCTGAAATGATAGAGTTACCTCAAAACCTTTCAAGCTCTCCTTTTTTATACGAATTCTATGGAACAGTTAGGTGGTCTGTGAAAAGCATATTTAATGGATATTTAGGATGGTTTAATGGAAATCCCGCTGAATTAGATCCTTTATCAAGAAAAGAGAAAGCAAAAAGGATATCAAAATTAGCTGGTGGAGAAAATGAATTAATAAAAGAGCTTCGACTAGCTGTGGACAAAGAAGATATGCAATGGGCTCTTGAATTAAGTGATTATCTTATTTCCACTTATACATGAAGGTGCTAAATCTTCCAATCCAAACAAAAGGAATTATTTTTTATCATCTGCCTTAGAGCTTAATGATGAATTTGAACTGACTAATTTAATGAATATTGATGATACCTTTTTAGATAATTTATCGATCGACACCCTATTTAATGTTCTTTCCGTAAGGTTTAACCCTGAAGATCATGATGGGTCTCTATATAAGGTATGCTTTAATTTTAGTTCAGGATTAGTAAGAAGTATTACTCTTAGGAATGGTGTTGCTGTTATCTCTAATGAAGCGCAAAATAATTGTGATCTAGAGGTACTAACAGAGGAAATGGAATTGAAAAAAGTTCTTACTGGATTAAAAAACCCTGTTTCATCTATTTCATCTGGAGAAATAGTTGTGCAAGGAGGCAATACAGAATTTCTTAAATTCCTAGCTATTTTTAGATAACTTAAGACTTTCCTGATGGAATATCTTTGTATGCAACTCCTTTGTCAGCCCTAGGATCTTGTGGAAGACCCAAAACTCTCTCTGCAATAATATTTCTAAGAATTTCATCAGTTCCACCAGCAATTCTTAATCCAGGAGCACCAAGCCATGCATTCTGGAATCTTCTTATATCTGGATCATCAGTTTTTAACATACCAGTCATATCCATTGAATCGATCCCAAAATTTCCTATATCTTGAAGCTTTCCAGCACTAACAATTTTTGTAATTGATGCCTCTGGTCCTGGTGTATCGCCTTTTGATAAAGCAGACATTGTTCTGAGTTTAGTATTTTTAAGTCCACTTGCTTCGCAGTACCAATCAGCAATAGATTCTCTTGCAGCTTTATCATTGAGGAGGGGTTCACCTTGACTATCTTGTGTTTTAGCCCATTTGAATGCATCCTCAACATCACATCCATCCGCATCTCCAACAGCCAACCTTTCATTCATAAGGGTTGTAATCGCCACTTTCCAGCCGTCACCAATTTCTCCAAGTCTTTGTGAATCAGGTATTTCTACATCTGTGAAATAAACCTCATTAAAACTTGATCCGCCTGTAATTTGTTTTATTGGCTTTACTTCAATTCCTGGAGATTTCATATCAACAAAAAAGAATGTTAAACCTTTGTGCTTTTCTAGATTCGGATCATGCCTAACTACAAGAATTCCATAATCAGAGAAGTGTGCACCAGATGTCCAAACTTTTTGACCATTTATTATCCATTTATCCCCATCTTGAACTGCTTTACTTCTTAGGCCAGCAACGTCAGATCCAGCTGAAGGTTCTGAGAATAATTGACACCAAATTTCCTTACCTTCAGCCATCGGAGGTAAATATCTTTCTTTTTGTTCCTCAGAAGCATACTGCATCATTACTGGTCCGCACATACCTAACCCAATTTCAAAAATACCTTTCGGTACATTGAACTTTGATTCTTCATTAGCCCAAATAATTCTTTCTATTGGAGTTGCGCCAATACCTCCATATTCTTTAGGCCAGTGGAGCATGGCCCAACCTGCATCATATTTCTTTTTTTGCCATGCTTTCGCTTCTTTAATTATGTCTTTGTTAGCGAAATTAGACTCAGATGGTGAACTATCTTTAAGCTGTGCATTTTTTTCTAGCCAATCTCTACATGTTTTTCTAAATTTAGCTTGTTCGGGGGTGTCGTTAAAATCCATAATTTTTCCTAATTTATATTTGATTGTTCAAGACTGGTAACTAGTTTTTCCCTCCAGTTACTTAGTGAGCCTATATTTAAAGATAATAGTTTTGATCGCCTATAGAACATATGACAATCATATTCCCATGTAAAACCATTACCACCATGAGTTTGAATATTTTCTTTTGAGCAGAGTTGATATGCTTTTGTTGCGCTTACTCTAGCTGTAGCAGATGCCGAAGGTAAGTCAGCTGAGTTAGTTGATAGTGCCCATGCAGCATAATAACAATTAGATTTTGCAAGCGTTAAGGCAATATACATATCAGCTAGTTTATGTTTTATTGCCTGAAATGATCCTATTTGTCTCCCAAAAGCATACCTCTCTTTAGAATAATTAATAGCCATATCTAAGGCTGCTTGAGATCCACCTATTTGTTCATAACCAAACAATACGGCAGCTTGATTCATCAAAGCTTCATATAAGTCCCAGCCTCCAGTTTCGTCACCTATCAATTTGCTTGGAGAATTTTCAAACAAGATAGAAAAATAACCTCTGCTCTCATCAATATTTTCTTGTTTTTCGATTTTTACACCATCAGCATTTAGGTCAACAAGCTGAAGAGAGATCCCTGAAGATGTTTTTGCAACCACAATTGCATGCGTAGCAATTTCAGCATCAGGTACAGCTATCTTTTTTCCATTTAAAATATTGTTATCACTTTGTAATGTAATATTTTCAGCAGTAGGAGCCTGTAAATCTTCAGCAACTGCAAGTGTTCCTATAACTTCGCCTGACACTAGTTTAGGCAGTATTTCTTTTTTAATATCTTCATTAGCATAATTAATTATGGCCTCAGTAAATAAATAAACTGATGATGAAAATGGCACAGGTGCTAAAAATCTCCCTAATTCTTCAGCAATTACACAAAGCTCTAAATGGCCAAGACCTAATCCACTATATTCTTCAGGGATTCTAATACCTGTCCACCCCAATTCAACAATTTTGTTCCAAAGCTCAACATCAACATTTGCATTATTTTCTAAAACAGACCTGTTGCGAGAAAGTGCATTTTCTTTCTCTAGGAACTTTCTAGCTTCCTCTTGAAGGAACTTTTGATCATCTGAAAAGTCTAAATTCATAAATACGTCTTTAAGTTAAGGTAAAATAGATAACCATTATAAGCTAAATAATTAATATTTTTAATTATAAAAAACTAGATATGAAAGTTGAAAGAAAATTTCCTGAATATTTGAAAAGAGCAAATAATGGTGGTCTTTTGGTAGGTTTTATATATGTATTGGTTTTTATGAGTATTTTATTTTTATGGATATGGCAAACCTTTGAAACTGAAAACGACAAATCATTATTAAACACCATCGATGAAAGACTTAATCTCATTGAGGAACAAATTAATATTGTTGATGAGACAAATAATGACACGATTACTGATATTTCGTCTTCAATTCAATTTTTAGATAAGGAAGTTAGGAAACTTTGGGATTTAAGCAATAAAAGAAATAAAGTTAATATTCAAAAATTATCGGATCAAGCAATTAAAATAGAAGAAATACTTCAAAAACTACAAACAGATGTTGATAGTAATCAAACAAATTTATTAAAGATGCGAAATAGCATTGAAACAAATATGCAGAATATTGAAAATCTAGGACTATCTGAGGAAGATTTAAATTCAATAAGAATGAATATCAGTTCAATTGATACTCAATTAATGTTACTTGATGATACTGTCCAAGCTCTTAATAATTATAAAAATCAGTTAAATCAAACTATTCTTGAGATACAAACTCAAATCAGTTCATCTGAAGACCTATTTTCAACCGAGGAGAATGAAAATTGACACAAAAGATAAAAAGTTTGACCCAAA
>LULI01000257.1_pt1 | contig 19597 bp, 17 predicted proteins | sample 728191 | NCBI WGS metagenome assembly LULI01 (sample SAMN03860293, study PRJNA289734) | marine metagenome | biome: seawater column; feature: ocean; material: water; isolation source: Red Sea water column Station 169 - depth 50m | place: Saudi Arabia: Red Sea | collected 2011-10-15 | depth 50 m | reverse complement strand
CAATAATTGCTTCAGATAAATTAAATACAAATTCTTACTATTTTTTTTTAAAACATCTAATTTTTGTTTTAATAGGAATTTTTTTAATTTTATTTTTATCTTTACTAGATCAAAAAATTTTAATTAGGTTATCGGTCATATTATTTTTTATCACATTTATAAGTTTATTTTTAGTTCCTTTAATCGGAGTAGAGGTCAAAGGGTCAAAGAGATGGTTAGATATTGGCTCATTACCTAGGTTTCAACCTATTGAAACATTAAAACCTTTTTTTGTTATTGTTATTTCACTAATAATTTCATTAGAAAAAAGAAACCTTTATGTAAAATATCTCTTGAGTTCAGTAATTTTAGTGCCAATTATTATTTTACTTTTATCTCAACCAGACCTAGGACAAACATTATTAATAATCTCTGTTTGGCTTGCTAAGCGGAAGTTTTTTTGGAAAAGGAATAGGTGAAGGAACTTTAAATTCAAGAATACCAGAAGCACATACAGATTATATAATTTCTGTAATTGCAGAAGAATTTGGAGTAATTATCTTAATAGGTATAATATTACTTTATTTAATATTATCTTATAGAGTTTTAAAAAAAATAAATTTTACAAAAAATAATAATTTTAAACTTATATTAGTTGGAAGTATTTCAATAATACTATTGCAAACTTTTATTCATATTGGTGTAAATATAAGAATGCTTCCTACTACAGGCATGACTATGCCATTTATTAGTTATGGTGGTTCTTCAATAGTTGGAACATCAATTTTAACTGGAATAATATTAAATTTGACGAAGAGAAAATTAAATTAGTATGAAAAATATACTTATAGTAACAGGTGGTTCTGGTGGCCACGTAGTACCATCTACCTCTTTGTTTGAACATTTGAAAAACAAATTTTCTGTAAAAATGGTATCTGATTTGAGAGGAAGTAAATATATAAATACTGAAAAATTTAAATATGAATTAATAGATGTACCTAATTTATTTTTAAAACCTTATTTACTTCCAATAAATATTTTTAAATATTTTCTAAACATTTTTCAATCTATTAGATTTTTAAAAAATAATAAGACAAATATTGTAATTAGTACTGGTGGGTACATGACATTTCCATTTTGCTTAGCTGCATTTATATTAAAAAAAAAAGTTTTCTTGTTTGAGCCTAATAGTGTTTTAGGTAGATCTAACCGCTTTGCTTTGAAATTTTCAACAAAAATAATTTGTTACGATGAAAATTTAAGAAACTTCCCAATTAAATACAATTCTAAAAAAGTTATAATCAAACCTATTTTAAAAAAAGAAATATATAACTTAGAAAAAAATATAATTAATTTAAAAAAGGAAATAAAAAAAATTCTTATCATCGGTGGCAGTCAGGGTGCATTGTTTTTTGACGAAAATATCACTGAATTAATTATCGAAATTTCAAAAAGACGAAATTTCAAAGTTATACAACAAATATCAAATATTAATAATTTATCTTCAATAAAAAATAAATATGACAAATCAAATATAAACTACAAATTTATTGAATTTACCAATGATAGTCATAAACTCTACGATGGTATAGATCTAGCAATTACCAGAGGAGGCGCAAGCACATTAAGTGAACTTTCATTCTTAAACATACCGTTTATTTCAATACCTCTCCCATCTGCAAGAGATAATCACCAATTCTATAATTCAGAATTTTACTATAAAAAAAATTGTTGTTGGTTAATAAATCAAAAAGAATTTGAATTTAAAAAATTTTCAAAAATGATATTTGAAATATTAAACGATTATCAAAATTACAACGAAAAATTTAAAAATCTTGAGGAAATTACTAAAAAAAATACTTGGAATAATAAATTTACTAAGAAAAAGAAAAATTCCAATTTATTTAAATCATAATAAGCAAAATATAAAAAATTGTACTGTATTAGTAGTTTCATCAGCTATAAAAAAATCAAATCCAGAATATAGGCATGCTAAAAAATTAAACTTACCGATATATAAAAGAGGAGAATTATTAGGTCATATAGTTTCTTTAATGAAAAATATTGTTGTGACAGGATCACACGGCAAAACAACAACAACATCAATTTTGTCAAACATTATGAACTACGCAAAATTAGATCCGACAATAATTAATGGAGGTGTTTTGAATTCAATAGGAAGTTCGGCAAAATTAGGAAAAAGCGATTGGAGTTTAGTTGAATCAGATGAGTCGGATGGAAGTTTTCTTCAAATACCTTTTAATTATTCAATAATAACCAACATTGACAATGAACACTTGGATTATTACAGAACTATGAAAAATTTAAAAAATAAATTCATAGAATTTATTGATAAAACACCTTCTTTCGGAAAGGCTTTTCTGTGTTTAGATGACAAAAATGTAAAAAATATTTTACCAAAAATTAAAAATAACAATTACTATACATTTGGTTTAAATAAGAAATCAAATTTTCATATTTTCAATATAATTCAGAATAAAGATTATTCAAAATTTAATATTAAAATAAAAATACCAGGCAAAACAAAAATTATAAAAAATATTTCAATACCTTTGTTAGGTTTGCATAATATAAAAAATGCAACATCTGCATTGGCAGTAGCTTTTTCAATTGGTGTATCAGATAAAACAATTAAATTAGGTCTCAAAAACTTTAATGGAGTCCAGAGAAGATTTAATTTCTTATTTGAAATTAATAAAGTGCCATTTTTCGATGACTACGCTCATCATCCAACCGAAATTTCATCAGTGTTAGATGGTGTCAGTAAAGTATATAAAAAAGAAGAAATAGTTTGTATTTTTCAACCACATAGAATTTCAAGAGTAAAAAATTTAAAAATTGAATTTTCTAAATGCTTTAAAAATGCAAACACAGTTTTACTTTGTCCAATTTATAAAGCTAGTGAAACTATAAAATTAGGATTCCCATACACTTCATTTGCAAAATTAATTGCAAAAAATTCTAAAGTTAGTCTGATAATGCTTAAAAATGAAATAGATTTAAAAAAAATTACTAAAAACATTGCATTCGGAAATAAAATTTTTATTGCTATGGGTGCTGGATCTATAACAAATTGGGTAAGAAATCTTAATTGATATGGAATTAAAAGATATTGAAGATTTTAAAAATAAATATAGTGCAGATCTGTTTTTTAATACTGATATCAAAAAACTTAATTGGTTTAATATAGGGGGTAAATCAAAAATCTTTTTTAAACCAAAAAATCTTATAGAATTAAAGGAATTTCTAAAACTGTATAATAATAGAGGAAAAATGTTTATATTAGGAATGGGTTCAAATGTGTTATTTAAAGATAATACTTATGAAGGAGTAATAATCAAACTTAGCCACAATTTTAGTACATTATCAAAATTAAAACCAGACACAATAATAGCAGGCTCAGCTTGCTCACAAAAAAAACTTTCAGAATTTGCACTAGAGAATGGAATAAGTGGTTTTGAATTTATGTACTGCATTCCTGGTTCGGTTGGAGGGGGTCTTCAAATGAATTCTGGATGTTTTGGGACAGAATTTAAAGACAAATTAATTTCACTACAATGTATTGATACAAAGGGAAATATAAAAGTTATCCCATCTAACAAAATTAAATTTAAATATAGAAAAATAGAATTAAATGAAAATTTAATTTTTTTAAGTGCTACTTTTAAAGGTGATTTATTAAATAAAAATAAAATAAAAAATTTGATGGAAGAATTGGCGATAAAAAAAAATAATTCTCAACCCTCAAAAATTAAGACTGGTGGTAGTACTTTTAAAAACCCAATAGATCAAACAACAAAAAAAGCTTGGGAACTAATGAACTCTTTAATAAATTTTGTAAAAAAAAACGTTAAAGATAAAACTGGGATCAATATTAATTTAGAAATCAAAATTATAGAATAATGAAAAAAATTCTAATTTTGGCCGGTGGTTATTCAAAAGAAAAAGAAGTTAGTATACAAACTGCAAAAAGCGTTTACTCAGAATTAAATAAAGATAAAAAATATAAAATTAAGGTAGTAAATCCTGATGGTAAATTTGTCCAACTATTAAGAAACTTTAATCCAAATATAGTATTAAATTTATTGCATGGAAGATATGGAGAAGATGGCTATATTCAAGCAATTTTAGAATCCGAAAAAGTAAAATATACTCATTCAGGTGTATTATCGTCTTCTTTAGCAATAGATAAGGAACTGTCAAAAAAAATTTTTATTAAAAACAAAATTTTAACACCTAAGTATCTTAAATACTCTTACAGAAATAATATAAACAAATCGAAATTAATAAATAATTTACAAAAAAAGATTGGATTTCCTCTAGTTGTAAAACCTCTTAATGAAGGCTCTAGTGTAAATGTTTTTATATGTAACAAAAATAATATTTTAAAAACTCTTACAAAACTGAATGAATATGGAGAGGTTTTATTGGAAAAATATATTCCTGGGAGAGAAATACAAGTTGCAATTTTAGAAAATAAAGTGCTCGGAGCAATTGAGCTTAGGCCAACTAGAAAATTTTATGATTATCAAGCCAAATATAACCCAAAAGCAAGAACCGAGCATATAATTCCTGTGGAAATTTCAAAAATAAAATATCAGGAATTAACAAAAATTGCTCTAAAAGCACATAAAATTTTAAATTGTAGAGGGGTTACACGATCAGATTTTAGGTATTATAAAAACTCCTTTTATTTACTAGAAACTAATACACAACCAGGAATGACTTCACTCTCACTAGTGCCTGAAATAGCAAATTTTAATAACATTACTTTCAAAAATTTGATAATAAAAATTTTGGAAGATGCATCAATCAATAAATAAAAAAAAAATATATTTTTATTTGGTTTCATTTTTATTTATATCAACAATTTTCAATAATAATTTAATAAGTAATTTGAAAAACGTTTTTAAGGTTAGAGAAGTTAAAGTTGAAAATGTTAAAAAAGAAATTAATGATAATATATTATCAAATACTAGTTTTTTATTAGGTGAAAATATTTTTTTTGTAAACAAAAATTTTCTTTTAGAAAAATTTGATAAACTCAATTTTATTGAAAGCATAAGCATCAAAAAGAAATATCCTTCAATTATTAATATTCAAACAAAACACACTAATTTAATTGCAATCACTTACCTAGACCAAAAAAAATATTTTGTAGGTCAAAATGGAAATTTTATAATAGCAAAACAAATTTCAAATAAAAAAAAATTACCAACTATTTTTGGAAAATTTAAACCAGATGATTACATTTTTCTTCAAAGAGAACTTTTAAATCAAAAAATTGATTTAGATGAAATAACTAGATACTATTTTCACAAAAATAAAAGATGGGACTTATATTTTGCTAATAATATTATAATTCAATTACCCAATAAAAATATTTCTGAAGCAATAAATCTTTTCAAAAAATTTAGATCAAAAAATAATTTAAATTCAAATACAATTATTGATTTAAGAATTAAAAATAGATTAATTTTAAGAAATGGGTAAAAACAATTATTTCAATGTCATCGATTTTGGATCATCTAAAATTCGATTTGCATCTTTTGATAATAACTTCGATGAAAAATTTTCAGAATCAATAAAAGTATATACAAACGAGAATTTACAAAGTCATTTTGAGGCAATTAATAAAATTATAAAAAAAGCTGAAAAAAATTTTTCTGATCACATCGAAGATATTGTTTTAATTCTAGATACTGACCAATTATTTACAATAGATATATCATTAACAAAAAATTTAGATAGAAGTTCAAAAATAAATAAATTACATGAGCCTTTAATATTAGAATTAAATCAAATAATTAAATCTCATTATGATAAATATTATTTATCTCAAATAATAATAGATAAATGTATAATCGATGACGAGAAAATTTTTGAAGAATTTCCTAAAGATAAAATAGTAGATAATAATTTAAAAGTTGAATTTAAATTAATATGTTTTCCAAAATTGTTTATAAAGAAAATAAGAGAAAATTTTATTAAATTTAATTTAAATATAATAAATATATTTTGTTCTTCTTATATAAAATCTCAATCATATGTTAAAAAATTAAGTGAAAACAAAACCACCTTTTTAGATGTTGGATTGAGTAGATCTTCAATCTTTTTTTTCAAAAATAAAAAACTTAAATTAATCGAAACGATCCCAATAGGTGGACATCACATCACAAAAGATATATCAAAAATTTTTAAAATTTCAGAAGCGGAAGCAGAAAAACTAAAAAAATCATTTAATAAAACCTATACAGAGTTTTCATACAAAAATAAAACATCACAAGATACAATGGTTATTCATGAAATTATTAATAAAAAGATTTCAGTAGATTTATTAAAAAAAGTGATTTTGTACAGAGTTCAAGAAATTATAGATTTAATGTTTAAAAAATCAAATATTAGTGATCGTAAAAATGTCTTAGAAGGCTCAGATCTATTCTTGATTGGCGAAGGATCAAAACTATTTAAAAATAATTCCTTTTATTTGGATGATAGATTTGGTTTTAAGTCAATTAATTATTACAGCGAGTCAGATGTTCAAATCTGTAAATGTGGCCTGGAAAACCATAAGATAAACTATGAACTACCAAAAATAATTAATAAAAAATACGGAATTTTTGAAAAATTTTTCAACTTTTTCGATAAATGATGGTATTTTCTTGTAACATTTCTTGAGTATTTAATCTACGTAACATTTTATATAAATTTAATGTGTCTATACTTACTCAAAAAACAATTTCAAAAAAAATATCTCTCAGTGGAATTGGTATTCACTCAGGAAAAAATGTAACATTAAATATTTTACCAGCGGCTCCAAATACAGGAATTTTATTTAAAAGAGTAGATTTAAAAAAAAATAACTTAATATATCCACTTTATAATAATGTCTCAGATACAAAACTTTGTACAACCATATCTAACGAACATGGTGTAAAAGTTTCAACAATTGAACATTTAATGGGGGCTCTTTATGGTATAGGAATTGATAATGTTGTAATTGAAATAAATTCAGAAGAAGTTCCAATACTAGACGGTTCAGCAAAAAACTTTGTAGAGGGTATTAATAATGCTGGAATAAAATTCAGCGACCAACCAATTAAAATTATTAAAATAAATAAAAATGTAAGCCTTAATGATGGCGAAAAATTTATTTCTCTAGATACCTCAAATGTTACAAGTGAAATTGAATTTGAAATTAAATATAAAAATAAAATAATAGATACTCAAAAAAATAAAATAAATATTTTTGAAGACAATTTAGAAAATATTTTTAACTCAAGAACTTTTTGCTTGTATGAAGATATTGAAAAATTAAAAAAATTAAATCTTGGCAAAGGTGGTAGTTTAGAAAATGCTGTTGTAGTTAAAAATAATAAGATTTTAAATAAAGATGGGTTGAGAAATAATCTTGAATTCGTAAATCATAAAATATTAGATTGCATGGGTGATCTATTTTTATCTGGATATAAAATTATAGGATCTCTAAAATGCTCACAGGGTGGGCATCATTTGACAAACCAATTATTAAGAAAAGTATTCCAAAATAAAAATAATTACTCATTGATTGAAATTAAAGGCAAGCAATTACCTCATACTTTCACCAATTATCAAAATTTAAAATCGATAGCATAAAAGTTAGAAATTTAAAATTTATCTGATAAAATTATTAGATGAATAATAAATTTAATTTATCCCTCTTAATTATTTTTTTTTTAATTATTGCTTGTTCAGGTAAAGAGGAAAAAGTTAGTGTTCTAAAGGAAAAAAATTTAGAAACTCAAATGATCGAAGTTTATAGCGAAGCAATGGCAGAACTTGAAAGAGGAGACGTAATTTATGCTGGAAAAAAGTTTAGTGAAGCTGAATTATTATATCCGCAATCAATATGGGCTCCTAGAGCAGTACTAATGTCTGCTTATGGTTATTTCTCACAAGGTTATTACAAAGATGCTATAAATGATCTAGAGAGATTTATCTTTAAATATAAAAATCACCCACAAACAGATTATGCTTATTATTTACTTGCACTTTGTCATTATGATCAAATTATTGATGAAAAAAAAGATTTCAAAGAAATTATTAAAGCAAAAAAATATTTTGAAATTATAATTAATGATTTTCCAGACACTGACTATGCAACAGACTCAAAGTATAAATTAGAATTAATTATTGAGATAAGCGCTTCAAAAGAAATGTATTTAGCTAGATACTATGTTGAAAGAGAAAAATGGATACCTGCTATTAATAGATTAAAAAAAGTTGTTAATGAGTATGATACAACTATTTACGTTGAAGAAGCATTACATCGACTAGTTGAATTACATTATAAATTGGGATTAATTAGTGAAGCAGAAAAATATGCATACTTACTTGGTTATAATTATCAGTCTAGTAAATGGTATGAAGCGAGCTATAAAATATTGGATCAAAATTACAAAAGAGATAAAGTTTTGATCAAAGATAACAGCGATACAATCTTAAAAAAATTTAAAAAATTATTTAAATAACCTGATATCTCAATGACAAAAGATGATATTAAAAAAATTTATACTAATAAAATTAAAGAATTAAATAAGCACAACAACTTGTACTATGAAAAAAGTAAACCAATTATTTCTGATGCAAAATTTGATGAGCTTAAAAATGAGATAATAAATCTTGAAAAAAAATATACTTTTTTAAAAAGTAAAATTTCACCAAATAATGCAGTGGGTTTTACTCCATCAAAAATGTTTGAAAAACATAAACACAAAGTGCCAATGTTATCATTATCAAATGCATTTAATTCTGAAGATTTGCATAATTTCGAAAAAAAAATTTTTAATTATTTAAATCAAAATATAAAAATTGAGTATAGTGTTGAGCCTAAAATTGATGGAATTTCAGCATCATTATATTATAAAAAAAAAAAATTAATAATAGGAGTTTCAAGAGGCGATGGAAAAGTTGGAGAAGTTATAACTGAAAATTTAAAAACAATAAAAGATATACCGCAGAAAATAACTTATTCAAATTTTCCTGAGGAGATAGAAATTAGAGGTGAAGTTTTTATTAAAAAAAAAGATTTTATCAAATTGAAAGATAATTTTGCAAATCCTAGGAACGCAGCATCTGGATCTTTGAGACAAAAAAATCCAATTGAAACAAGAAAAATACCACTTAACTTCATTGCCTACACGTTTGGCTACTTCCAAAGTAATCTATTTTCATCTCAGTCTGAATTTTTAAAAAATTTAAAAAAATGGGGTTTCAAAACAAACAAAGATAATAAAGTTTTAAAAAATATTAATGAACTACTAAATTTTCATAAAAATTTTGAAAATAAAAGATTTGATTTAGAATACGATGTTGATGGCTTGGTTTATAAAGTTAACGACTTAAATTTACAAAATAGACTTGGATTTACCTCCAATTCTCCGAGATGGGCAATTGCTCATAAGTTTTCAGCTGATAGCGCTAATACAAAAGTCTTAAATATCGAAATTCAAGTAGGTAGAACAGGAGCTTTAACACCTGTCGCGAAAGTAGAACCAGTCAATATTGGAGGAGTCGTTGTTTCAAATGCAACTCTTCACAATGAGGATGAAATAAAAAGGAAAGATATTAGAATTGGAGATATTGTAAAAATTGAAAGAGCAGGAGATGTAATACCTCATGTTATCGAAGTCGACCTAAATAAAAGAAATAGAAACTCAAAACCATTTTCTTTTCCTGAAAAATGTCCTTCATGTGGATCTAATACAATTAAAGAATTTAATAAGATTACGAAAAAGTTTGATGCAGTTAGAAGATGTGTAAATGATGGATATGATTGTGATAGAATTGCCGTCGAAAAAATAAAACATTTTATATCAAAAGAAGCTTTAAATATTGATGGTTTGGGTAAAAAAGTTGTAGAAAAGTTCTGGGATTTAGGATTAATAAAAAAACCTCAAGATATCTTTAATCTTAATTATTTAGAAATAAAAAATTTGGACGGCTGGGGTAGTTTATCTGCTGATAATTTAAAAAAATCAATAGAAAATTCAAAAAAAGTTACTCTTCAAAGATTTATTTATTCAATAGGAATTAGACATATTGGAATTGAAAATGCAAAATTAATTAGTGATAATGTTAATAATGTAAACAATCTAATCGAAACAATTAAAACAAATCAACTTGATAAATTTTTACTTATCGATGGAATTGGCGAAACTCAAATAGTTTCGTTAAAAAATTTTTTTTCAAACAAAAAAAATTTAGATATTTTAATTGAGTTAAACAAAATATTAGATATCAAAAATCAAATAGTCAGCAAGAATGGAATACTTAAAAATAAAACCTTCATGTTTACTGGTAAATTAAATGGGATAAGTAGAGCCGAGGCCAAATCTTTAATAGAAAAAAATTCTGGAACAACAATTAGCAGTATTAGTAAAAATCTTGATTATTTAGTTATAGGAGATAAACCAACAAAACGTAAAATAGATCAAGCAAAAAATTTAGGTATTAAAGTAATTTCTCAAAAAGAGTTGATAAAATTACTTAATTAAATTTACTAACCATTTTCTCTCAGATTTATTCAGATATTTAGAAATTTGAGAATAAACCTCTAAATGGTAATTGAACAAATATTTTTTTTCTTTTTTATTTAACATTTTAAAATTAATCATATCCGTATCAATTGGTGCATGAGTGAGATTTTTAAAAAAAAGATTATTTTTATATTTATCAATATATATAAGGTTTTCAATTCTGATACCATAATGATTGTTAAGGTAATAACCAGGCTCATTGCTTAAAATCATACCTTTTCTCAAGATTACTTTATTATATTTTGATATTCCTTGCGGACCTTCATGAACGTTTAAAAAAAAACCAACACCATGACCTGTGCCATGGGCATAATCTAAACCAACTTTATTTAAAAATTTTCTTGCTGATCTATCTATAAATTTTCCAACAGTTTTATTATTTAAACTATAAGTTATAACAGCAATATGTCCTTTTAATACTCTTGTAAAATTATCTTTTATTTTATTTGAAATTTTACCACAGCATATAGTTCTTGTGATGTCAGTTGTTCCCCATTTATACTGGCCGCCAGAGTCAACTAACAAAATATCATTTTTTTTTATTTGTCGATTAGTTTTATTATTAGATTTGTAATGAATTATAGCTCCATTTGGTCCTGACCCCGCTATAGTATCAAAACTAGGATATAGATAATTTTTAGATAATTTTCTGAATTCTTCTAATTTTTTTTCAACTTTTTTCTCAGATTTTATTTTTTTATTATTTTTAAACCAATATAAAAACTTAGTTACTGCCACACCATCTTCAATATGAGCTTTATAAGTATTTTTAATTTCAGTCGAATTTTTGATTGCTTTTAGATCATATATTGGATCAATTTTAGATACTATTTTAAAAATACTTGATATTATTTTTTCCTCAAACAATGAACAAGTATACCTATCTATAGCAAATTTATTTTCTCTAAATTTACTTATTACTTTGAACAAAGTATTTTCTTCACAAAATACAATATTTTTAAACTTATTTTGATTTAAATTTGATAATTTTCTTAAACTTGAAAAGAAATAAAGTTTATTATTGTCAGTAATTATTAATTTGCAATTGGCTATAGGACTGTTCGGCAGGTCTTTTCCCCTTATATTTAGTAGCCAATTTACATTTTCACTTGCACTAATGTATAAATAATTAATCTTTTCCTTTTTTAAGTATTTTTTAACTCTTTTTATTTTTGAGTTTGAATTTTCTCCAGTTACTGATTTATTTAGATGATAAAAAAAACTTGATTTCTTTTTATACTCATCTTTAAATTTAAATTGAATTGGTATTAAATTAACTTTTGTCTCAAAATAATTATCTAAAGTACTTTTAGTAAACAATTTGGGATCGAAACCAATTTTAATATTTTTAAGTTTATTTAAATTTTTTGGAAGTATATGTGGCAGCTCTAGAATTTGAAAATTATCACCACATTGTTTATTGGCTTGAAGTGTATAACGTCCATCAACAAACAGATAGTTTCTCTTTTTCAGAACAATTGCAAAACCAGCTGAACCAGTAAATTTAGATACTTTATATAAATTGTTTACGTTAGAATATTCAGTAAAATATTTGTCATTTTTTGGAATAATATATCCATCCAAGTCATTATTAAAAATAAATTTTTTAAGTTTTTCAATCACTTTAATTTTTTCTGATAACGTAACCAACCAGGACTTCTTATTTCGTTATCAAATTCTATATCTTGATTAAATTCAAAATCATTTTCTTCATTGTCGTTAAAAGTATTATTTTTTTTTATAAACTCATCTGGAAGTTCATCTACAAACCGAGATGCCATACTATCAATCCAATCACCTTGATAAAACCTGTTCATAGAAAAAGAAATTTTAGCTATTTTTTTAGCCCTTGTTATTCCAACGTATGCAAGTCTTCTCTCTTCTTCAAGTCCATTTTCTCCTTTCTCCTCTATGCTTTTTTGATGAGGAAATAGACCCTCTTCCCACCCAGGAAGATAAACTATATTAAATTCAAGTCCTTTAGATGCATGTAAAGTCATAAGATTTACTTTTTCACTTTCCCAATCTTGATCTAGTGATGTTGCAAGTGCGACATGCTCTAAAAAACTTTCTAAATTATCAAATTCCTTCATTGCTATCAAAAGTTCTTTTATATTCTCAAGTCTATTTTCATTCTCAAGATCTTTCTTATTTTTTAACATCTCGCTATATCCAGATTCATCTAAAACAGTTTGCAGAAGTTTTACGTGGTTTATATTTTTTTTTCGATCATCTCTCCATTTATCTAAAAGATTTAATAAAAATTTTAAACCTATCTTTGTTTTTGGTTTTATTTTATTTAATTCTATTAATTTTTTTGATGCAATTTCTAAAGAACAATTATTATTTTTTGAATATTCAGAAATACTTTTGATAGTGGTATCTCCAATTGATCTTTTAGGAACATTAATAATTCTTTCAAAAGATAAATCATCCATCGGTTGATAAATGCATCTTAGATAAGCCACACAATCCTTAATTTCTGCTCTTTCATAAAACTTAATTCCTCCAATTATTCTATATGGAATTCCAACTTTCAAAAATCTTTCTTCAAATTCTCTTGTTTGAAAAATTGCTCTTACTAATATTGCAATCTCATTTAATGAATTCTTTTTTTTAAAATTCTCGATTGTTGAACTTATTTCTGTCGCCTCATCTTTAACATTCCTAAAACAGTCTAATGTAACAAGTTCGCCATCTTCTTGATTAGTATATAAGGTTTTACCCACTCTGTTTTGATTATTCTCTATTAATTTCGAAGCAACATTTAAAATATTTTGAGTAGATCTATAGTTTTTTTCTAATCTAATTATTTTAGTATTTTTATAGATTTTATCAAATTCTAAAAAATTTTTAATTTCTGCACCTCTCCAACTATAAATTGATTGATCATCATCTCCCACACAACATAAATTCATGTTTGTTGCAGATAAATATTTTAGCCATTCACTTTGTATAAAATTGGTATCTTGATATTCATCTACTAAAATATATTTAAATTTTCTAGAATATAAAGAAGATATATCTTTATAGTTTTTAAAAATTTTTAATGTATGCAAAATTAAATCACTAAAATCAGCAGAATTTAAATCTATAAGTTTTTTCTGGTAGATTTTATATATGTTTAAAAAATTTTTTTCTAAGACTTCTTTTTTTTTTAAAACCACATCATCTGGATATAATCCATTATTCTTCCATTTATCAATTACGGCTAAGACATACTTTGGAGATATTTTTTTTATATCTATATTTTCAGACTTACAAATATTTTTAATTAATCTTATTTGATCATCTTGATCTATAATTGTAAAATTTGACTTTAATCCAACAGCTTCTGCATGTTTCCGGAGAATTTTTGCACTTATAGAATGAAATGTGCCAAGCCAAGGTAATCCAGTGACTTCCTTTCTTAAAAGTTTTGATACTCTAATTTGCATTTCTTTTGCAGCTTTATTTGTAAAAGTAACTGCAAGTATTTGGTTTGAAAAGGCTTTATGACTTTTAATTATATGAGCAATTCTTGATGTCAGCACTTTTGTTTTACCAGATCCAGCACCAGCAACTATCAGAAGGGGACCATCGAGAGAAACTACTGCTTCTTGTTGCTTTTCATTTAAATTTGACAAATAATCAGATCTTAACATTTATTTTATATTATTATTTTAATGAATAAAATTAAGCAAAATAAAATTACATTTACTTTAATATTATCTTCACTTGCAATAATTTTTTCATCTTTAACAATTTTATCTTTACCAGTTTTATTTAATTATAAAAGTAAAGTTACTGTAATAGAAAAAAATTTTTATAAAAATTTTAAAATTTATCTTAAATCATCTGGTGAAATTAAGTATAAACCATTTCCAAAGCCACACTTGTTAGTAGAAAATGCCTCACTTAATCTTGATAATTCTTCTAAAAAAAATGACTTAATTACAACTTCAAATCTCAAAATTTATATTTCTTTAAGAGATATATACCTTAGATCGTTCAGTAATTTTTTGTCTACGGAAATATCTAATTCAAATTTAAATTTTAAAATGGAAGATATAAAAGAATTGAGAAAACATTTGTACCAAAAAGTGAACAATCCGATTTATTTAGTCAACTGTAAAATATTTATTCGAAATAAAAATATGGAAGTAATTTTGATTTCACCAATAAAAAAAGTTTCCTATAAAATTGAAAAGAAAAACAAAATTAAAAATTTAAAAATAATTGGTGAAATATTTGGATTAGATTTTAAGTCTGATTGGAGAAGAGACTATAAATCCCCAAAAACTAGTATTCACAATATAAATATATTTAATCCAAATATAGAGATAAAAAATATCTTTGAATTTGAGAACACACAGAATTTTAAAGGGCAATCTCAAATGAGCTATTCACAAAATAAAATGGAATATAATTTAATATTTAAAGATAACATTGTTAAATTTACATCACCAAAACAAAAAAAAAATTTAAATTTTATTTTTGAAGGAAGTGCTCAACTCAAACCATTTTATTTCGATGGAAAATTATTAATTAAAGATAAAAAAATAGAGTTAATATTAGATAATCTTTTATCAAAACTTTATTTGTATGATGAAAAATTTGTAGGAAATTTCAATGGAATATTAAAAATTAAATTTGATGAATTAGATAATAAATTATTACAAAATGGTGAAATTAATTTAGTAATTAATGAAAAAAAAATTATTTTTAATGAAGCCAATTTTAACCTAGATAAAATTGGAAGTATTAAGACAGACATAAAATTTACAGAGCACAATGGCACTACACGATTTATTTCTAAAAATAAATTAGATATAAAAAATCATATTGAATTTGCTAAAACTTTTCAAGTTGGGTCTAAAAAAGCCAAAGATATACAAGAGATTTATTTTGATCTTGAAAAAGATTTAGGTTCTTCGGATTTAATCTTAAAAAATGTAAAAATTAATAGTAGTGGAAATTTCACAAATACAGATGGCATATTTGTAGTTAAAAATATACAAAATTTAAGATCATATATTCGAAAAGTTATTGACTAACTTGGCTTTATCATTTTATTTGGGTTAATTAATAAATCATAATCTTTCTCACCAATTAAACCAGATTTAACAGCCTCTTGCTTCAATCTCGTTCCATTTTTGAGTGCTTTTTTAGCAATTTTAGCTGCATTATCATAACCTATTTTTGGCGCTAATGCAGTTACCAACATTAGAGAATTATCTAAATGTTCCTTAATTTTCTTTTTATTAGCTTTAATACCTTTAACGCAATACAAACTAAAGTTTTTCACACTATCTGATAAAATATCTATTGATTGTAAAATATTGTAAGCGATTAAAGGTTTAAATACATTTAATTCAAAATGTCCATGACTACCAGCAACGGTTATGCCTGTATGGTTTCCTATTACTTTTGCACAAACCATTGTAACTGCTTCACACTGAGTTGGATTAACTTTTCCAGGCATTATAGATGATCCAGGTTCATTTTCTGGTAAAATAAGTTCCCCATAACCAGCTCTTGGACCTGACCCTAAAAATCTTATATCATTAGATATTTTCATTAGTGCAACTGCACATGAATTTAACGATCCTGAAAAATTAACAATTGCATCATGAGCAGCTAGCTCAGAGAATTTATTTGGTGCAGATTTAAAGTTAATTCCACAGAATTTTTTGATTTCTTTAACAATTTTTTTATCAAAGTTTTTTCTTGAATTAATTCCAGTTCCTACAGCAGTTCCTCCTTGAGCTAAAAAATAAATATCCTCCAAACAATAATTTATTCTCTCTATACTCTTTTTTACTTGTTCATGGTATCCAGAAAACTCTTGTCCAAGTGACAAAGGAGTTGCATCTTGAAGATGGGTTCTTCCGATTTTAACGATTTTTTTAAATTCTTTGCTTTTTTTTTCTAAAGCAATCTTTAATAATTTTAGACTTGGTAAAAGTTTATCAATAGTTTCTTTTGCTACCGAAATATGCATTGCAGTTGGAAAAACATCATTTGTTGACTGAGATTTGTTTACATGATCGTTTGGGTGAACAGGTTTTTTTGAACCCTTTTTTCCTTTCAGAATTTCTATCGCCCTATTAGCTATTACTTCATTTACATTCATATTTGTTTGTGTTCCGGAGCCTGTTTGCCAAACTTTTAGAGGAAAATTTTCATTCATTTTACCTTTTATAACTTCATTTGATGCTTTTATTATTGCTCTTGAAATTTTTGATGAAATCAAACCATCTTTTTGATGAACTATAGCAGCACATCGCTTAATGATCGCAATAGATCTTATGATTGACTCTGGCACATATATTTTGCCGATATTAAAAAATTTTTTTGATCTTTGTGTTGATGCACCCCAATATTTATCATTTGGAACATTTATTCCACCGATACTATCAAATTCTTTTCTAGTTTTCATTTGTTTGAAAAATTAACTAAATAATTTATATACTAGTTTCTATAAATCTTACAGGAGTAAAATGACAAATTTTCAAAAAGTAAAAAATTTTATGGAGACTTTTGGGCAAGAAGTTAAATCAAGACCATCTTTTAGTTCAGATAAAATTAATATGCTTAGGTACAATTTAATTAAAGAAGAATTGGATGAATTTAAACAAGCTTTAGACAACAATGATCTTTTAGAGGTCGCTGATGCTTTGACCGATATATTATATGTTACATACGGAGCTGGCCATGCTTTTGGTATTAATTTAGATGATTGTTTTGAGGAGGTCCAAAATTCAAATATGAGCAAGCTAGGAAATGATGGCAAACCTATTTATAATGATCAGGGTAAAGTTATGAAAGGTCCAAACTATTTTAAACCTGATTTATCTAAATTTATTAAGTAATTTGTAGCCAGTCAGGTTTTTTAATTTTAACTTTAGCAGATCCACAATTAAAAGTTTTTCCAAGTGTTCTCTTGGCCCACGTAACAGCCTTTTTTAAAATCTATCGCATTCAATTCATCAAAGTTACACTCGATACCAAAAAGTTTATTTTGAAGTCTTTCCGTATTATTTTGTGGAATACCAATTTCATGACTTAATTTGTAATATTCATTTTTATCCGTACTTTGAAGCCCAAGTTTTTTTAATGATAAATATAATTTTTCTAAATTGGTTACTATTCTTGCTCCAAGTTTTATGTTTCTAGGATCTAAAAAAATACTATCCTCTCTAAATTTAATTGTACATCCAGCAATAGAGCTTGAATTTTCCATATCCAGAAATTTTTCTTTACTAATAACTGCAATTACAAATTCATTACTTAGATTTAAAATTTCTACCTTTGATCTAAGTTTATATAAATTTAATTGTTTAAATAAATTATCTATATTTTTTTTCTCACAATCTAAAAAATATCCAGACTTATGCTTTAATATATTGAAGTCATGCAAATATTTTCCTTGTGGAGTAAGTAAAGCTGAATAACATGAATTTTTTTCATCTACATTGTTGATATTATTTGTAACTATATTTTGAAGAAAATCTTTACAGTCTTCACCTGAGACATATAAAAGTCCTCTGTCCTCTAAGATATAAACATTATTTTTTTTCATTATTGATAGATACTTGAGAATAATATAGTAACGATTTCGTAAAATGTTAGATCTTATAATAAAGAATGGTGAGTGTTATATTGATGGAAAACTCAATAAAACTAACATTGGTATTCAAAATGGAAAAATCACAACTATTGGTGATTTAAGTGACGAACAAAGCAAAGAAACTATTGATGCAAGCAATTTAATAGTTCTACCTGGTTGCATGGATACTCAAGTTCATTTCCGTGAGCCTGGATCAACTAATGCAGAGGACTTACATACTGGTAGTAAAGCAGCTATTGCTGGAGGTATTACAAGTGTTTTTGAGATGCCAAATACAAACCCACCCACAGCAAATATGAAAGAATTCAATAACAAGTTAAGTCTTGCTAAAAATAGGATGTACTCAAATTATGCTTTTTATTTTGGAGCTACTCCAGATAATTCTTCTGATTTAGCTAAACTTAAAGGTTTGGATGGTTGTTGCGGAGTAAAACTTTTTGCAGGATCCTCAACTGGAAACCTTTTAGTTGATAAAGAAGAAGATATTGAAAAAGTCTTTCAAAATACTTCAAAAATAGTTGCGGTTCATTCTGAAGATGAAGAAATAATTAATTTAAGAAAAAAATTAATCGAAAAAGGTAATGTTCATACTCATCCTGTATGGAGAAATGAAGAATGTGCAATGTCATCTACGAGACGGATTGTTAGGATTGCAAAAAGACTTAATAAAAAAGCACATATATTGCATGTTACAACAAAAGAAGAGGTAGATTTTTTATCACAAAATAAAGGCAACATAACTTTTGAAATTACTCCACAACATCTAACAATATATGCACCAGATTGTTACGACAAACTTGGGACATTTGCGCAGATGAACCCTCCTTTAAGAGACAAGTCTCATTATGATAGATTGTGGTACGCTATTCGAAATAACTATAATGATACAATTGGCTCTGACCACGCACCTCATTTAAAAGAAAATAAATTAAAAGAATATCCGCAGTCACCATCTGGCATGCCTGGTGTGCAAACATTATTACCCGTTATGCTAAATCATTTGAATGACAAAAAACTTACATTAGATCAGCTAATTAAACTTCTTTGTGAAAATCCAGTTTCTGTATTTGGTATTAAAAATAAGGGATTTATCAAAAAAGATTATGATGCTGACTTTACAATAATAGATATGAATCGAACAATTGAAATCAAAAATGAAAATATTCATAGCAAGTGTGGATGGAGCCCATTTGATGGTTACAAATTTAAAGGATCACCAGTTTATACAATTATTAATGGTGATATTAAAATGAAAGAAGATAAAATTTTAGGAGATCCTTCTGGTAAACCAATATTATTTGATTAAGTTATATAGTTTTACTTGAATACATATTTACAAGTGTCACTCCAACTACAATAAGAAACATCCCCAATATAGCTTGCCAACTTAAAGATTGTTTAAAAAAAA
>LULI01000355.1_pt1 | contig 19714 bp, 20 predicted proteins | sample 728191 | NCBI WGS metagenome assembly LULI01 (sample SAMN03860293, study PRJNA289734) | marine metagenome | biome: seawater column; feature: ocean; material: water; isolation source: Red Sea water column Station 169 - depth 50m | place: Saudi Arabia: Red Sea | collected 2011-10-15 | depth 50 m | reverse complement strand
ATAGTGGCAGGTAAATATACGTAACCAATGCTATTTTTTGGTAGATTTGTGTTTTCATAGCCTATGACCATGTAAGACAATGATCCAGCTAAGGCAATAGGTATGCCGCAAGCTGCAGAAGTACCTATGGCCTTCATCATCGACAAACCTCTGTGATAGAAATACGGTACTGAAAATATACCCCCTCCGATTCCAAATACTCCTGATAGCCATCCTATTCCTCCTCCTGCTAATACTGGACCAATTAAGTTAGTTCTTGGATTCTGAGGCGGTGGAGGGAACTCAAAGATTAATTGTATGGATGCAACCACAAGAAATAAGGCAACCAATCCTTGAAGCGTATCACTGTCTAAGGCGCCAGCTGTAATTCCCCCAAGTGCTGATCCAATCACTATACTTGGTGCTACTAATTTTATGAGGCCCCAATCTACGGCCCCTCTAAAGTTGTGTGAGAAAGTAGAAGATAACGAGCTAAAGACTATTACTCCAAGTGAACTGCCAAGAACCATATGTGATAGAATTTGATCAGGAAATTGCAGATATGTGCTTAATAGCCTTATCAGTTGAAAAAAGTAAAGATTGGAGTGGTAAAGATTCATATTTTTACAAGATAATCGCAAACCGTGATGAGTATCATGAAAGACCAACTAGTGGAATGAAATGGTGGTCAAATAATATTGTACTTGCAGGAAGAGATGAAGAAGCTGGAGGAACATGGCTTGGTGTTAGTAAAAAAGGCAAGTTTGGTGCAATTACTAATCTTAAAGAGGAAACTGATATCAAGTACTCAAATTCACGTGGTTCACTTGTAACGGAATTTCTAGAGTCTCAATTGTCTGCTAAGTCTTACCTTGAAGCACTAGAGCCTAGCAAAAATAATTACGCGGGCTTTAATTTAATTGTTGGAGATAAAAGTGGATTATTTTATTTGTGCAATCGACTGGAAGGTATATTTTTTATTTCTGAAGGAAACCATGCCCTAGGAAATTTAACTTTAAACTCCTCAACAGAAAAAATAGAGTCAATTAAGAATGATTTTAACCAAATTCTTCATGAGGGTTTTGCAGTTGATAAAGGCTTTCATATTATGAGAAAAGAGTATGGAAATCTTCATGAGAAAACAAAAAAAGAACTGCAAGTCAGGGACGGAGAAGAAATACCTTTTAGATTTATAAGATCACCTATATATGGAACTCGATGCACTACAGTATTTATATCTGAACCATCTGGCTTAATCAATATTTCAGAACTTACTTATCAGAAAGAGGGTATAGAAGGAGCTCGTGCCGATTTCTCATTTAATGTAAAAGACTAATAAACTTTCATTTGATCTTTATAGAAGGGAAGGAAATCTGTGAGCACTTGTCTGTAAGCATTTTTCTTAAATTCCACACCCGCCGATACCGGATGCCAGTAACTCGCCCATATCCATTCTGTAAATTCAATTTGGTTATGGACAGTTAGGTCAATATCATTATTTTCTCCAAGAAATTGAGCTAAAAACCATTTCTGAGATTGACCTTTAAATTTTCTGTTTTTAAAAGAAAAATATCTAGGTATTTTTTCTTTAGGTACATCGTACTTTATCCACTTTTCATTTTCTTTGATTATTTTAATCTTATCTTTTCCAAGTCCGACTTCCTCATAAGCCTCTCTGTAGATAGCATTTTCCGGAGTCTCTCCATGATCTATTCCTCCTTGAGGAAATTGCCATCCATCTCCACTCTTTCTTTTACACCATAGCAATTTGCCCTCTTTATTAAAAATGATAATGCCAGCATTAGGCCTGTATAATGTCGCTTCCATATTTCAGTCTTGTTCTGTCTATATAATAATGAAAAAAAAGAATTTAGCCTTATTTGATTTAGATGACACTCTTTTTGATGGAGATACAGAAGGTGAGTGGGTAAAATATATGGATAAGGCTGGACTGATCGAAGATCCTGAATTTTTCAATAAAATGGAGAGTTTTGAAAAAAGTTATAGGCAGGGTGACTTAAATGTAGACGAGTATTCCGAATTCTTACTCAGCCCATTAGTAGGAAAAAGTCTCAAAGAATTAGAGCATAAAATCGATATATTTACTTCTGATGTTATAGAAAGGCTTACTGATGAATTAACTAAAGAATTATTATTAAAACATAGGGACGATACAAAAATTCTCACATCTGGCTCTTTAACCTTTCTTGTGGAAGTTATCGGCCAAAAAATGGGTATTGAAACTTGTTTTGGCACGGATCCTGAGTATAGAGATAAAGTTTTTACTGGTAAGGTTGAAGGAATTCCTAACTTTTCTGAGGAGAAAGTTAAAAGAATTAAGATCTGGATGAAATCTAACCATTTTGAAAGGATATTCGCTTATTCAGACTCAATTCACGATTTACCTTTACTTGAATTTTCTGACATACCTTCGGCTATAAGCCCTGATAAGAAATTACGTAAAATTGCAGAAGAAAGAAATTGGTTGGTTGAAGGCAGATGAAATGCTACTCGTAGTCTTCCATAGAAGGACAACTACATATCAAATTTCTATCTCCATAAACATTATCAACTCTTCCTACAGGTGGCCAGTATTTATTTTCATGTAAACCCTTCACAGGTAACGCAGCTTCAGCTCTTGTATAGGGATGATCCCATTCATGTTGTAAAAGAGTTTTTGCACAGTGAGGGGAGTTCTTTAATAGATTATCTTGATTAGAAACTTTTCCTTCCTCTATGTCTTTTATCTCATTTCTGATTGAAATCATTGCGTCACAGAATCTATCTATCTCACTCAGAGATTCACTTTCTGTTGGTTCAATCATTAAGGTCCCCGCTACAGGCCAGGACATCGTTGGTGCATGGAATCCATAATCGATTAATCTTTTAGCAATGTCCTCTACTTCAACTTCTGCTGTTTCCTTTAATGGACGAACATCAATAATACATTCATGAGCTACTAAATCATTAGAACCTTTGTATAAGATCTTATAATGATCTTTAAGCCTATTAGCTATGTAATTTGTATTTAAAATGGCCAGTTGAGTTGCTTGAGTCAATCCTTCAGAACCCATCATCTTCATATACATCCAACTGATTGGCAGTATACTTGCGCTTCCCCAGTCAGTGCCAGAGACAGGTCCCACAGCTGGGTCACTTTTATCATGATGTGAAGGGACAAAATCACTTAGCTTTTCGACAACACCAATTGGTCCAATACCTGGACCTCCGCCTCCGTGCGGAATGCAAAAGGTTTTATGCAGATTCAGGTGCGAAACATCTCCGCCAAAGGATCCCGGATAGCAAATTCCAACCATTGCATTAAAGTTTGCTCCATCAATATAGACAAAGGCACCTTTTGAATGAATAACATCACAAACCTCACTGACATTCGTTTCAAAAACGCCATGTGTTGAAGGATACGTTATCATTAGAGAGGAAAGATTTTCCTTATGAATCTCTGTTTTTTGTTTTAAATCATCAATATCGATATTTCCATCTTCATCGCACTCAACTGGTACGACTTCAAGGCCTACCATTTGAGCTGATGCAGGATTAGTACCATGAGCAGACTTAGGTATTAAGCAAATATTTCTATGAGATTCATTATTTTTTTTATGAAACGCATCTATCGCTAAAAGACCAGCATATTCTCCCTGTGATCCGGCATTAGGTTGTAAAGAAATCTTAGAATATCCAGTAAGGTCAACAAGCATATTTTCCATATCCTCAATTAACTCTTTATACCCTTGGAGTTGATCTTTAGGAGCGAAAGGATGAATTTTTGAAAACTCAGGCCAACTCACTGGAATCATTTCTGAAGTAGCATTTAGTTTCATTGTGCAAGATCCAAGAGGGATCATAGCTCTATCGAGTGCTATATCTTTGTCACTTAATTTTCTAATATATCTTACAAGCTCTGTTTCTGTCCTGTGTCTTTTAAAAACCTCATGATCTAGGAAGGAAGAAGTTCTTTTTAGATTCTCTGGAATTGAAGATTCAAAATTCAAATTAGAATCTATTTTTTCATTTGTGAATATTTCCAAGATATTTTCTATATCCTTCATGGAAGTGGTCTCGTCTAATGAGATACCTATATGTTCTTCATCTATTCTTCTAAGATTAATATTCTTACTCAGGGAGCGTTTATGTATCTCTTTTGTTTGTTGGCCGGATCTAATTATTAAGGTATCAAAGAAGTTATCTTCAAGACAATCTATGCCATTCACTTCGAGATTCTTTTTTAACAAAGAGGTAAGGTAATTAACCTTATTTGCTATCTCAATCAATCCCTCTTTGCCATGATAGATCGAATAAAAACTAGCCATAATTGCCAACAATGCCTGAGCAGTGCAAATATTACTTGTAGCCTTTTCTCGTCTTATATGTTGTTCTCTTGTTTGGAGAGCTAATCTATAGGCAACATCTCCATTAGAATCTACTGATGCTCCAACTATTCTTCCTGGCATAGATCTTTTCAATTTGTCGCTAACTGCCATAAAAGCTGCATGAGGTCCTCCGCACCCTAAAGGTACGCCAAATCTTTGAGAGGACCCGATGACAATATCTGCCCCCATTTCACCAGGGGGTTTAAGAATTGTTAATGCCAAAAGATCAGAACCTATAACGGCTAAAGCAGATTGGTCATGGCATGATTTAATATGTTGGCTCATATCAGTAATTTTTCCATTTGAACCTGGATACTGAAGAAATGCACCAAAAACCTCATGGTTTGGAAGGTCAATAGGATTTCCAAATATAAGCTTTATTCCCAAAGGCTCTGCTCGAGTTTTAAGAACATTTATTGTATTTTGAAAACTATTCTCATCCACAAAAAAAGAATCAGACTTTGATTTAGATGAGCGCTTAGCTAATGTCATCGCTTCAGCGGCTGCGGTTGCTTCATCAAGTAAAGAAGCATTAGATAATTCCATAGCGGTAAGATCACTAACCATTGTTTGAAAGTTAATTAAAGCTTCTAATCTTCCTTGAGATATTTCAGGTTGATAGGGTGTATAAGAGGTGTACCACCCAGGATTTTCAAAAACATTTCTTAGGATTACAGATGGTGTGAAATTATCATAATGACCCTGACCAATAAAACTTTTGAATACCTTATTTTTAGAAGCTATTTCTTTCAATTCTTCCAAAACTCCCTCTTCAGTCCTTTCTTCACCTATTTGAACGGCATTTCTTTTGAGGATTGATCCGGGAACTACTGAATCAATAAAAGAGCTCATAGAGTCGTATCCAACCTCCCGAAGCATATAATTAATTTCGGCTTCACTCGAACCAAGGTGGCGTTTTGAAAAGAGATTTATTTTATTTAAATTTTCCAATAATTTTAATCTTCGCAAGTATCGTTATATTCTTCTTCTGTTAGCAAGTCAGTAAATTGTAAATCATCATCTATTTTAATTTTGAAAAACCAACCATCTTCTAATGGAGAATTATTAATTATTTCCGGTTCTTCAAGTAGCTTTTCATTAATCTCGATAACTTCACCAGTAAGAGGTGAATAGACATCAGAGGCTGCCTTAACAGACTCCACTATTGCAGACTCTCCCTCTGCTTCTAACATATCACCAACTTCTGGCAACTCTACAAATACAATATCTCCGAGAAGATCTTGTGCGTGATCACTGATCCCTACAGTAAGAATTCCTTCTTCGTCTATTCTGCCCCATTCATGACTTGATAAATATCTCACTTCGTTATCTGAACTCATACTTTTTCCTTAAAAATAACTTTTCCCTCTTTGATAAATTTCGGTGAACCTATTATAGCTTTTACTCTTTTACCTCTAATTTCAGCAAAACAAGAAGTGCTATCACTTTTTGGTAATCTTGCTAATGCTATAGGCATCTTTAGGCTTGGTGAGTAAGTTCCGCTAGTGACAACTCCGCGTGCATGATTCTCTTTCTCAAGGTGTATTTTCTGTCCTTGCCTTAGTATCACCTTTTCGTCTGTAATTATACCAACAAGTTCTTTAAGATCATTTGATTCTTTTTGTTTTATTAAACTTTCTTTTCCAAAAAAATCTCTTTGGTCATCTTGCCAACAAACTGTCCAGCCCATATTACATTCGAAAGGCGAGATGGTCTCATCCATCTCAAAACCATACAAATTCATTCCAGCTTCAAGTCTAAGTGTATCTCTAGCTGCAAGGCCGATTGGTTTGGCTCCTTCACTGATTGCTATATTCCAAAGATCTATGGCTTTTTCATTAGGCAGTATCACTTCAAAACCTAATTCCCCGGTGTAACCGGTTTTTGCTGCAAAGACATCATCTTGAAAAATTCCTTGCTGTCTCTTTTTCTCTTTTAGAAAATCTATTGGTGCAGGAAAGTTTTTAAGGACATTTGGAGATTGAGGACCTTGAATAGCGACCATTGACAGATCGTCTCTTTCAAGCATATTTACTTCATATTCTTTAGCTCTCGCAGATATCCATTTTAAGTCCTCACCTCTGGTTGCACAGTTAACAACCAGTCTAAATCCTTTATCCATGCGATAGGCTATTAGGTCATCTATTACAAAGCCTTTATCGTTCAACATAGCAGAATAAAGACCAGAATAGTTCTCTTGAAGTTTTCTTACGTCATTTGCAATCAGTTTTCTGATAAAAAGTTCTGATTCGCTGCCTTCAAAATCAAGAATTGTCATGTGAGATACATCAAAAATACCACAACCTTGTCTCACTGCATGGTGCTCTTCGATTTGAGAGCCATAATTAATTGGCATATCCCAACCATGGAAGTCGACCATTTTAGCTTTGGCTTCCAGGTGGTTTTGATATAGAGAAGTTTTCTTGTTCAAAGGTCTTTTATGAATGCAAATTGTACTATTTCCTCTAAAATATGTCTCACGGAATCTTATCTTTATCCCCCATTTATGTGGATAAGTTTGTTAACGGATTCTTGATAGTCAATTATTATCAGCTTAAAAAGTGATTGTATGAAATTTGATCATGCGTCTTTTATATATCTATCGATTAAAGCCAATGTTAAAATCTGGTTTTTTTATATCCAACTCAAATAAATGGACTATCTTTCAAAGTTTGAAGAGCTCAAATCTAAAGAACTTTCACTAGATCTTACTCGGGGCAAACCATCATCAGATCAGCTTGATTTATCAAATGGATTGATGAGTTTCTCCGAAAATGACTTTTTATATGATGGTGTCGATATAAGAAATTATGGCGAAATTAAAGGCTTAGATTCTTGTCGTGAGTTAGGAGCAGAGATTTTAGGATGTTCCAAAGAATATGTATGGGCTGGAGGCAATAGCAGCCTATCTTTAATGTCTCAATTTATGTCTTTTCTATTTGTAGAGGGCATTGGAGAGGGCCCTTGGAATAGCAAGAAAAGAGTATCAGTATTATGTCCCGTCCCTGGTTATGATAGACATTTTAATCTCTGCGAAAAATTCGGTATTAATATGATCCCAGTTTCTTTGACAGGCACTGGACCTGATTTAGAGGAAGTTAAAAGATTAATTGATTCAGATGATTCTATTAGAGGGATGTGGTGTGTACCAAAATACTCAAATCCAACTGGAGAAATTTACAGTCATCAGACAATAGACGGTTTACTTGAAATCTTTAGCAAAACAAAAAATAAAACATTGATATTCTGGGATAATGCCTACGCTGTTCATGATCTGTACGATGACCCATCTTTTGATGACATATTTGCTATGGCAGAAACCAAAGGCTGCGAAGATGTGGTTGTCCAGTTTGGTTCTAGTTCTAAGATCACTTTTGCTGGTGCTGGAATAGCATTCATTGCTATGTCGCTTAATAATCAGAATATGTTTCTACCATTCTATTCTTCCTTAATGATAGGTCCTGATAAATTAAATCAAGCGAGGCATGTAAGATTTTTTAATCAAGTTGATTTAAAGGAGCCTAGAGGAGGATATTTTTTACTTTTCGAAGCTGATAAAGGCTTAGCAAAAAAAATAATTAACTTGGCTTCAGAGCTTGGGTTGAAACTAACTCCAGCTGGAGCTACTCATCCTTATGGCTTAGACGAAGAAGACAAATTTATCAGAATAGCTCCCACAGCCTGTTCTTTAGATGAGCTAGATACTGCTATGGATGTTTTCTTATGTTGTATAGGTTTGGCCTATGAACAGGCCCAGTAAATGTCTAGTTTTTACTATTTTCCAGTATCTCGTAAGACTTTCCATCAAAGCTCCCAAAGAAAATTGGAACATCAGGATGTTCTACTGGAATACGACTATCATCAACTAATAGATTCTGCTGAGAGACATACGCAGAATAAAATACTTGATCATTCTCAGCGAATACGTGATAAAAAGGCTGATCTTTTTTAGGTCTTATGGCAACTGGAATTGATTGATACCATTCTTCAGTATTATTGAATTCAGGGTCGACATCATAAATCACTCCTCTGAAGTCGAGGTATTTATGCTTAACAACTTGTCCAAGCGCGTATTCAGTCTCGATAGTTTTTTTCATCAAATTAAATCGTTTAAGTTTGTATTTAGATCGGAAATTATATTGGGTTTTATTTTAACTTTATTTGCTACAAGCTTTCTACTAATTAAGAACTCTTTTGGATTATTTATTGCGTCAACAGCTATTAATTCCTCATCTTTAGTATAAAAAAGCATGAATTTGGCATCATTAGTGTTACCCCTCATGGTAACCATGTCATGATCGCCAGAAAGTCCAACAATCTGAAGTTTGTGATCATATTGATCTGACCAAAACCAAGGCACTTGATTATATTCCATCGGATTATTCATCACAGAGGAGGCTACAGTTTTTGCTTGCTCCATAGCATTATGAACTGACTCTAATCTAAGATTCTTATTTAAAATTTTATTAGGATGATTTGTGCAATCTCCACAAGCATAAATATTTTTAAAGTTAGTTTGACCAAATTCATTTACGATTATTCCATTGTCACAATTGATACCAGCTTCTTCTGCAAGCTCTATATTAGGAACAACGCCAGCACCAATAAGTACAGAATCTGCCTTCATTTCAGTACCATCAGAGCAAACTACCTCCAACGAATCAGATGCTTCATTAATAGTTTCTAAGCTCGTATTAAAATGAAAATTAACCCCATAGCTTTTATGCAGATTTAAATAATATTCAGATATCTGAGGATCAACTGTTCGATTCATCACTCGATCAGCCATTTCAATAATAGTGACTTTTTTATTCTTTTTTGCCGCGATTGCTGCCGCCTCAAGTCCGATATAACCAGCACCTATGATTACTAAATTTTCACTAGTTTCTAAATCTTTTTTTATTGCCTCGGCATCATCTAGATCTCTCAAATAGAATATTGATTTAAGCTCACTGCCCGGAAAATCTAGATATCTAACTCTACTGCCAGTAGCAAAAACTAATTTATCAAATTCAAGCTCTGAATCATCTGAGAGGTAAACTTTTTGATATTCGATTTCCAATTTTTCAGCAGATAACCCAAGATAAAGCTGAACTTTATTTTCTGTAAAGAATTCAAGTTTCTTAAAATATAGTCTTTCTTTGTTGAGACTATCTTCTAGAAACCCTTTCGACAAAGGCGGTCTTTGATATGGAAGGTGTTCCTCTTCTCCAACTAAAGTGATTGAGCCAGAGTAACCTTCTTTCTTTAAAGTCGAAATGCATTGGATAGCGGATTGTCCCGCTCCAATAATAAGTAAGTTTTCCATGCTAAAAAAAGTTCTCGATTATTTGTTTGAAACTATCTAAAGTCTACATCTAATTTATAAATAAGGGAGAAAAAAATGATAGGAGTAGTTGCTACTTTAAAAATTAAAGAGGGTTCTGGAGCAGATTTCGAAGCCGTAGCATCTCAACTGGTTGAGAAAGTGAATGCAAATGAAGATGGTGTGGTCTATTACGATTTATATAAAGAAGATGACACAACTTATGTTTTTCTTGAAAGATATAAAGACCAAGAGGCACAAGATGCTCACGGGAAAACTGATTATTTCAGAGAGCTTGGTGCAAAAATGGGTGCTTTCATGGCAGGGGCGCCTGAAATAAAAATGCTTCAATCAGTCTAATTACATGATGTGAGGTCTCGAGAGATATTCTCTTGACCTCATTTCTTCAAGACGACTAATAGTTCTCTTAAAAGGTTCAGATAACCTTTCTCCTGCATACAATTCACTTAATCCCGTCTCAATAGAAAGGATTAGGTTTACATTTCTCTCGTAACATTCGTCTACTAAAGCGATAAACCTTCGTGCTGAATCATCATTAGATGATTGAAATATCGGAACATCAGATACAAAGAGAGTATGAAATTCACTGCAAATTTCAATGTAATCCTTAGCACTTCTTGGACCTTCGCAAATCTCGCTGAAAGATAACCAAACGGAACCTTGTGAAAGCTTTATTGTCTTAATCTTTCTTCCAAGAACTTCAATATTTTCTCCTTCAAGATAGTCATCATTTGTAAGTTCTGAAAAATTTGATTCAAGTTCACTTGCCCCTTCCTCTTTTTTCCCAATGACAAATATTTCTAGTTGTTCTAGAGTTCTAAGACGATAATCTTGCGCAGAGTCTAATTCGTAAATCTCACAATTTTTCTTGATTGATTCAATTGCAGGCAGGAATCTACTTCTGTGAAGACCATCTTTATAAAGATTATCGGGATGAGTATTAGAAGTAGTAACTAGAGTTACTTTTTTTTCAAATAGTTCGTTAATGAATCTACCAAGAAGCATAGCATCACCAATATCCTCAACATAAAACTCATCAAAACATAACACTTCAGTATCTTTAGATATATTGTCGGCTGCAATCTTAAGTGGGTCTTTCTTTCCTGAAAGCTCATCTAGATCTTCATGAAGTAATTTCATAAATCTATGGAAATGAATTCTTTTCTTCTTTTTTAAATCTAAAGTTTCAAAGAAGATATCCATCATTTGAGTTTTGCCTCTTCCGACTTCTCCTCTGATGTATAACCCTTTTATACTTTTACTTTTAAACCAAGACTTAGAGCGCTTTATTAGAGCCCCATTTAATTTATCTAGCTTGTTAAGGAGAGACTTTTGCTCTTTATCAAAGCTTAGTTGCCCATCTGCAATCAAGTTGGAATAAAGATCGGTGGGCTTCAATGTGAGAAATAAACTATTTATTGGGTTTTTTTAGAAGCAATGAAGGCGTCCTTTCCAAATAGTCGATATATTCTGGATCAGAGCCCCATTTTTTCATTCCTCTATTTTCAAGCATTGGAATGCCGCTTATTCTTGTCAAGAGAACATAGACAAAAATTGGAGAGATGAGGGTGACTAACTGCCACCCGCTCAAGACTGGAAGTGCTATTAAAGTCAGTCCAGCCCATAAGGTGATTTCTCCAAAATAGTTGGGATGTCTAGACCAGGCCCAAAGACCAGAAGTTATATATTCTTTTTCTTTATTTTGTTGTTTCTTGAAATCCCTTTTTTGCTTATCAGCAATAACCTCAATCGAAAAGCCTAGAATCCATAAGGATAATCCCAGATAAGCCATCACTCCAAGAGGAATATTTACATTAGATGTAATTGCAGCTAATCCTGCTGCCATTGTTAGAAAGACCCATAGACCTCCCAAAGTCCAAGTCATGATGTACCAATGGAATTGAGTTTTCATGATTGTGAATCTTCCATCTTTCCCATCTTGTTTAACTCTTGAGAAAAGAAATGTCCCAAGTCTTACAGCCCAAATCACTATCAAAACACCAATGAGTAAGTCCCTAGGGTCCATAGATGGATTGAGATAAAAACCCAAACCTATAGCACTAAGATAAGAAATTGAACCTGTTAGATCAAAATAATGTTCTGTTTGATAAATATAAGAGGGTATGAATATTATCCAGTGCAGCAAATAGCTAACACTTGCACATATAGCAAATAGTGCTACTCCGTTGTAGAGCTCTGACCCTTGACTGCCCGCTAAAGCAATAATGACTCCTAAGGCTATACTTATAAATGTTGCTGGTATGGTTACAGTTCTTTTCATGTGTATCTCTATTAGTTATTAGGTCATTAGAAGGAACAATAACCTTCTTTTCAAGTCTTTAATTTAAGGTTTCTTTGAAATCTTTTCTACAAGTGTGAGTCCTATCCCTACACAAGGGCCAATACCAAAAACAAATAGAACCGTCCCAATGCCTACAACTCCGCCAAGGAACCATCCCGAAATTACAGCTGATAATTCTAAAATGGTTCTTATTAGCGGTATTGAAGTACCAGTCTGCTTTTGTAGCCCTATCATCAAGCCATCTCTCGGTCCGGGTCCAAGATTACTTATGAGGTAGATTCCACTTCCCAAACCTACAACAAATATCCCCATGCATGCTTGTAATAGCTTTAAGTAAGTATCATTTGGTTGGGGCAGATAAGGCAAGGTTAAGTCTATAGTAGAAGCAATAATAATTGCATTAAGAATCGTTCCAATTCCAGGAACTTGCTTAAGAGGTAACCAGAAGATAAGGATTGTAATACTTATTAGGAAAGTTGTTGTACCCACAGAAAGATCAGTCTCTGTCGAAATACCTTGTGCCAAAACAGTCCAAGGACTTACGCCAGATCCGCTTCCTATGATAATTGCCTCACCCAAACCAAAGAAAAATAGTCCAGTAATCAACATAATGACTGTATAAGATCTCGGCTTAGTATTGAGTGGAAAGTCAGAACTCCAACTCACAGACGGCACTTCTTTGATGGTGAAAATTCTTCTCAGAAATCTCATGTAATCTCTAAATTATGTTTTGAAATCAGCTGAATCTAGTTTAATCTCTCCAGGAGATTAACACAGGAAATTTGCAATGATCACATTAATTATTCTCTCTTTATTACTAACCTTAATTCAACTTTTAACTCCAGCAGTACTGAATAGCAAAAACTTAGATTTTCTCATCTCAAACAGAGAAGGGTCTGTTGAAGAGGCCCCAGTTGTTGGTCGAACCAGAAGAGCAGGGTCTAATATCTTAGAGAGTTTACCTGCATTTTTAGCACTAGCCATTCTGTCTATAGTTTTGGAAATTGATAATTATAATCTAGCGATGTTTTGGCTAGGCTCAAGGGTGCTTTATTACTTCACTTATATGTTTGGTATTTTGTATCTTAGAACACTTGTTTGGGGAGTCTCTATTGTTTGTCTGGTAATGATGGCTATATCGTTGATTTAAAAAGAGGTGTCGTATTTCCTATCAGATCACGAGAAACTTCAATATAAGAATGATGGTTATATCCTTAGAGAAAATCAGTTTTCTTCAACTGAAATAGATATTTTCAGGAATTTCTTTGAGACTACTGTTTCTAAAGCTCACTCAATAGCCGGAGAAGGCAAAGAGTATTTCTTAGATGAAAAGAGATTTGTTGATATTGATTACTTGACTCTTCAATTTGAACCAGAGCCTCATGAAGATTTCTTAAAAGTTATCGAACCAGCTCATTCTCTCAATTCAGATCTTGAAAAGATTATTGCAGATAGAAAATTAACTGATCCAATAAGATCTATCTTGTCTCTAGATGAAGTTAGTTTATGGACGGATAAGCTGAACCTTAAGAGACCAAAAATTGGGTCAGGGTTTGGCTGGCATCAAGATTCACCATACTGGATTCATGATAGTGAAGATGTCGATACTTTGCCTAATGTTTATGTCTGTTTAGATGATGCTAACGAATCAAATGGATGTTTCAGTGTTATTAAAGGTAGTCATAAGAAAGGTTGTTTACCTGGAACATTTGATAATTCTCAATTAGGAGGGTTTTTTACGGACCAAGATACATTCAATATCGATGATGCAGTTGATTTAATAGCCTCTGCAGGATCTTTAATTTTTTTTAATCAACATATAGTTCACGGCTCGAAGCCTAATCAATCTAATCAAGAGAGGAGGGCATACATCGTGACCTATCAACCAAAAAATAGAGCCATGCTCAAATCTGGAAAGGTTAAGAATATTTAGGGCCTTGCTTTCTCCAGGCTCCTCTTTTTAGTGAGACAAAAATCATGATGCCGAAAATCATCATTGCTATCGAAGAGGATAAGAAAATCGACTCTATACCAAATCCTAAGATATAAATTGAAATACTTCCCCCTAAGCCTGCTATCAAAAATCTTGCAATCGTCGCCACTGTCGGCCAAAACATTGCGTTAGCGCCTTGAGAAGCAAAATATAGAGAAAGACCTATCCCTTGAAAGACATAAAAAGGGCCGACAATTTGAATATATTTTTTTGTAATTTCGTAGGCTTTTGGGTCATCAGTAAAATAATGGATCCACAAGTCAGGAAAAAAGGCCAAAGAAAAGCCTATAAGCACTGAAACTAAACCCGCCATTGATCCACCATAATTACCAACTCTCTCTGCTCTCACTATGTTACTAGCGCCTATATTCGCACCCACAATAGATGTCATGGCCGTGCCAATCCCAAAAATAAGGGGAATCATAAGAAATTCTACCCTCGAACCAATGCCATATCCTGCAAGAGCTTCTGTTCCGAAGGTTCCAACTAAACCGGTCAACACTAATATTGTACCTACAGTTAGAAGTGGAGAGGCCGATGCTGGAATAGCTACCTCAAAGATATTAGAGAATAGCGGTTTGCTCAAAATTAATTTTTCTCGTTTCAGCATCGCCGGAACTGAGGTAGATAATAGCTTCATTACTATTATCGATACCATAATCATACTGCTGATCAAGGCTGCGACAGCGGCACCAGCGACTCCTAGTTTAGGAAATCCATACCACCCCAAAATAAATCCTCCAGAGAGAAGAACTTGTAGAAGAGAAGCAATGATCATGAGTGTTGCAGGAAAGCGCATATTTCCCATCCCTCTTAAGACGGCACTTAAACTTCCTGATAACCATATAAGTATTCCTCCGAAGAAGAGAACTGAGCAATACAAATAGGATTCTTCAAGAATTTCTCCTCTACCTCCCAGTAAATAAAGAAGACCTTTCCCAAATAATAAAAATAAAATTAAAAAGGTAAATGCTCCAGAAATCGAGATAACTATTGAATGCCAAATTAATTTTTCTGCGCGATCTATATCATTAGCCCCCATACTTCGAGCTATAGCTGAGCTGATAGCTCCTCCGAGTGCGCCACCGGACATAGTTTGTGTAAGCATCAATAATGGAAAAGCAAGCGCTACTGCAGCAAGTGACTTTGTTCCCAACTTACTAATAAACCAGACTTCTGTAAGTACAACTATTGATTGGATAAAAAAAGCTAAGGTATTTGGAGCTGACATTCTTATCAGCAATGGCACGATAGGTTTTGTTAGAAACTCTTGAGTTCTGTTATCCACTAATCCTTTAGCTTATTTTCTTGAAGATTCTTTTACTAGCTTTTCAGGTGTGGCTAAAGTTGCATATTTATCTTTTGAATCACCAAATAACTTTTCAGGAGATACTGACTCCAATCTACCTTCTTTGTCATTTGGATCGGTAAAGAATCCAAGAACATACCCCCCCTTTGAGTAGCCAATCAAAGAACGAAGTTCAGGAGTAAATTTTTTAGCGACTTCTGGAGGATATGAGAGATATTGATTCTCTTGTTGCCTCAACCAGCTAGGTGCATAGTGCAAGAAAATTCCTAATCTAGTTTCCTCAGTTGTGTTAGTTCCACCACCATGTAATACCGATCCAGTATAAATAAATACAGACCCTGCTTTCATTTCTGCATAAGCAATTTCTTCAATCTGTGGTTGTCTATTTTTATCCCATTTATGCGATCCAGGAACTACTTGTGTTGCTCCATTTTCTTTAGTGAAATCATTAATTGCCCAGACGGTACTGAATTGTGTTTCAATTTTTCTTGGAATATACCCTCCCCAAACTCCCCGATCTCTGTGAAGAATTTGACTTGATTCTCCCGGTCCAATTTGGATAGCAGAAGAGAAATGCAGTTGATAATTTTCGCAGTGAGGTCCCAAAAACCCGTCTGCTAGTTTATTAATTAATGGATCCAGCGCTAAATTTTGACATGTTTCTGATCTGGCCATTAGAGCACCAACTCTTTTAGTCTCGAAACCAGTGAATTCATCTTGGCCATTGTTAGCAACATTCAGGAAGGGTCGAAGATCTTTTTTAATTTGAGCTAAGTCTGCTGATTCAAGAAAGTCATCAATAATAACACCCGCATCCTCATCTAAAATATTTAATATTTCTTCTACCGGCGTGACGGTTGTTACGTGCTTTATATTCCCCACACATAGAGTTTAAACCAAAACGAACTTATATGTAATTCAGGATAAAAATAGAAATTATTTGTAAAACTCTATTATTTCATTATTCATGAATTCTATATCTTCAGCTGAAAAGCCTGCTCCAGCTATGTGACCCCAAAGCGAAGGAATTACTTTAAGTTTAACCCTAGGAATCATACTAGCTTCTCTGGTTAATGCATCAATATGAAAGTACATATCCGTTTCGCTCGGCATATATAAGACATCGGCTTTTATAGATCCTAATGCTTCTGAATAATTACCATTAAATCCAGGTGTATTTCCAATATTATTATTTTGCCAGGTTCTAGCTAGGGCTATTAGATTATTGGCATCCCAGGTTAATACAAATTCTTCGAACCAATCTATAACTTCATCGGTATCTTTCAAGCCCATTTCTTTATAGAGACCTTGTCGATACCATTCTTGAGACCAGCCCCAACTGGCCCAGTGCGCTCCTCCTGCTCTGAGTCCTACTTCAGGTGGGGACATATACTGACCATTCTCAAAAGAGGCATCTGCTTTTATTGCAGATATAAAACCTTCCAGTCTTACTATACCGTGCGGATACTCTACTGCTGAGCCTGCTATACCCACTATTTTTTCAACAAAATCTGGATAACTTACAGCCCACTGAAAGGCCTGTTGAGCTCCCATAGAGAATCCTACAACACCTTTTATCTTTTTAACTTTAAAAATTTCAGTAACCAATTTGTATCCTGCCTTCACATTGTCTCTTATTGAAATTAAAGGGAAGTTTGGCCCATCAAATGGAGGTCGGGTATTACTAGGTGAGCTAGACAAACCATTTTGAAACATATCTGTAGCAACTATAAAATATTTTTCTGGATCTAGAGCTTTGCCAGGTTCAATTAAAAAATCAAACCCATGATGATCACCAAGGTATGCAGAAGGAACAACTATTAAATTATCCTTTTCCTTATTTAATTTTCCATGAGTTACATAAGATAACTTAGCATTTGGTAAGGTGACTCCACTCTCTAGATCAAAATCTCCTAGATTGAATATTTTGTGATTACCCTCAGCATAAAAGAGTGGGCTACACAAAATTAAAGTTATCAGAATTGGGAATTTTAAAATTTTTATCATTTTTGATTATTAGGTTTTGGAAAATCTATCTGTGGTTTCTATTAGTAGGTGTGTTATTTCCTTTTCGAATGCAGAATGACCTGAAAAAGGAGCTATTTTTAGTTCAGATTCTGGCCATCTCGAATGTAGCTCATAAGCAGTCGTAGGAGGGCATACAACATCGTATCTTCCTTGAATTATTACAGCAGGGATATCCCTGATTTTATCGATATTATCGAGAAGTTGATTTTCATTTTCCAAGAAACCATTATTCACAAAGTAATGGTTTTCAATAAGAGCAAAAGCTAATGCAAATTTGCTGTCCACAGAATCTTTTACAGCTTCGGGATTATGATTAATAAAACTAGTAGATGCCTCCCATTTAGACCAGGCTTTTGCAGCTGATAATTTTTTTTCTTCATCATCTCCATTAAAGATTTCCCTATAGGCATCAACCAAATTGTTTCTCTTTTCTTTTGGAATTTCGTTCAAAAATCCCTGCCATGCTTCAGGATAAAGTTCGCTTGCTCCATATTGATAGAACCATTGGATTTCTTTATGTCTCAACATAAAGATACCCCTTAAAACTAGCTCTGTTACGTTTTGAGGATGACTCTGCGCATAGGCCAAAGCAAGAGTACTACCCCAAGAACCACCAAAAACAAGCCACTTATCTATGCTTAATTTTTTTCTTATTGACTCAATGTCTTCAACTAAATGCCAAGTAGTATTATTTTCAAGACATGTGTGGGGTTTACTTTTTCCACACCCTCTCTGATCGAAAAGAACTATGCGATATTTCTTAGGATTAAAAAATCTTCTAGAAAAACTTCCAGCACCTCCACCAGGCCCACCATGAAGGAATACTGCAGGTTTACCTTTGGGATTCCCGCATTGTTCATAATAAATTTCATGGATTCCTTGTTTTATATAGCCAGAATCATAAGGTTCGATTGGTGGATATAATTTATTTTCTTTATTAAAGAACTTCATCTACTTTTTTGTAAAAATTTACAATATCCTCGATCAAAATAGGTATAACTTCTTTGGGTAAATTATGACCCATATCTTTGTAAACCTTAAATGTTGAGTTTGGTATGAGTTCTGAAGTAAGCCTTCCATAACTTACGGGTAATAAAGCATCATCTTCTCCATGAAGTACCAGCGTTGGTACGGAGATATTTTTTACAATATCAGACCTGTCTCCAGCCTTAAAAATTGCAGTCAATTGCCTAGGCATTGCCCTTGGATAAAAGCCATATTCTCGCGCACCTTCTGTATCAACATTTTCCATATTTCTTAGATTTTCTTGATTTCCTTGTGAAATCTCAGAGGTTTTTGGAATTCTAGGAGATGACATAAGTGACACTAAGCTGGTCGTCTTATCTGGAAATTTGGACGCTATTATTTGAGCTATCATGCCCCCCATAGAAGCTCCAATTATATGAGCTTCTTCAATATCTAAGTGGTCTAATAATGCAATACCATCATATGCCATATCTTCAAGTGTATATGGCGCATTAAAACCAATACCCAAGGAATAAAGAAAGTACTTCCAATAAAGATTAGGTCTTCCTAGCCTATCTAACTTCTCACTATCCCCTGTATCTCTATTGTCAAAGAGGATAACCCTGTATCCAGAATCGACAAGCCCATTGACAATGGTTTCTCCCCAAACTTTATGTGATGCCAATAGGCCCATTACCATTAATACAGGTGGATCTTCCTCCAAGCCAATACTTTTGTAAGCAAGCGAGATTCCATTGATCTCTGCAATTGTCGTTTCTTGATCTAATGTGTAGTTTGAATAAACATTAATAGAAGCGAACGAAATGAGGTATAAGACTAGGAATTTTTTCATTTGGATATTGAAATAACTAATCAATATTTTTTTCATTTAATTTTTTTCTAAGAAGATATAAAGCTCCAGAAATTGCAAAACACATCAAAGAAGATAAGAGATTTACTATTAGCAGTTTTCCTTGGAAATTAGTCAATGAGACGCTTATTAAATAAACACCTATCAGTAAAAAGAAGGTACAAAAAAAGAAAAGTAAAAAAGATATAGTTTTAATAAACATTTATTCACTAATTATAGGAGAGTTTGGAGTTCTAGTTCTAGGTCTTTCATGACAATTAAGCAGAAAGCCACACCATAGAGATTACAAATATCACTACGCATAATAAAAATATCAATGGAGCTTTCATACTTCTAAATAATATAACCTCTAAACGCTACAAGACCTATTGGTAGAACCATGCCAAACACATAGCCCCAGAAGATAATCACTCTAGCATCTAAACCATTTAAATCTTTAGGTCTTTCCCATTCAGCAAGAAAAAGGAACTTTGTGAAAAATAGGGGGATTAGGGTTATAACAAAAACAATTAAAGCGGGATAATACATATCAAATTTCAGTAAGTGGTTAGG
>LULI01000401.1_pt1 | contig 19811 bp, 21 predicted proteins | sample 728191 | NCBI WGS metagenome assembly LULI01 (sample SAMN03860293, study PRJNA289734) | marine metagenome | biome: seawater column; feature: ocean; material: water; isolation source: Red Sea water column Station 169 - depth 50m | place: Saudi Arabia: Red Sea | collected 2011-10-15 | depth 50 m | reverse complement strand
CTCTAGGGAAAAGAGGTTATTAATAATGCTTTTTGCCTCCTTTCCGCTAATTCTTACAACTGAAATAGCTCCTCTGCCGAGAGGGGTTGAACAAGCAACTATAGCCTGATCCAAAGAAAATCTCCTCTATGCCGCCTTTTTAGGCCCATGCATAAGCATTTGTAAGGCTGAGACAAGAGAATTTACCAACCAATACAAGACAAGGCCAGCCGGGAAGAATGCAAAGAGCACCCCAAATATGATAGGCATAAATTTAAAAATTTTTGCCTGCATTGGATCTACGCCCGCTGGTTGAGGCTGCAAAAGCTGCATTAGATACATGGCTCCCATGTTTAGCAAAGGCAATATAAATAAAGGGTCCCTTACAGATAAATCAACAATCCAGAACATGAATGGAGCATGTCTGAGCTCAACTGTCTCGATTAAAACCCAATAAAAAGCAAGGAAAAAAGGCATTTGTAGCAGCATTGGAAGACATCCGAGCGCAGGATTCACCTTTTCTTTTGAATACAGGGCCATCATCTCCCTTGACATAGCTTGTCTGTCGTCTCCATATCTCTCTTGAAGCTCCTTGAGTTTGGGCTGAAGTTGCCTCATTTTCCCCATATTTTTGTATGCAACATAAGACAGGGGCCATAAGAAAATCTTTATAAGGACAGTTACCAGTACAATAGACCATCCCCAGCTGCTAATTGCTTGATTAATAAGGTTCATTACCCAAAAAATAGGCTGACCAATCCAATATAAGAAGCCATAATCTATGGCTAAACCGAGCTTTGGATGCATTAAGTCTAAATTTCCCTTAATTTTTGGACCCGAATAAGCTGAATACTCGTTTTTTATTGAGGTGCCTGGAGCAACCTTTTTGGTCTCTTCAACAAACCCAACAGAAAAAGAGCCATCATTTTTATTTTTCTTACCTTGAAGCAGGCTGTTGGACGTCTGGTTGGGTAGCAGAGAGGTTAAGAAATAATGTTGAATCATTGAAATCCAACCTCCGCTGGTTGATGTTCTAAATTCTACTTCTTCTATTTCTGAGAAAGATCTTTTATCGTAGTTTTCACCATCGAAGTCTTCTTATGATCTCAACCGAATCTTTTGATTTAGACAGCACAGAAAAATAATTTCCTTCCGTTGCGTTAGACATTCCTGAAACAACAAAGCCACTGTCTAAAAAGTAATTCTCTTTACCACACTTGTTGAAAAGCAATGTATTAGCTTGGCCATTAATTTCCAAAGGATAATTCAATAATTCTGATTTAATAATCTGTCCGCTGGACAGGCTTATTTCAAGCTTCTGATTTTCATTAGAGATTTCGACTGTTTCTTCGGCGCCACATATCAAAGAGGTGACATTGCTTGACTCAGCAAAAGAACTTGACTCGTCCACAAAAGAATCAGGCTCAGGAATTGGATCGGTTGGTAAGTACTCACTATCGTTTAAAATGTTTTCAGAAATGATTTCTTCTTGAGCAGGCGGATTCCAATTGATAAGCAATAAATAACTAAAAATGAAGATTGAAAATACTAAAAAATATCTTTGAAAATTATCAATCATTCTTTGCTTTCTCCGGAACGGGATCATAACCATATGATCCAAGAGGATGACATTTTGAGATTCTTTTTAAGCTGTAATATGTGCCCTTCATCACGCCATGAATCTCAATACAATTTTTAGCGTACTCAGAACATGTTGGTTGAAATCTGCAAGAGGGTCCAAAGTATGGGCTGATTGATCTTTGATAAACAACAATCAAGAAAACTAATATTTTTTTTAAATTAAATCTTTTCAATTTTGGACTCTAAATCAATGAAATTTTTTTTTACTTTTAATTTATCAAATTCCTCTATTTTATTTTTAACCATGAGGACAGCGTCAAAAGAGTTTAACTTAGATCTCATTATAATTTCTCTAAATTTTCTTTTAATATAATTTCGATTTACAGCTAATTTAACAAACTTTTTTTGAATAATAATTCCAGTCCTGGTTGAGGATACTTCGTTCTTTTTTAGAATTACTACGAAGGGCCCAGACGAGAAGGAGGTGTCTGAATTTTTGAAGACGTTATCAAAGTCTTTTTTTCCTACCAGAGCAGGTATTTTCATTTTAAGCAGATAAAACTTTTCTGCCTTTTCTTCTTCTGTTGTTAATAACGGCTCTGCCGCCGGCAGAAGACATTCGGGCTCTGAATCCGTGAGTCCTTTTCCTCTTCAGTTTGCTTGGTTGATAGGTTCTTTTCATTTCGAGTAAATTAAGGTGGTGAATGATATATTAATTGAGCGAATAAATAAAACTCTAATTAATTATATTATTAACAAGTTATTCACAATTTTTCACATGATTATCCTGTGGATAAGTTATAATAAAGATATTATTATCTTTTTATGAATTATCAAGCCTGGGAAGAATGTAGAAAATCGCTTGAACTAGAGCTAAACCAGGATGAATTCTCTACTTGGATAAGTCCCTTAGCTTACTCAGAAGAACAAGACGAATTTGGCATGCAAGCTGTAACGCTTTTAGCCCCAAATGATTTCATCAAAGAACATGTTAAACAAAATTATGATTCCATCATAAAACAATATTTATCTAGATCTCTAGATTCTGAAAATCTAAGTTTAAATTATGATCTCTTTAATTCTCCTAAACCATTGATTACAAAGGATAAATCTAAAAAAATTCCTTTTCTAGATGATAAAGAAAATTCCCTTTTTGAAAATTTTACATTTGAAACTTTTGTAGAAGGAAAATCAAACAATATAGCTCTAGCTGCAGCAAAACAGGTTGCTGATTCACCTAAAGGCGCATACAACCCTTTATTTATATACGGTGGGGTTGGTTTAGGTAAAACCCATCTAATGCATGCAGTGGGAAATAAACTTAAAGAAAAAGATCCATCTAAAAGAATTGTTTACATTCATTCCGAGAGGTTTGTAAGTGATATGGTTAAATCACTTCAATTAGGTGCAATAAATGAGTTCAAGCAGTTTTATAGAGGTGTAGATGCCTTGTTGATAGACGATATTCAGTTTTTTGCAGGAAAAGAACAGTCTCAAGAAGAACTTTTTCATACTTTTAATGCGTTGTTGGAAGGAGGTCAGCAAATGATACTCACGTGCGACAGGTATCCTAAAGAAATAGAGGGATTAGAAGAAAGGCTTAAGTCTAGGCTAGGCTGGGGCTTGCCGGTTATTGTAGAACCTCCAGAACTTGAAACTCGAGTAGCAATCTTATTAAAAAAAGCCGAAGAGCTTAATTTAAATATGCCGCAAGACTGTGCTTTCTTTATATCTGAAAGGATCAGATCTAATGTAAGAGAGCTTGAAGGGGCGTTAAAAAGAGTTGGTGCGAATGCAAAATTTGCAAACAAAGAAGTTGATTTGAATTTAATTAAAGAATCTCTGAGAGATTTGCTTGCCATTCAAGCGAGACAAGTCAGTATTGACAATATCCAGAAGACAGTTTCAGATTATTTCAATATAAGACTTTCTGATCTGTTATCATCTAAAAGAAATAGGTCTCTCGCTAGACCAAGACAATTATCGATGAGTTTAGCCAAAGAACTAACAAATCACAGCCTTCCCGAGATAGGAGACGCTTTTGGCGGCCGAGATCATACAACGGTTCTTCATGCTTGCAAAAAAATAGGAGAATTGAGACAAGGAAACACTGAATTGGATGAAGATTATAAAAACTTAGTAAGAGTTCTCACTGCTTGATTATGGAATTTAATATAAATAAAAATGATCTTGTTGAACCAGCCTTGTTGGCCTCAAATGTATCCGAAAAAAGGCAGTCTATTCCTATTTTGTCAAATGTATTAATTTCTGCGGCCAAAAATTCAATAAAAATAACGGCAACTGATTTAGAAATTGAATATAAAACAACAATTGAGGGCGTAGAAGTTAAAAAAGAGGGTGAAGTTACAGTATCTGCTAGAAAACTAGCAGATTTAGTCAGATCAATACCAGAAGATACAAAGCTGAACTTTTGCTTAATTGATAACCAGATAGAAATTAAAGCCTTAAAGTTCCAGGCAGATTTAGCTACATTGCCGGCTAGCGACTTTCCCTCTATTGATTCTGCTGATTTCAGCAGCTCTATTAAGATTTCATCTTCAGCCTTAGCTGATATGATTGGTTCAACATCTGTGGCAATGGCTGCGCAAGATGTAAGATATTACCTAAATGGATGTCTTTTAGAAACAAAAGGAAATGCATTATGTGTGGTATCAACAGATGGCCATAGGCTCGCTTTTACAAAAACTTCAATTGATGGTTTAAAAGAGGATTTCAGGGTTATTGTTCCCAGAAAAGCCGTCATGGAATTGCAAAAAATTATTTCTGCTAACGATGAAGAAATTACGTTGAATGTATCCCAGAATCAAATAAATGTTGTAGGCCCTGTATTTTCCTTCACTTCTAAATTAATCGAGGGCAATTATCCTGATTATGAAAAAGTTTTTCCAGTTGGTGATGAATCCAAACTTGTTGTCGATAAAAATGAATTTAATACTGCTCTGAGCAGAGCTTCCGTTCTTTCAAATGAAAAATACAGAGGAATCCGATTGAGTCTTAACAAAGATTTGCTGAAAATTGAGGCTAATAATCCAGAAAAAGAAAGCGCTGAAGAAGAAATAAAAGTTGATTATTCCGGCCCAGAGCTAGAAATTGGTTTTAATATAAGCTACTTACAAGAGTCCTTGACTACTATTAAAGATTTATCTGCAGAAATAGTTTTTTTTGGTCAAGAATCAAGTTGTATTGTTAAAAATAAGGAAAACGAAGATCTGATACACGTTATTATGCCTATGAGACTCTAGTCTCATGGGTTTAAAAAAATTAGAGCTATCCTCTTTTAGAGCCCTCTCACAAAAATTTTTCTCCTTTGCAGATTCAAACCTTATTTCAGGGAAAAACGGCTCTGGAAAAACTACTTTATTGGAAAGCATTTATTTCTCGATAGAAAATAAGTCGTTCAAAACCAACAACATGAATTCTTTCTATCCATTTGAAGAAGATTTTTTTGCTTTGAAAGCATTATTTGACGACAATTCGAAGCTAGAGCTTTCAAGAAAAAAATCCAAGGCACTGGTTAGGCGCATCTCTCCAAAAGAATCAATACTAAATGATCTTTGTCCGTTTTTAATAAATAACTTTGCATTAAATTATTTAGAGTCTTCATCTGAAACTAGAAGAAACTTCTTAGATTTTTACTTGTTTCACGTGGAACAAAATTACAAAAAAAAATACATAGAGTTTCAAAAAGCATTAAGACTCAGGAACAACGCGCTAAAAGAAACAAACAAAAAAACTTTCAAAATTTGGAACGATTTATTTGTCGAAAAATCAATAGAAATTTCATCTTTAAGAAATAAACATTTGGACAAGATTATTCCATTGCTAAAAGTAAATTTTGATAAGGACTTTCCATCAGAAAAAAAGGTAAATTTTAGGGTTGAAAATCTATGGTTAGAAGAAGAAGATTTTAAGAATGAATTACGCGAAGTTTATCAAAAAGACTCGGAAGTAAAATATTCAACTGTTGGGCCTCATAGGCTTGATCTTCTCTATGATGTCAACGATGTAAAATCAGGTGATATTTTATCCAGAGGAGAACAGAAGCTATTGATTTTATTAACAATATTAGGATTTAATCAACACATGCATAATCTCGGAAATAAGCACTCCATCTTTTTAGTTGATGACTTGCCTTCTGAGCTAGATGAGGAGAATTTTCTAAAATGTTTAGAGCTAATTTTGGATGCTCCAGGGCAGAAGTTTGTGTCCTCAATTGACCCTGATTTTTTAGGTATAAAAGGGCGATTTAAAACCCTAATTGCTTTATAATAAAGCATGCCAAAACCGGTAAAAAAATCACCAAAAAAACCTCCCAAAAAAGCTCAAAACGAAGCCAGTTATGACTCCTCAAATATAACGGTTTTAAAGGGCTTAGAAGCTGTTAAAAAGCGTCCTGGTATGTACATAGGTGATACCGATGATGGGACTGGCCTTCATCATATGATCTACGAAGTGCTGGATAACTCTATCGATGAAGCGCTTGCTGGCTACTGTGAGAATGTCACTGTAACGGTTCACGACGATTTCAAGGTTACCATTTCAGATGACGGAAGAGGTATACCAGTAGATATCCATAAAGACGAGGGTATTTCAGCAGCTGAGGTCATCATGACAAAGCTTCACGCTGGAGGAAAATTTGATGACAATTCATACAAAGTTTCTGGTGGACTTCATGGCGTTGGTATTTCCGTTGTAAATGCTCTTTCAGAATATCTTTTATTGGAAATCAATAGAGATGGTTTTAGTTATACACAAGAATACAAAGACGGGACCCCAAAATCAAAATTAAAGAAAGGCGGTAAATCAAATAAGACTGGAACCAGCATCACTTTTATTCCGTCTTTAGAAACTTTTGGAAAAAATAGAACTTTTGATCATGACACTCTCTTTAAGAGATTAAGAGAATTGTCATTTCTAAATTCTGGACTATCGATAATTCTAAAAGACGAGCGCGACGGAAGATCTAGTAACTTTAAATCAGAAGGAGGCCTCGAAGAGTTCGTGACCTTCCTAAACAAAAAAAAGTCGGTAATTAATAAGCCTTTTAGGTTTTTGAAAGAAACAAAAGATGGCATGGCTGTGGAGCTAGCCCTGCAGTGGAACGATAGTTATCAAGAAAATACTCTTTGCTACACAAATAACATTTTTCAAAAAGATGGTGGAAGTCACTTAAGTGGATTTAAGACCGCGCTCACCAGAAGTTTAAATAATTTTATGGAAAAGGAAGGTTACTTAAAATCTGGTGACTTAACTCCATCCGGTGAAGATGTCAGGGAAGGTTTAACTGCAGTTATTTCTGTTAAGTTACCAGATCCTAAATTTTCATCTCAAACAAAAGACAAATTGGTTTCATCTGAAATTAAGCCTGTAGTAGAGCAAGAAACTTATAAGCATTTAAATGATTTTCTTTTAGAAAACCCAGGAGAAGCAAAACAGATTGCAACCAAAATAATTGATGCTTCAAGGGCTAGAGAAGCGGCAAGAAAAGCTAGAGAAATGACTAGAAGAAAAGGGGTTCTAGATGGAATAGGCCTCCCTGGTAAATTAGCAGACTGCCAAGAAAAAGATCCTTCTCTAAGCGAGTTGTACATTGTAGAAGGAGAGTCAGCAGGTGGTTCAGCCAAGCAAGGGAGAAACAGACATAATCAAGCTATTTATCCGATGAAAGGAAAAATCCTTAACGTTGAAAGAGCAAGAATAGATAAAGTCTTAAACTCCGATGAAATTGTAAATATCATAACCGCTCTGGGTTGCGGTCTTAAAGAAGACTTTGATCTGGAAAAGTTAAGATATCATTCAGTTGTAATAATGACTGATGCTGATGTAGATGGGTCTCATATTAGAACTTTGTTATTAACTTTCTTTTATCGTCACATGCCAGAAGTTTTAGAAGCTGGTCATATTTTTATAGCGCAACCGCCCTTATATAAAGTTGGTCGTGGTAAATCGGAGGAATATATAAAAAATGATTCCATGTTAAGAAGCTTCCTTGTGAATAAGATTTCCCACGAGACGGTTCTTCATCTAACTAAAACAAAAAAAGTTACCGAACAGGATTTCTCTGACATGCTCGCTTCATATAATTCAATGATGGACTTTGTTGAATCTTCAACCAATAATGCTCCAACCTTATTCATTGAGGCAATTTTAAATTCCAAAGATTATGTTCAGAAAAATATTGCAGGATGGCTGAAAGAAATAAATTCAAACCTAAATAAAATTTCTTCAGATGATATAGAAATCAAAGTTGAATTAGACAATGAAAGCAAATCTAGATTGATAATTTCCCAAACAGAACACGGGAACACATTGGCAACTATATTGCCTGTATCTTTCTTTAAGTCTAAGGGCTATAAATTAATTATGGAATTCAAAAAGAAAATTTCTGGAATTAAGCCCAATTCTTCTTTTTTCATGAAAGGAGAAGTAAAAAAAGAATTTACAGATAATCTTATCGATTCTTTTGAAGAATTATTTGAGGATTCGAAAAAAGGACTAACCATTCAAAGATACAAAGGTTTAGGAGAGATGAATGCAGACCAGTTATGGGAATCAACGATGAATCCAGATAGTCGATCTTTACTAAAAGTTACAATAGAAGACGCTGAAGCAGCTGATGAAATCTTTTACAACCTAATGGGAGACGATGTTGAGTCCAGGAGAGAATTCATTGAAACTAACGCAGGCCTTGTTAGCAATATAGACATATAAATTCAAATTTCCCTTCCGCTTCCCTTTTATAATAATTATTAATACTATTTATTACTGTTTCTTATAAATTAATAAAAAAATAGGAGTTTTTTATGTTACAAATTACAAAATTTGAGATGCACAGCGGTGCTGATAGAAATACCTTTGGAAATGCAGCTTATGCAGTATGTAAAACTGCAAAAAGCAGTCCTGGCGTCAATGATGCTAAATATTATTGGGTAAATCCCAATTTAATTGCATTCATTGTTGATGCAGAGCCAGGATCGTGGGGTTCAGGAGCACAGCCAACTTCAGAGGCAATGAAAGCTTTGTTTGATTTATCTGATATTTCAACGCAAGTTGTTTTTAAGTTCATCAAGTTTTCTTTTTGCTTCAGATTTTTCTTCAGAGAGAGGAATGACAAACCTACTCGGTTCAGAAACTTGGGCGAGATGTGCAACGGAGATGTCTCAGAATAATGTAAAGGTTTATGAGCTTTCATACGAAAGAACCTCAACAATGCCTTTGTCTCCATTTGCAGGTGAGTACAAACCAAAATTTTTACCTGAACTGGGTTTCGAAAACTCTAATCACATTTATACGATGGACGTACTCAATGAAAACGTGAATGACGGAAATCAAGGAACCCAAATTGATGCTCTTGGACACTTTGGACATTCAGATAAATTTTGGGATGGAAAAGGCGAGGTGGATCTTTCTGGTGTTCGATACTTCAAAGGTTTAACTGCTAAAGAAGTTAAACCATTTCCAGAATCTCCATTGCAAAAATTAGGAATTGAAACAGTTCCTCCTATCATCACGACGGCTGTTTTGCTAGACGTCAGAAAACATTCCTTTGGTGGAAGATCTATGAAGGCTGGTGAATACGTAACCGTAAAACATATTGAGGAAACTTTAAAAAAATCATCGCTGAAAAAAAGAGGGATTTTGCCTGGTGACGTTGTTCTTATTTACACTGGATGGAGTGATCAATATGAGGATCCAGACGAAAATAAAATTTATTATTCTAAGGCACCGGGAATATCTTTTAATGCCGCAAAGTTTTTAGCTGCTAAAAAAGTTGTAGGAGTAGGTGTAGATAATTGGGGGGTGGATGCCTTTGGTGATCCAAGTGAAATGGGTAAAGAGGTGTCTCAAAATCCTGATGGCGTTGTTTTACCAGCACACTATTATTTCTTAACTCAGGTTGGCATTCACACTATAGAAAACTTAAAGCTTGATTTACTTGCTAAGGATTCTGTTGATCTTTCATGCGTGATGATTCTCCCATTAAAAACGAAGGGTAGTGCGGCCTCACCAATCAGACCGGTCGCCATAGGATCTTCAAAATCCTAACTTCAATTTCTTTGCTTGAGTAAAAAGTCTTCCAGGCAGTTATTTTCAGGTTCTTGATTGTCCTTTATAAGATTTCCTTCATCATCTAATAACACTCCATGAAAAACTCTTTGCCCATTAGAGAATAAATCTTCATACATAGAAATATCTTCATTAAATTCAATATCTTGTAAGAAATATCTATATTTTAGATAAGCAAAAAGATTGCTTAGAAAACTACTCCTTAAAAGCCTATCCATGAAACATGTTGAACAAAGAGACAAAAAATATCCCTACTCCAAGAGAGCCCACCATGAGCACAATAAGGTCCACGAAAAAAACAGAAATAAGCTTCAACCAAGACTCATTTTGATTTTTAGTTTTCTGTAAAGCAGTAACTTTAAAAAAAGAAAAAGCAACAATGAAAACCACACTTCCAATGATGAACATACTTAAATTCATTAAATTAGTTTAAAACAAAAAAATTAAACTAAAGTTTGTAATGAGTGAAAAGTATTAAACTATAATAAAACAATGCTCAATTTTCAGAACCAAGATTGCAATACATCTTTGCAAGAAGGAATAGATGAATATAGAAGTTATTTAAGAAAAAATAATAGATATGTTCTTGGAGAACAGGTTAGCGATTCAGAAAAGTGGGGTATTCTCTGCCATGATGCAACTCATGTAATTTTTGGATTAGATACAACCTTAGAAGAGGAAGCAATGTTGGATTGCTGGGTATTTTTTGGTGGAAACTATTTTCAAACATTAAAAGATTATTTTTCCGGAAAAATAAATTTCAAAGAGACTACAGAAAAAGTAGAAATTCTTTTAAAAGACGTTGGTTATACAAAGTACTTTTTTCTCTACTTAAAAGTCATGTTTAAAAAGTGGCCAATGATTTTATTTAGATGTTTTAAAATGAAGAAGCGTTGGAATTATTATTTTTCAGAAGAGTTGCTTGATAAAAGTATAAAAGAAATAAGAGAAGAATTTCACATCAAAATCCTTACACATTCAGAAAGGAAAATAAAAAAAGTTTCTTGGAGCAGAGAGATAAAAGAGTTTTGAATATCAAAGAGATTCAAAAATTCAAAGACCAATTATTGGATGAAATCCAAGACACTTTTTCTGATAAAAAAAATCCTACCCTTTTGGAATATCAACAACAAACAGAAAATCTCATTACATTGAAAGAACTGCTTGAGAGAGAAAAGGAATCTATGCCACAAGAAAATTTTGATTTAATTTCTGGGCAAGATTTTGTCATTCTTCAAATCGAAAGATGGATAGATGAGAACAATGAAATCATCGACGGTTGGTTTGAAGAATCCGATCAGCCGCTTAAAAAGCACTAGCTTTGGATGTCATCATTGTTTTGGTTTCTTAATTTTTCTAAACTTATTTTATCTTTCAGGCTCATCATATAGGCAGCGCCAGCCAGGATAAGAACCGCTGCAGCTTCTCCAACAATTAATGTAGCTTCCATTTCTTTATTTTGCATAACAATTAATCTGCAAATAGCCGTTATAGCGATAATTATTGGCAAAGTTACTGGAATTCTATTCGTGCTGTAAAAAGCACCCACCATGCCTAAAATTTCAGCATAGATGAATAATAAGAATAAATCCGACAGTTCAATGCGTCTTTCTATGAACATTTCCCATAAATAAAGGGCTGCAGCGATGCATGTAGCTATTCCAATAAGCGCTAAAAGGATTTTTTCACTAATTAGCGTTGTCCAGTGGATTCTGTCATTTGTAGCCTGACTAAACAGTTTTTTAAGCATATTTCCCCCAAAATGGCACTTTTATACAATTTAAGTCTTAAATTTAGCAAAAAGGAGCGAAAAAGGGAGTTTTTTGTGAATTTGAGGTTTGAGAATCTTTTTTAAAGATATTTTTAAGACTCGGACGTTAGATGATAATTTTCAATCATCCATGATTGAAGGTCAGTTGTAAGTTGTCTTATATTTTTACCGGATGTTTCAACTGGATCACCTAAGTAAAAAATAACTTTTCCTGGTTGTATTAAATAACTTGGCGGCCAACACTCTGCTGAGTTGTGAACTATTGGGATGATGCTGGTTTCTGTTTTGGCTGCAACTTCAATACCAGTTCTAGAAAATCTTCCTATTTCTCCTACTGGCATCCTCGTGCCTTCTGGAAAATATAAAACAGATAATCCAGCCTCAATTTTTTTTATCCCTTCTCTTATTATTTTTTTGGTAGAGCTCAGTTTCATATCTCTTTCTATGTAAATAGGTTCAAGCAATCTAAAACCTAAGCCAAAAACTGGAACGCTCAAATTTTCTTTCTTTGTAATCGCTGACATTGGTTGAAACTCATGATGTAACACCAACGTTTCCAATGTACTTTGGTGATTAGAGACAAAAAGAAATTTGCCATTAAGGTAATCTTTGAATCCTTTAAATTCAATTTCAACATTACATATATATTTCAATGTAAATCTAACTAGCCATACCCAGCTTAAAATAATTTTTTGTCGCGTTATTAACGGAGTGAAATATAGAAAAGGTATACCAATGAAAATTAATCCCAATCCAATAATAAGGAAAAAATAAAAAATACCCGATCTAAGATAAACCATCAAAAGTTGTTCTCTATTGCTTCGAATAAATTCTCGTAAATTTTCACACCCATCAAACTTTCAGCTGTTCTAATGGTATGCATTCCATAACCGGTAAGAACCAAGACAGGACGACATCCATGCTTTTTTGCAGCAAGTAAATCAGATTCTTTATCACCAATAAAAAAACAATCCTTAAGTGAAATTCCAAGCTTAGCTTCAGCTTTTTTTAACAAACCTGTTTTGGGTTTTCTGCATTCACAATTGTCTTCATTTGCATGCGGACAAAATAGAATTAGCTCAATCTCAGCCCCAACTTTTTTTAGTTCATTTTTCATATGATCATGAACGTTATTTATCATTTCTTCAGTTGCCGTTTTTTGTGAAACGCAGGCTTGATTTGTAAGAACAACAATTTTTATATTTTTGTCTGATAATTTTTTTATTGCTTGAACGCTTTTATGTTCAAATTCAAATTCCTTTGGATCTCTTACATAATCAAATAGATCAACATTGATGACACCATCACGATCTAAAACAATATATTTACTAGAGTTATCCAAGAATATTTTTACTTAAAAAAATTAGAGAAATAAGATGTAAGTTCTTGTATTTGAATAGTTTTTTGATCCATGCTATCTCTATCTCTTATTGTGACTGTATTATTTTCAAGAGAATCAAAATCAATTGTTATGCACATTGGAGTACCTACTTCATCATGCTTCCTATAACTTTTTCCGATATTTCCTGTATTCTCCAAGAGAACCCTTCCCTTACCTAAAGATTGAAGTTCATCTTTTATATTTTTAGCTAAGGACACGAGATCATCATTATTTTTTTTCAAAGGAATTACGGCTGCCTTTATTGGGCTGAGATGAGGTTTAAGAGCTAGAACTATTCTTTCTTTTCCGTCTTCTAATTTCTCAACCTTATAAGCTTCATTCAAAATAGCCAACACTCCTCTTTCGACACCGGCAGATGGCTCTATAACAAATGGAACAATCCATTCATTTGTATCTTTATTCTGTATCGCCAATCTTGAGTTTGAGTCCGAATTTTTTCTTATCTTACTTTGTATATTCAGTTGATCTTGATTTTTGGAATGTGAACCTAAATCAAAATCAGTTCTATTTGCTATGCCCTCTAATTCTTCCTCGCCGTGAGGGAATTCATACATTAAATCAACAGTACGTTTTGAGTAATGAGATAACTCATCTTTAGGTACTTCTAAAAATCTAATTTTCTTCTTAGAGACTCCCTGACTCTCCCACCACTTTGATCTTTCCTCAATCCATTTGTCGTGCCAGAGATTATCCTCTCCTGGCTCTACAAAAAATTCTAATTCCATTTGCTCAAATTCACGAACTCTAAAAATAAAATTTCTTGGAGTTATTTCATTCCGAAAAGCTTTTCCAATTTGCGCAATACCAAAAGGTAAAGCTCTTGATGTTGAATCAACTATATTCTTAAAGTTTGTAAAAATCTGTTGCGCAGTCTCTGGTCTGAGATACGCAATGGATCCTTCATCTTCAAGAGGACCCACATTTGTTTTGAACATCAAGTTAAAAGGTCTGGGGTCAGTCAAATCTTTACTGCCGCAATTCGGGCAAGTATCTCCAATTTGATCTGCTCTCCATCTCGACTTACAACTTTTACAGTCAACCAAAGGATCTGTAAAAGTATCTTCATGGCCAGAATAATTTAATACAAGTTGATTTGTTAATATGGACGCATCTAAACCTTCAACATCATCTCTTTCATAAACCATGGATTTCCACCATGCACTTTTTAAATTATTTTTTAATTCAACTCCAAGCGGACCAAAGTCATACATACCCTGCAAGCCACCATAGATTTCACTAGATTGAAAAATGAATCCTCTTCTCTTGCATAAAGAGACTAATTCATCCATTGATTTAGCTGACATTTATACGATGATCCGGGTTAGATTCAATAAAATAGACTGATTTCTTACTAATTCTACTTGAATGTTGAATATAATGGACTGAAATGTTCATAAAAATACTGTTTTTTTTGGCTAAAATTGCCCCATTTAGAGTTTTTCAAGCTTTTGGGTCATTTTTAGGTTTTTTGATGGTTTTTTCTAACTCTAAAAGTCTTAAAACGAGCTCAACTAATCTTAAACATGTCTTTAAAAGCAAAACTAAAGAAGAGATTGGTGATTTATCAAGAGGCAGTGTAAGGCAAACATCTTTATCTTTAATGGAAGCTATTTATGTTTGGTCAAATTCAAGGGATTTTTCTAGAAAAATTTACCCTCTAATTTCTAAAGTTAATAATGAAAGCAAATTTGATTCATTATTAGGTGAAGACAAAGGTCTGATAATCATTTCAAGTCATATTGGCAATATGGAATTATTAATTTCATGGATGGCACATAAAGCCGAAAATCTTATTATTCCGTTTACAAAAGTAAAAAATAAAACTGTTAATAATCTTGTAAAAAGCGGAAGACAAAATTATGGAGCAAAGATGGTTGGCATAGACTTTAAAAGCACTAAACTTTTGCTCGAACACATCAACAATAAAGGAACGATAGCAATGGCAGTCGATCAGGTCCCAAAAAACAAAAATCGACACACAGCTAATTTTTTTGGCAATGCTTGCTACACCAATTCATTAATCTCAAATATCGCCAAAAGAACTGACTGTAATGTCATTTATTGCAGTTGTACGCTTGGAAAAGATGGATATCAAATTAATATAAGAGAGGTGGGGGAGAACTTTTTTTCTGATGATGTTGCTGAGTCTCTAGAGTCAATGAATAAAGTTTTGGAAGAAGATATCCTTGTTTCCCCTGAACAATATGCATGGGAATACAAAAGATTTAAAGGTTATATTGATTACGTTTAAAAGATAGTAAGTGCTTACTTAACTTTTCCAAAAGAAGGGAGTTAGTAAGACAAGAAGCGTATAAATTTCTAATCTTCCTAGTATCATAGAAAAGGATAAAGTTATTTTAGAGATATCATTCAAAGAGCTATAGTTCTGAGAAACATCTCCCAATCCAGGACCTAAATTATTTATTGATGCACCAACTGCAGAAAATGCGGTAATGAAATCTGAGCCATATAAAAGCATAAACGTTGTAAGAAAAACGTAAGCCAATATATACACAGAAAAGAAACCCCAAACCGATTCCGCTATTTCGGGCTGAAGAATTTTCCCACCAATTTTTACTGGAACAACCGATTGTGGATGAGTCAATTTTTTAAGTTCTCTTCCGCCTTGTTTATAGAGAACTAAAACCCTGATCATTTTTATTCCACCGCCTGTAGAGCCAGCACAAGCTCCGATTACTCCTAGCATCAAAAGCATGAAAGGAATAAAAGAAGGCCATAGATAGTAATCTGAATTTACATAACCTGTTGTGGTTGCAAAAGAAACTGTTTGAAAAGCGGTAGTAACAATTAAGTCAAAGTTATTTGTTGATCCGTAATAAATCATCGCCACAGTTATTAAAAGAAAAGCAGAAAGAATGACGGTGCCATAAAACTTAAATTCTGAATCTTGAAAGTAGTACTTAGGGTTTAACTTTGTGTAGGCAAGGAAATGAAGGGAAAAATTAGCCCCTGAAAGAAACATAAATATTATTGAGACCATATAGATTGCATTACTATCAAAATAGGCAAAACTCTCGTCGTAATTTGAAAATCCACCAATGGCTACCGTTGTAAAGGAGTGAGTTACAGCATCAAAGAGGCTCATACCTGAAAAAAAGTAACAAAAACAACAGCTTAGAGTCAAAATTAGGTAAATAAACCATAAAGATTTAGCTGTTTCTGCAATTTTTGGCCTCAATTTATTGTCTCCCATCACTCCAGAGCCCTCGTTTTTATATAATTGCATACCTCCAACTCCCAATAATGGAAAGATTGCTACTGCTAATACAATTATTCCCATTCCCCCAAGCCACTGTAATAGGGCTCTATAGAATAGTAAGGACTTACTATACGTTTCCAGGCCAACCAATACTGTAGATCCAGTGGTTGTAAGGGCTGATGTTGTCTCAAAATAAGCATCTACAATAGAGAAATCGTGTGTTGAGCTCAAAAGAAAAGGTAAAGATGCAAAAACGGTAAATAAGACCCAAAAGGCAACAGTTAGGATGAATCCTTCTTTTATTCGAATTGTTTCTTGTTTTTCTTTATAGGTAGCTACCCAAAAGGCTATTCCCGTAATAAGAGTTATAAAAAAAGCTCCAGAATAATCAGTAAAATTATTTTCCTCGTAAATTAAGGATATTGCTACTGGCAGCAGCTGAAAAAAAGAAAAATACACTAAACCTATGCCTAAAAGGTTTAAAATGGGTCTAACTTTCATTAAATTCTATTTATGAACAAATTATATCTGTTACTTCTTCAAGATTCTTTTTATCAGCTATAAAAGTAATTAGATGATCGTTTTCATTGATTTTAGTGTCATGATGAGCGATCTTAATAGCATTTTCAGAGAAAATAGCCCCAATTACACATCCTTTAGGCAGTTCTATCTCATCAATTTGTTTCCCCACAACTCCTGGGTAACCATTTCTTGATGTTGCAATTAGTTCAACTGCTTCGCCTTTTCTTTTAAAAGAGTATGTTTTCAATTGTGTTTCATCAGACAAATTTTCTAAAATTGATCCAATAGTTATTTCTGAGGGATTAATTGTGATATCTATTTGTTCCTTCGAGATAAGATCTAAGTATGCATTTTTATTAACCAAAGATAGTGATTTTTTAGCACCCATTTTTTTAGCTAACATTGAAGACATTACATTCGCTTCATCATCATCGGTAACAGAGCAAAAGAAATCAGTTTTTTCAATATTTTCTTCCTCAAGTAGAGCGCTATCTGATGAATCGCCATTCAGAACTAAAGAGGAATCCAATTTTTCTGATAAATAAATACACCTATCTTTGTTGATTTCAATTATCTTAAGATCGAATTTTCCTTCTAAAGATTCAGCAAGTCTTCTTCCTATTCTTCCTCCTCCAGCAATCATGATTGTTTTTGAAGCTATTTCTTTCATTCGAAGCTCAGATATAACTTTCTTTACATCCCTTGATTCTGTTATGAAGAATACTTCGTCTCCTGTTTCAACTATGTCATCTCCTTTTGGAGCTATAACTTTGTCCTCTCTATAAATTGCTGCAATTCTTATATCAACCTTGGGAATATGCTGTCTTAGCTCTGCTACTTTGTGACCTGTTATTGGGGCGCCTTCCTTGGCTTTCACTGAAACCATGGATACTTTACCGTTGGCAAAATCCATAATCTGTATAGCTCCAGGATTTTCGATAAGCCTACAAATTTGCGCAGTTATTAATTCCTCTGGGCTAATAATGACGTCTATACCTTGTTCTCCTTCGACAATTTGTTTCCCCTTGCCTTTTAAATACTCGTAGGTACGAATTCTTGCCATTGTTTTTGTATTGTTATTGAGGAGTTTTATCATCTGGCAGGCAATAATATTCACCTCATCAGATTCCATCATCGCAACAGCAACATCTATATTGTTAATATCGGCTTGCTCTAAAACTTTAGGATAGGAAGCATTGCCCTCCACAGTTTTTAAATCTATGTGAGAGGAGGCTTTTTGAAGTCGATCAGCTTCTGTATCAACAATGGTAATGTTATGACCATCATTTGTAAGGAGCTCAGATAATTCAGTGCCAACTTGGCCAGCTCCGAGAATTAAAATTTCCAATTTATTTCTTTTTAACTAAAACTTTATTGATATTTATACACCTAATATTCAAGAAATAATATCGCCTTCTTTCAAAAGTTTTTGAGCACCATTATAAAAATCTTTAATGGAAAGTTTATTTTTTCCTGTCCTGCAAAGTTCAGTAATTTCCACTGCAAAATCTCCGCAACCTATAGCAAGAATATTTTTATTAAATTCAATAATTTCACCTGGATCGCCAATTAACTTTTTATTCACCTTTGATTTGCAAAGGTTGATACCAACTCCGTTAACGTCGATAGATATTATTGGGTTAGGGTACATTGCGTTAATAGTCTTACTGATTTTTTTGGCCTCATCAGACCACTTAATCACTGCATCGTTTCTCGTAATCTTCGGACAATAAGACGCATCTGTTTCATTTTGCTCCTCCAAACTATCAATTAAATTTGGCCAATCAGAACAAAATTTATTAACTTCTTTTGCGGCTATAGAAGCCATCTTTGATGTTAAATCAGCAGTGGTGTCGTCTTTTTCTATCTTAATTTCAAACCGTTTTGACATAGGTCCCGAATCGAGTCCTTTCGTCATCTTCATGAAAGTCAGTCCACTTTTTTTATCGCCGTTCAGGATAGCTCTTTGTATTGGTGCGGCTCCTCTGTATTTTGGCAAAAGGGATGCATGGATATTTACACTCCCGTATTGAGGTGTCTCGAGTAATTCTTCAGTCAAAATATGACCATAAGCCACCACTAAAAGAACATCGCATTGATAATTTTTAAACTCATTGATGAATTCCTCAGATTTAGGTGAATCAGGTTGCATCAAGGTTAAGTTATTCTCTAAGGCAATTTTTTTTACTGGCGAAGGCTTTAATTTTCTGCCTCTGCCTGAGGGTTTATCAACTGATGTTATAACGCATACAACTTGATGATCTTTTTTATCAATAATTGATTGAAGAATTGTAGCGGCAATTTCTGGAGTTCCAGCAAAAGCTATTTTCATTTATCAGGAAGCTAATTTTTCTTTAGCAGATTTCTGGAGTTTCTGTTTTATTCTTTGTCTTTTAATATTTGATATGTAGTCAACCATGAGGATACCCTCTAAATGATCCATTTCATGCTGGATAACAACAGCTAACAAACCCTCTGGCATAAGAGTTTGTTTCTTACCATCTCTATCCAAGTAGGTGACCTTAATTTTTTCAGGTCTTATTATTTCTTCATAGAAACCTGGCACAGATAAGCAACCTTCCTCATAGCCGGACTTTTCATCTTTATTGAGAATTTCTACCTCGGGATTGATAAATACTTGAGGATCATCTCTTTCTTCACTTATATCGATAACCAAGATCCTTTCATGAAAATCTACTTGCGTAGCAGCAAGACCAATGCCCTTGCTCTCGTACATGGTATGGATCATGTCATCGATCAATTCTTTATGGACGTTAGTAACTTCCTGAACAGGCTTTGCTTTTGTTCTAAGCCTTGGGTCAGGAAATTCTAAAATCTTTAATAATTTCATTTTTATAAATTTACTTTACATATATTATATGTGGGTAATTAACAAAAACTAAATATCTAAGAAATTATGACTAATAGCGTAGCAATTGTGATGGGATCAAAGTCTGATATGGCCTTGGCAGAAGCAACTAAAGAAGTATTGGATGGTTATGAAATTGGCTCAGTGATTAAAGTACTGAGTGCCCACAGAACGCCGGAGGCCCTTAAAGAATTTATTGAAACTACCATCAAGGACGGCACCAAAGTTTTCGTGGGAATTGCTGGCTTAGCAGCACATTTATCGGGAAATATTGCTGCGCACACGACTTTGCCCGTTATTGGAATTCCAGGAGACGGAGGACCTTTAAATGGTTTGGATGCACTTTTTTCCACCGTTCAAATGCCTAGAGGGGTTCCGG
>LULI01000122.1_pt1 | contig 19864 bp, 28 predicted proteins | sample 728191 | NCBI WGS metagenome assembly LULI01 (sample SAMN03860293, study PRJNA289734) | marine metagenome | biome: seawater column; feature: ocean; material: water; isolation source: Red Sea water column Station 169 - depth 50m | place: Saudi Arabia: Red Sea | collected 2011-10-15 | depth 50 m | reverse complement strand
ATATATGATTCATTAAAACAGACTTCCAAAGTTTCAGCATCAACACCAAAAGATGCTAGAACAGATGTGCCTGACCCTAGAAAGGGAGACACAATTGGCAAAGTCAAGGCCACAGTTGAAGGTGGCAAACTGAGACAACTTCTAAACGAACTGCACTCAGATGAAGAACAGTAATGACATCAATTACATATACGAGAAGTTAAGTTCTCTTTATCCACACTACTCCAATAGGAAACCAAAAGCAAAAATATATTCTAAAGCATACACCAGTTTGATTGGCGTGATGCTTTCTGCACAAAGCCAAGACAAAAGGACCGCGATTGCCTGTAGGCAACTGTTTGCATTGGCAGATACGCCGGAGGAGATGGTAAAACTATCACAGGAAGAAATTATTGAAGCAATCAAGCCTGCAGGTTTATATAACGCTAAAAGCAAAAATATTATTGCAACCAGTAAAATGCTTTTAGAGAAGTTTAATGGCGTGGTTCCTAGAACGCAGAAAGAACTCATGACACTTCCTGGGGTTGGACGTAAAAGTTCAGACATTGTTATGCGATTTGTTTTCGGAGAACCTCACATAGCAGTTGACACACACGTGTTTAGGATGTTATGGAGATTGGGTTGGGCCGACAGTCTCGACGAAGGTAAGGCCTCTATGACAGTGAACAGTACAACACCTAGCAAGTACAAATACGGAGCACACATGTGGCTGATCACTCATGCAAAAAAAGTTTGTAAATCTAGATCACCTGTTTGCGATCCTTGTGTGATTAGTGCCGCCTGTGACAAACGAGATATTGATATTCCAAAAAGCAAACTTCGCCAAAATCTCAACACATAATAATATACGCAGATAAATAAAACTGCTCAAGGCAATAACAGGCAAGAATAAAAGCATAGGCAAATGAAAGATAAAGAACTAAACGACATAACAAGGCTGTACGATAGATTCATTAGGCAATGTCCAGGCACAGAAGAATACACGCAAAGGCTCGCCGAGGAAACTCAAATCATCCTTAAACTACGTTTCGTAGACTACTTCATACAAATATGTGACATCATAGCAATGACCCGGGACATACCACACATGACACGTGGTAGTGCTGGCTCATCACTTGTCTGCTATCTACTTGGCATAACAGATGTGGACCCAGTGGAGTGGGACATACCCGTGGCAAGATTCCTCAATCCAAACAGAGACGACCTACCTGATGTCGATATAGATTTCCCCCATCACAGACAGGATGAAGTCATGCAGAGGATCTTCAAGAAGTGGCCCGGACGCAGTGCTAGGATATCTAACTACGTGCTCTATCAAGATAAATCAGCAAGGCGTGAAGCGGCCAAAAGACTTGGCGCCAAGGGTAACCTACCCCGCAGGTTCACATACGATTCGCTAGGCATCGACACCAAAGAGGCCAAGCGTATCGAGAACAAATTGAAAGGTAAGAAAAGATGCATATCAAAACACTGCGGAGGAATACTAATGTTTCAAAGACGATTACCAAAAAGCCTGTTCACGGCAGAGAACCAAATACTACTAGACAAAAACGAAGTGGAGGATCTGGAACACCTAAAGGTGGATATTTTAGCCAATCGTGGTTTGTCGCAACTCATAGAAATAGATCCCACAATGAAACTGACAGACTATCCGGAAGAGGATTCCGCTACTTCGGAACTTTTGTGCAGGGGAGATGTGCTGGGAGTGACACAGGCGGAGAGTCCAGCAATGAGGAGACTGTTCAGAGCAATCAAACCAACAGGTAGACGTGACTGTGTGTTTGGCACGGCACTAATAAGACCCGTGGCCATATCCGGACGTAAGAAGGCAACTATGTTCCATGACTGGAGCAAAGAACGTATGAGTGACACAATAGTGTACGAAGACGATGCCATAGACAGGATATCCGAAGTCTTAGGCATAGACAAGTACGAGGCCGATATGTACCGGAGAGCGTTTGCCAAAAAGAACGAAGAGAAGATCATGGAGTTCATTACAAAACTTGGTGACCATCCACGCAAGGACGAGATAATCACAATGCTACAATCATTGTCTGGCTTTGGACTATGCAGGGCACACGCCGTAAATCTAGGAAGGCTGATATGGGCATTGGCGTATCAAAAGGCACACAATCCAGAAAAGTTCTGGCGATCATGTTTGAAACACTGCCAGGGATCATATAAACGTTGGGTTTACAGGACAGAGGCAAAACGTGTGGGCATAGAAGTTGTTACACCAAGTAAATCTGACAAGTGGGACACACCAGAGTTCCAATACAGGAAGTACGGTTGGTGGAGCCAGGATGACTTCATGCCAGGAATGTATGTGAAGGAACTGTATCTCGACAAGGTGGAGTTCGCGGGAATGATAGCAAACGGCAGGGTGTTCCGAGGAGACAAAGGGAGATACGTCACGTTCCTTACATTAGGAGTGGGCAACGGACAATACATAGACGTTACAATTAAGAAAGCATTTGCATACAGTGATTATGATGTGGTGTGGGGACAAGGCACAATAAGGCATTCAAACAATTCCGACTACGTTGAATGTTATGATTCCAAGGGCTTTGCTTTAGAGAAGTTCGCGAAAGCGTAAATTACCAAATAAGCGTTTTTTAAAAATAACGCGAAGCGTTAAAAAGCGTAAAGCCGACCTGACCCGAACCATAATTACCTTTATAGATGGTAAACAAGCGATTATTCGAACAGTACGGCATAGACGTCGACAAGAACCTACAGATACAGACAAGGTGTCCAAGACCATTCGACACAGTGCTGATAGACAAGCAGGGCAGTTGCTATGCGTGTGAATGCCAGTCATGGTTGCCACAGAGCATAGGCAACCTGCAGATACAGGAGCTGTCTGAAATACTGCAATCCAAAATGGCGGAGCATTTACAGTCATCCATAACTGACAACACATACCGTTACTGTAACACCAAACAGTGTGCGTGGTTGCTGGACAAGAAGAATCCACCACCATGGCAGACACAGTTGCCCGAAAGAAGAATAAAGCACCTGCGACTGGCCATAGATGATTCATGCAACCTGAGGTGCCCTAGCTGTAGGAAAGGTCTCATATTCCACAAGGAAGGTTCCGCCTACCAACTTGGCATCAGGCTGGCAGACAGGATCAATGAATGGCTGTACGACTACCCACACCCGCTACAGGTGCACATAGGATCGGATGGTGACCCATTCGCCTCACACGTGTACAGGCACTTCATGGAACAGACGCCGGAGCGGGACAACATCAAGTACAGCATACTGACCAACGCACTGATGTTCAAGGATTTCCACACACGGGTGCCCTACGTGATCGACAACCTCGAGGAACTGGGAGTCAGCATAGACGGCGCCAGCCGGGAGACCTATGAGAAACTGAGGCTGGGTGGCAAGTGGGAAAAACTCCTGGAGGGACTGGAGTGCATATCTAGGCTGAAGCAGAAACACAACTTCAGGTTCATACTGCACTTCGTGGTGCAGAGAGAGAACTACCATGAGATGGAGGACATCATAGATCTGGGCAGGCGGTACGGCGCTGACAGGGTGTGGCTCAACAGGATAACGGACTGGCAGACCTACTCGGACTTCAGCTGGCACGATGTCGTTGCACCAGAACACCCAGAACACAGCAAGTTCCAGCACGAATTTGCAAGAATAAAAACAACAGACAACTACGTGGGGTACGCAACACTAGAATGAAACACAGAATCAAAAGACTAGACTTCAACGTTGCTTATGCGTGTAATCTTTCCTGTAAAGGTTGCATCAGTCTGAGTGACTTTGATCGAAGAGGTGTTGAATCCTTGAAGGACATACAGCAACAGTGTGACACCTGGAGTAAGATACTGGATCCATCCATAATCAGTATCTTTGGTGGTGAACCTTTGTTGCATCCACGCATACAAAAAGTGTTGGAGTGCATCAGGACAGCATGGCCCAATGCAATGATAAGATTCATAACCAACGGATATCTTTTACGCAAACACGATCCAAACATTTGGTTTTCAATTGGCTCACTCGAGATGCAGATCAGCATACACAGGCAAGACCACGAACAGATGATAACCAAAGAGATAAAACGTATCGTGGAGTGTCGCAAGGGATGGTCTGCGACGAGAAGCACTGTTGAAGGACACAGGCAGTTGGAGTTACATCACGAGGACCTGACGATCTACAAGAGCAAGTTTAAAACTTTCGTGATGCCATACAGACTGGAGAACGGCGAACTGAGGCCATTCAACAGCGATCCAAAAAAAGCACACAGCATATGTGGATCACCGGACACGCCAATCTTGTATCGTAACAAACTATACAAGTGTGCACCGTTGCCCAACATACTGGAGTTGGACAAAGGTAAAAATTACAAATACAAAGGAATAGATGCTGATGGAGATGTGTCAACTCTTGTTGAGAATATCAACAAACCGGAGTCAGTGTGTTCGATGTGCCCAGAAAGTAAAAGTCATTCTATAGATCATTTTGCAAAGGAAAACGTTCATGTCAAAGATATTGATTAGTGGCTGTGGACTATCGTGGTCACACCAAGAAAGGCCAACATGGGTAAACGTGCTGAGGATATGTGGCGCAGACATTACTGATCTGGCCGGACCTGCGATCAGTAACACGTTGATATTGAACCAACTGATATCAGAGCTACACGTCAACGATTACGGCTATGTCATATGCCAGCTAACAGCACATGGCAAACTGGATGTCGAAATAAACGAATCAAATCATTATGTTATGCAAAAAGATTCCGTACGTAACTTTGATTACAATGGTTATTGGCCTAGTGGAACAAGCACCGAACACGAATCAAAAAGATTATTTTACAAATATCTTTACAGTCCACAGATAGAACAGCAGGACACTATTTTGAAATTGTTACATCTACAAAAAGTGTGTGAGGCCACTGGCACAGAGTTGTATGTGATGCAGGGATATAGAATGAACTGGACAAACAACTTGATCGACAAAGTAAACATGGATAAGGATTTCGTCATATACGAACACTACAAGGCACACAAACTCTACGCACATCATGATTTCACGAACAACAACACTGTCCCCAATAAGCTGTACCAGATAGAAATCGCCAGACACATAAACGATAATTTCTTAAGATGGGACGGAATGCAAAGTAAGATAGAAAGATTCAATGCATAAATTCATCTTCGTCTGTTATGAACACGGCATGGGTGGCGAGAGATTGGCCGTTGAATTGAGCAAAAATAGTTTCTGTAATTATTTGACACACGAGAAACACGGGCCCAGGACTTGGGGATATGACTGTTTCAACAAACTGTTCCTCAAGAACTACGATGAAGATTGGAAACAGAAATTGCCAGAAATAGAACCAAGCAAGTTGTATCATGTGGTTCCTAGCCATTACACACCAGACTTGCTCCAGCAAGTCTTTCCAGATGCTATCTATGTTGTGATAAATGCACCTCGTACCGAAAATGGAATCAAGCGTCTGCATAGAAGGATTTACAGACACGTTTGGCTTACATCACATAACAAGTTGGACCAGAAGGTTGGATACTTTATCCAATATGCAGGAAAATATCCTAACAGACAACAGCTTAAAATGCTAGACAAGAAAGTAACAAACGCTGAGATACAATGCATGGTGCACGATTTGGAGTACACAAAGGAAAACTTAAAAAAAATATTCAACCGAATAGTCAAACCATGGCGACCTACCTTTAACTATAAGAACAGCGGTAAAATTCTAACGATCGATTATGAACAACTGATAAGTGGGAACAAAGAAGAACTTAATCAGAGGTTAAGAACTCTTATTTCAACTTAGACTGAAACTTCTCTACAAATAATTTAGCAAAACGTTCGTGGTGTTCAATGCCGTAGTGTTTGCCATCTTTGGCAAGGCTAGGCTCTGAATGAAGATCCCTCGCAGTAAATTTATCCCAATATGGCCAACAGTTCGCTAGGGTGTAGTGATTCAAAACATTTAATTTGTCAAGGTCAGAGTGTTTCACTACCCGATGTGCAAAGCAATGAAAAACTTTTGCCTGTGTTACCTCACCGAACTTTTCGGTGAAGAATATGTTACGTAGAAGATTTTGCACGTCATCGTCACTAGTGTTATGTTTAGGATCAGACAGTTCACGTCTACTTTCGTCCGGCCAGCACACTATTACTATTCGTGGATCTATTAGTTTTTGCGTTCCCCACAAAGTCCGCACACAAGAATCGCCTGATGCTCCAGGCACGCCCAGATTCCAGTATCTTAATCTTTGTGTGTTATGTTTAGATAAATGAGCAACCCAGTGTTCATTGTCATCCAGCCCTTGTCCGAAAGTGTGAGAGCACCCAACGATGACAACATTCTTCTTGCCATCCGGCATTGGATCCCACGAGGGACATCTATACCCATGGCTGTTGAGTTTGTATTCGCTCCATGGATACTTGTCCGCTGGTTGTCTTACTAACGCTCTATCTGAATAATTTCCTATCTTCACGCAATTAATTATTGGGTGGTAATGGTGTGCCCGGCAGGATTCGAACCTGCGACCCCAAGTTTAGGAAACTCGTATTCTATCCAACTGAACTACGGGCACAGCTGGCGGTCCCTAGGGGAATCGAACCCCTCTTTCATGGATGAAAACCATGTGTCCTAACCGATAGACGAAGGGACCACGTGGCGGAGCATACGGGAATCGAACCCGTGATCTTCGCCGTGACAGGGCGACGTGTTAACCGCTACACTAATGCTCCGTGGTTGGTGGAGGATACTGGACTCGAACCAGCCACCTCCTGAATGCAAATCAGGCGCTCTCCCAGATGAGCTAATCCCCCGTGATCCTGCGATACCAAAAACACCAAGTTCGCCTTTATTACCAAAAAACTCGTAGAGTCGTTTAGAATGAGGTTTTTGGTGCCGCTTCACGGATTCGAACCGCGGACCTACTGATTACAAATCAGTTGCTCTACCAGCTGAGCTAAAGCGGCGTCACAGTAATTATATTACACTATAAACCTGCCTTAGTCTACCTGTTTAAACGCACACACACGCCTGTACACGCATGGTAAAGGATGATCTGGAGTAAGTGTATACGTGGTTGATTTACCACGTAATTTATGTTATGTTTTTACTGCATATCAGCTATGCATAAATAAAATACGTTCATCCTAAAAGGACGGAAGTAGGCTTAATGCCGAAGGAACGCACCTAACTATAAAAAGGAGGGTGTCATGGGACGATTCGATCATTTACACAAAACATTCCGTGAGCAAAGACTGAAAGAAAGAGCCGTCAACTCTTTAAGAAGTTCGAGACCAGTGGTTGCTGTGAATGGTAATGGTACATCAGGATATAGAATCAAGCAAGGTCCAAACAAGGACAAGGTTGCCGGTCATATGTCTGTCGTACATAAAAACAGCAAAATCTAGTATTGCCAACAACAGTAGTTTAATACCACGCATATTACAAGGTGTGGCTATTACCTAAATATTATTATGAAGATGTTAAAAAAACTATATGATTGGAAAATTGCAATAATAAGAAAATATCCTGTTGCCTGTGCCGTCGTGGCATGGCTGGAAGGAATAATAATTGGTATTCTGATATATCATTATTTCATGATGGATGTGTTAAGTTGTTGCAATGCATAGGGAGGCATATGGAAAATAAAATAATAACAATTCTTTTCGTAGTGTTGATATTGATAGGACTCAGCGGCTGTGGTGTCAAGAACATGAAGAAAGTCGAAACAGAAGCACCAACCGTGTTAGAAAGCGTTGGAAAAATGGAAGGTATAGGCATGGCACTTGGTTGCATGTTTATTCCCGAGGCTTGTCAAGACATTGTAAACAAAGATGGCAACACCGAATAATTTTAAAGTAACTGACGCTATCGGTAGCACTGACAACTTTGCAGGTGCTGAAGTAAAATTCTTTCATATAACTTTGATCCAATCTGACAGTTCGGTGTTAGATATTAGAAACGAATTAGATTATGATGAAACAATGCATAATTTAATTAGAACAATTTTGCAAAGAGGTACAATATTATATCAACGTATTGACAATGCCGCATCGGGCAGAGTAGATATCACAATGGAAAGACCTGGTTGGACAGCGGCCACACTACAAACAGCAATAAGAGACATGGGAGATAGTGTTGGAGTTAACAATAAGTCAGTTTCGCTGTCTGTCGTAGCAGAGACTGAACTTAAATTGGATAATTCTTAGAGTTCGAACCCTAATCTATCATCTGTAAAGTTAAGACCTTTTAATTCGTCTGGTTTGCCTTTTGGATATGTAGGTTCAATACGAAACTCCTCACCTGCCTCATCATTCTTGCAACCTGCCACTAACCAATCCCATTTGAAGTTTCCGTCATTAACAAATTCCCACAGGACATCATAAGTGCCATTGTCTCTTGTCTGTAATAACAATTCTTTTTTGCAGTCTTCCATTGAATCAAAAGTCCTCTGCATCTGGAAAGTTTGTTGAGTGGCTATAGGGTCTTGGGTAATCAGATACGCCAGTATCAATATCTTATACATTAGAATACCGGATCGGGTTTTTTATTTTGTAATTTTTTAATGAACAACTCTGTGGGCGTGTGTCCTGTCTTATGATGCACCATCATATCAAATCCGCTTTTGACAAGGCTTTGTTGATACTTGCCAGTTGATGCTCCTGTGATGCCAGTGGATGTTAGGTTGCCAACCAAAGGCACAGAACAGCCATGGGCAAAAAATAGACACACCAAACATATTAAAAATGTTCTCATATGTATTAGTCTGCTATTAATTTACAATTCTCTTTTGTAGCATCAAGTCCTTCGTTCTTATCATATATCCATAAGTGTGACCAAACAACTTGGTTGCCTTGAACTGTGCATTTCTTTCCCCAACTTAACTTTGGATTTTTGGGTATAGAACAACCAACAAGTAATATTGATGCTATTGCTAATGTGATTATTGTTTTCATATCGTATTTACCTTAATATACGTATATAATAACATAATAATACCAACAGTCAACCACATAAATATAGAAAAAACAAAAGGAGGATACTTATGAATCCAGTTAAATGGGTAAAAGACAGAGTAGACGAAAGAACTTCATGGGATGGCGCAGTGCTAATCGCATGTGGAGTTATTGTTTTAATAGCAGGGCCTTTGGCCAAACTAGCGGCGTGGGGAGCGATCGGCTACGGTGCTTGGACAATATGGAAGAGGGAGAAATAACCAATGGTTGAAAAAATCAAAAATATAGGTAATAATCTTAAAGACCTAGGCAAAAAGATTTGTGCCGAAGTCGGAAATAAAATAAAAGGTGCTGTGAAAAGTATCAAAGGATTAAATCCTTTCAAAAAGTAACAGTCTCAAAACATATGGAGGTCCCTTATGTTAAAAAGATTATACGATTTGTTCGTTAAACCTTACGAAGATTTAATGTACATACCAGAAAAACGCAAACCAACAGTATATAAGCTGGGTGGCAAACGTTATATCAAAAAGAAAGTATTTAGGAGTAGGCAAAAATGATAGAACTTGTTTTTGCCTTGTTCCTGTTGTCCGCAGAAACAGATAACAAAACTTTTGTGTTGCCTGTGGCGACCACATATCCTGAAGAGAAACAGGTAGCAACTTCTTACCCGGTGCTACCAGTCACAATAGAGACACTCAATAGTTTGTAAATTTTTTGTTAAGACCGACTTATTGATTATTAGATATCTATTCTAACTATATGTTTTCTCAGTTCTTTCACAAAGAACTCTAACTTATCGATCAATGCAATCAAGTCTTTGTCTGTGATGTATCGACTACGTTCTTTCAACTTATCATATTCCTTCAAAGAGATCTGCACCATTGGTGTAGTGTCTGATGTGCCTTCATTTTCGTATGTCGCGTCTACTGATCTATCGTCTGTCATTTGCTCTCCTTTTTATACATTATAGCACAACCTCTTCCACAGGTCAACGTCTGATTGGTAAATGCTTTTTACTTTATTAATTTGTTCTTTTGTCAATGTGGGCTTTGGATAAAGACTCTGATTTATAGGTTCACCCGTGATTGTGCCACCGAGTGCGTTCACACAATCGGATACATCTATCCAACATCGAACATTAGGTGTGATGTAATTTGTTTGGGGTCTGGTGTGCCATTCGAATCCTGTGGCTACGCCGTTGATGAATTCATCGAATGTGCCTTTGTGTTTGGTCATATCAGCTCCACCCTGGCTGTGTCTGTATATACTGATAACTCTTTCCACTGGATCTCGCACAAGTGTGTGCCATTCATAGTGCTTAAGATTTTCAGGTATGTTAGTGTGATGAGGTCGTATGCTTTCGAATCCTTCAAGTAACCTGCATTGTGATTCAATGAATCTGCCTGCTGTGCGTGGTATGTGTATGAATCCTTTTCTTTTCGTATGGATTACGAACACGACTTATTCCTTGTCGTCGTCAACTCTGTTTGTGATTACCTTGTCAACGAGTCCATAAGCAACTGCCTCTTCGGCATTCATGAACTTGTCTCTTTCCATGTCGTCCTTCAACTTCTGTAAAGGCTGTCCTGTTGTCTTCACGTATATCTCTGTTAGTTCTTTCTTCCATCTCAGCAATTCATTTGCTCTTATCTCTACGTCTGTGGCCTGGCCACTTGCTCCGCCCAGTGGTTGGTGTATCATGTGCCTTGCATGTGGTAGCATGAACCTTTTACCTTTTGTTCCTGCCGACGCTAGGAGTGAGCCCATTGAACACGCTTGGCCCACCACTATTGTCTGTATGTCCGACTTCACATACTGCATGGTGTCGTATATAGCCATGCCTGCCGTTACCAGTCCGCCCGGCGAATTGATATACAATACGATATCCTTCGAGGCATCTTGTGATTCCAAGAATAACAGTTGAGCACACAGCACCGAAGCAGTGTGTTCCTCTATTGGTCCTTCCAACATAATGATTCTATCCTTTAGAAGTCTACTGAAAATATCGTAGCTTCTCTCACCTTTGGATGTCTGTTCTATTACTATTGGTGTAAGTGGCATATCCTAATTATATAACAAAGATAATTATGCGTCAACCATTTCTGGAAATTTTAACAGCGACCCTGTAGTCCAACTAGTTTGGATTCCTTCTGGATCATCCGTGATCGGTATGATATATCCAAACTTTTCTATGCAATCTTTGTGCTGTGAATAAACTTCTTTGGCATTTTTGGCACATCTTTTGAATGCCCATTCTATTACCCTATCGATATTAGTCTTTGATTTCGAAAGGATTTTCTCTTTTATCAAAGGTTCTTGTAGAACAAAGCCAACCATTAGCACTGTCATAATGTCAGTGTAGTCCATGTCGTTGGTTTTATAAACAAAGTTGGCGCTCAGGAAATGTGGATTCTGTTTTGCATCACTGTATAATTGTTCAATACTGAAAGGAGTTGTTGGCCTCTCGTCGTCCTTTCCTGAAAATGTTTTGTGTTCAATAAATTCTATACCATGTTTCTTTATGTACTCCGGGTCAGCGGCTGGTGAATTTGGTAATAGTGCCCAATGGTTCAGTATCGTACCCCCTATGCCTTCTCCGAGGATCTTACGGAAGTTCTCCTTAAAAGTTTCTATAGACTGCTTGGGTGTCCCGACCATTAGCTCGGCCACGGTAGCCCTGTGGAACCTTTCATCCCCGAGCCTATGTTTTATCTTTGCGATCATCTCCTGCTGTTTCTCCCAAGGCAGACTTGGCCTTTGCATTGCCTCGAGACAAACTTTTTCTGTGTCCTCAAAAGTGAAAACAATTTGTTTGCCATGTGTTTCGTGATTACCTATTAAAAAATGATCAGCATTCTGTTTTAATTTAGCTGTGTTCCAAACTAGAAACTTGAAGTTTTTTTCTGGATCATATATGCTAGTGGCGTAGTCAAAAATCTCTATGTCTTGCTTCCATTGTCCAAAATTTGCATCTGTTTCTCTAATCGATATGTCGAGCTCTTTGAAAAAGTCTAGTTCCAATTGATACGGTGCCTTCCTACGTGTAACTTTATTGGTTAGATTTGAACTCCAATCACAATAAGCACAACTGTACATACAGCCACGGGCAAATTCTACCGCCAGCATTATGTCCTTGTTCATGTAACCTTTGTCTTTGAGTGATTTGATGTGTTCGCGTATAAAATCTTTCTGTGTCAGATAGGGTGATGTGCTCCAGTACTTTTCATCTCTGAGTACTTCAAACGGCCATAATTTAGCATAGCCACCCACGTTCTCGACAGTGTTGACCCAAGGTCCACGTTCTCCGGTAGCGATGTAATCTATTATGTTGCTTACTGACTTCTCTCCATCACCGTACCCCACAAAGTCTACGTATGGGTGCTTCTTAAAAAATTTAGGATCCTTATGTGCCTGTAGTTGCGGGCCACCTGCCAAAACTTTGCCTGTAGGCACACGTTCTTTAAATGCCTTTGCTATCTCCATTTGTAAATCAATATTCCATACAAAGCAGGGTAATATTAAAATATTAACTTTGTTCTTCAACAAATCGTTAATTGTTTGTGTTACATTTTTGTCTGGAATAAAGTCTTGTATCAGCCATTGGGGTTTTGATTTACCGTGTATGTCATGATAGGTCTTCATCATCCAGTATGCAGGATTAATGACAAGCAGTTGTCGTGAGCCTCCGGGAGTTAGGTCGTCGCTGTGTGGAGCGTTTGCCAGAAACTTAATACGTATTTCCTTAGTATTCATACTTGATATTTAATACTACTTTTCTGACAGCTGATCTTTAATAAATTCGTATGTGTTCTTAAGACCTTGCTCTAAAGGATAGCTTGGTTTCCAATTAGTAAGTTTTTCTATTTTGGTGTTGTCAGAGTTACGTCTCATACATCCGGCTGGGCCGGCCGGCAAGTATTTCTTCTCAATCTTCTTACCTGAGATCTTTATTAGCATATCTGCAAGTTGTGTCATCGTGATGGCCTCGTCTGATCCCATGTTGATTGGAATCTGTACATCATGTTCTATTAATTTGTCCAGGCCAATCATGAGATCATCAATGTAACAGAAAGATCTGATCTGTGTTCCATCTCCCCATATCTCGATCTCTCCTGGATCTGTTGCTTTTAAGATTTTAACACACATTGCCGCTACAACTTTTGAGTTCTCAAGTATATCACAATGTGGCCCATACATGGCATGGAATATCGGTAGAGCTATCTTCATGTCATAACTTTTTGCATACTCTATTGCTAACTGCATGTTGTATAGTTTTTCCATACCGTAGATGTTGCCAGCTGGTTGCGCCGGCCATATATGATCATCTTCGTTAAGATCGGGACCGTTGTGTCCTTGATGTTCTGTGTTGTATATCATTGCGGACACCGCATATACAAAGTGAGATTTGTTCTTTGCGGCGAAATCCATTGCTTGTATTGTTTGTATAGGATTGCTCCTACCTGTTGTCAGCTGACTTCCACCAACTCCTTTAGAGTTTGGAACATCTGCTGAAAGGTGATACACCCTATCGAAGTCGTTTTCAATCGTGATACGTGACTCCATGTCATGGCCAACGAATTCATCAACAAACACAGGATCACCAACTTTGAGTTTTTTGTCTATACCTGTGACATGGTGTCCTTGTTTCTTTAGATGCTGTGCTAGATTCTTACCAATGAATCCTTGACAACCTGTGATAAGTGATCTCATGCCAATATTTAAGTTACTATTCTTTCAGTGTCTTCCAATATGGGTGGGATTGCTTCGTGGTAAGATCCCTCTTCTTGCTTGTCATGGCCGCTTTACGATCATAACCCTTGAGGTGGTCCATGTATTGTCCCAGTTCAGAATTTATAAAAGGATGTCTGCTTCTTCTGCCGCCTGCCCATCTCCCGTCGTTGAGGTCCTCGTTTTTGATCTTTCCTTCCTTTTCAAGTTCGATCCTGGCACCATCAAATGTGAAACTGTCCGTGTATCCTTTCAACTCGAGGAATCTGTCTTTGTCGTAGTACGTCTGCCAACGTTCAAAGAACTCACTGGCGTATTTGTGTGCGGTGTTGAATGCATAATATCCAGTTTCAGAAAAACCTTTTTTTGGTCTGCCCAGGTAAGAAGTGAATGCAGTGTCTGGTATGATATGCTCCAACCAAGACATGGGGATCTTTTCAAAAGTCACTATGTCTGCGTCCAGGAACCACAACATGTCAGGTTTGGTTCTTTGATACGCATCTATACACGCAAACACCTTGTAACTGAAACGCACACAATCATATATGTAAATCTGTGTGTTCTTGTCGAAGTCTTTTTGCTCTTTGTTGTTTTGCTTGATCCTCGGATTGTATTTTGGATTATCCTTGTGCCTGTCTATAAATTCTTTCAACTTCGGTTGCTCCTTACATAAATCATAATATTCTGTGCGTGGCAGATCGAGCTGTTGTGACATGTCGTCGGGGTACAACAGTATCTTGGCATGTCCAGGCCAGTTCTTGACCGTGCTCTGTATACCTGCCTGCACAGGTCTTGGCCAATACTTTGGTCCCCACGTGGTTACTATTGTTAATGATTTCATTCTACAAATTTGCTTATTGTCTTGTACAACAGGTCCAGTTCATCTCTGATGTCTTTACTACCGTTGCCCACGAAGAATCCGTTGTCGTGTATATCGTCTGCCGCGGTCATCTCGCCCGATGCTATGTGGTCCAGGTCTCTCATGACAGGTTGCTTCAGGAAGTTTCTTGACGCTAGTGGTCTGTTCTGTATGCCCGCTTCGTCTAGTGCTTTGACTATCTCTGCCCTGCGACCTTTCAATGCTCCATCCAACACAATGCCAAACGTGAACCAACTACTCTCGCCAAGTGTGCGTTGTATTCTGCACCACGATTTGCCAAAAAACAAATCCAAGAAGTGCTTTGCATTTTCATTCCTGGTCTTCATTATGTCCGGCCATTTCTTAAGTTGTTCCGATCCTATTGCACCACTCATCTCCAAGGGCCTGATGTTGTATCCTGGTGTTGCAAATATGAAGTTGTCGTCGAATGCGTTTCCTGTTTTCTTGTAGAGGTGTGAGTCTGCCGGTAGGTCTCTCACCCACCCGTGTGCCCTCAACGATCTCATGTAGTCAGCATCGTCTTTGTTCTTGCAGAGAACCATGCCACCTTCCATTGTCTGTATGTGATGAGAGAAGAAAAATGAAAACGATCCTGCCAGTCCTATTGTGCCTGTGTAACTGTTGTTGAACTTGGCTCCCATGGACTCACAGTTGTCCTCTATCAACTTAAGATTGTGTTTCTCACACAGCTCTAATATTTTATTGTAATCGCAACTGTTACCCAACAGGTTTACGGCCATTATTGCACAGGTGTTTGGCGTGATCGCCGCTTCTATTTTATCAACGTCTATGTTCCATGTGTCAGGGTCAACGTCGACGAAGTTGATCTTGAACCCGTTCTGTGTGATCGGGAAGTAGGTCGTTGCCCAACCAACCACTGGCACTATGATGTCTCCTGTCAGCTTGTACTTCCATTTCAGAAGACTCAACATCAAGAGGTTGGCGCTGGAACCTGAGTTGACCATTACTGCGTGTGGTGAACCAAACATAGTTGCGAACTCCTGTTCAAACTGTTTCACGTGTTTGCCCATGGTGTACATGTCTGTGTCGATTACACGTTTGATGGCTTCGACTTCTTCTTTGCCCCAAGTTGAAAATGCTAATGGATAGGTCATAGTTGTTTCATTTCTCCTTTACGTTGTTTTGAAAAGTTGTGTTTTGCTTGTAAATTTTTTAAGATAGCATCAATAGCCTTTCTCCTGAACGAACCGTTGTTAAAATCTCTGTCCCATAACCAGTTCGTTCCTGCTATGTATGGATTAAGGTATGGCTTGAACCTATCGCTGATCATTTCTTTTTGTAATGTTGCGTTAAGGATACTGGCTCTTTGTGTTACCCGATTACTGCTGGGTAGGAGTTCAAGCAATCTTAGATCCGCATATGGGTCAATCATTAATTGATTAGGCACATATTGTCCAGTGAGATCCCCGTACAACCTTTTACAGTAACGCACCTGCATTATTGCTGTTGCAAAGTCTTTACAAGGATTAGATATGTATTCGTTCATTTCATCGATCCTAGCTTCTTTGGAATAAAATCCTGCAGGTCCTGCAGGGCCACCGAACCCGTAGTGTGGTAAACATTTATCCCATATTTGTTCTGCATTTTTGAACTTCCATCTATGTACCGCATGACGTAACACATAGTAACGATTATGATAGAAAGTTAAATTACCTCCATGGCCTTGTATGATTACTCGATCGTTTAATTTGTATCTATCTATCATATCCATGAATATCAAGTGAGCCGGCTTATAATTAATTGTCTTTTGTAGCTTGTCCATGTGCTGGTTCATTATTTTTGGAATGCTACTCGTGGTCAAACGATGCAGTGTGCCATTGTTTTCGCGATACAGTTGTTTGAATAGTTTTGTTGACTCGTGGTATCTATCAAAATTTTCGTTGTAGAAGCCGTACGTAGGAACATCATTTAAATGGCTCTGTACGACTAAACTGTCGACTCCTGTGCTACAAAAGTGTACTAACTGCGTTCCAAATTTCTTTTTTATGTGTTTGCAATTTTCGCGTATGATTCTTTTTGCTGTGTCCAACGCTGACTTGTAATCGTGCCTGGGCTCTTCCGAAAATAAAGTGCAAATGTCATCATTGTAGGAGAAATATGTTTCTATCGTGGACTTTGTCAAGTTTAAGACTTTGCCTGGACCCAGGTATTGCACACCTTTCAGTGGTGTCGCGTTCTCATTGATTCGGTTGCCAGCGGGCACAGCCAGGTCGTCATGCGGCTCCGGCGGAGCAGTCCATAGATTGTCTCCACGCTTGGCCCTGTAGACCCACGACGAGTCCACTGTGAAGTCAGAGCTGTATACTTTTATTTCGTTGGTCACCACGAAGTGTTTGCCGGACATGTGGTAGTTGATGAAGAAGCTATCTGAGAAGTCGTTGATGAATTTGATTTCTCCCGACTCCTTGTTGATCACTATCGCGTAGAAGATCCCGTTTTGCTTGACGTTGTCCACAAAGTCTGTCACTTTGCCTTGCCACAGCACCCCGCAGAACACCACCCTGTGCTTTGGTAGGTCCAGTATCTCGCCATGATATCGTTTTCCGGAGTCGTAGTAGAACCACACGCCGTCGTGCAGATGCAGTTTGTGTTGCCAGTCGCCGTTGACCAGGGAGGGCTCATTGGTGAGACAGAAGCTAATCATGTGGCTTTCTTCTCTCCCTTGAGGTGGTTTAAAAATTTTGCCAATGGTGACGTGGGCACCGGATCCTTTGGGTCCACGCCCTCGTGGTATGTCATCAGGTCCATCTGTTTGCAGTCCCGGAATGAGTCCCTGCCATGAGCCATTGTGTATTGGTCCGCCGCACGGTCCTTTTGGTATGTCCACACTTCGCCGGACAGGTAGATCTCCTCCAGTCTGTCCGCCCATGCCTTTGCCTTGGGGTGCCGTGGGTTGTGCATGTAGAATCCTGTCTCGTCCCTGAACTTGGGCCTGTCGAAGAACGTGCATAGGCTGTCACTGGGACATATCTCGCTGAGGTACTCCAGGTCTGGATCTGAGTGGTACACAGTGTCTGCGTCGGAATACAGCAGGATGTCCGCCTCGCTGTTGCGTATCCTGTGCGTCTGTGCAAACACCTTGTGTGAGAACTTGACACCGTTGTTCTTCCACACGAACTTGCCACGGTCCTCACGCCAGCCATGGTACACCGGGTCTGAGTGGCAGTCCACCCATTGCTTCAGTTGCGGTTGCACCCGATACAGCTCGTGGTACACCAGGTTCTCCTCCATGATCTCTGGCTCGGCCTCCTGCCAGTATATGTGCAGTTTGATGTGTCGGGGCCAGTGCTTGACGAAAGACTCCACCATTCTCTTACCAATGAGATCGTAGTATTCTCTGTTGTACGTGGTGGCTACTTCTACAGTTCGGTCCATGCTGTATTTTAGCACAGTTTTTCTGGGTGGTACAACCTTTTAGTATTCGTCTATCTCACAGCTGGCTCGCACGAACGCAGGATCGTTCTGGGTGGTGAATTCGTTCTGTGCCACTATGCAACTCTCTGCGTCAGGGTATGCGACACGTTTCTGCTCAGCGGTGATCCATTCACCGGCGGAAAGTATGTATACAACAAGGAACCATTTCATAGTGCATGGGTATTTAAGCGGATCTGGCTGTGTGAAGGTGGTGGTGTTATAACCCATTATAATTGCAACGGGTGTTGGGCCAGTTATAGTGTGTTATAACTAGATGTGTGCCACGGTGGCCAGCACTGCCATGACTGTTAGGAACGCCCATGTGTCCAGCTTGTACTCTTCCACCATGTTGTATCTCTGTGTTTCTGACATACTGTATTTTAGCAGGATCATCGAGTGAACTCAAGTGCGGTGTGTGCATGACACCCATGCACAATGGCTATGGCGTCGGTCACTGGTCCCCTCTCGCTTCTCAGTGACCGTACATGCCACGTGATCGATACACTAGTAATTATAGATTATTGCAGGTGGTATTGCTACCGTTTTTTTTCTGCTGTGCAAAAATTTACAATCTCAGGTTACAGAGCCACGGCCAGTATCACAAGCAGGATCCAGGCGATGAGCCAGTAACGTGCATCTCTGATGATGGTGTGTCTGGGTATGCCCGCACGATAAGCACTGACGGTGCCACAGATGACCCCAACGGAGACGAACATGAGGATCACAGTTGCAAGTGTGCCCATGTTAATACCATCCCATTTGCCAGAAATTAATGCCCATCTGTATCAGGCACAGTATCGCTAGTGTTATCAATATGCCCAGTAGTATGTTCATGATCCAGTTCATCGCAGTATGGCATACAGTCCCACTGGTATCGCTATGAGGTAATAGGTGATGACAAAGATCTCCACTACCATACGTAGATGCCCAGCCAGGCCGCTATCGCTATCACAATGATCCAGAAGTAAATTGATCCCATACAAGTACTTATGGCTCGCTCGGCTTGGTCCAGAGGCCGGGTAAGCGTGGGTGTTTGGCCGCTGTGCATTTTTTTTAGTATGGGGGTATTTTATCATTGCCCTACCAGTTTTACCACCATGGGTTTCAAATTGCTTACCGACCGAGAAAATTTTTTCTGGAAAATCATTTCGGTACCGACCTGCCTGTCAAGTGTAATCTGACGGGTGTCATTACACTGAAACGGCTGTAGACATCTACCTGTTCTGTGCTACTATTAGAGCATAACAAAGGAGAAACACAATGCCACAAATGTCCAAACAAGCCTACCAAAACCTCGTGCAAGCCAGTCGCAAGTATGCCACAGTCACATACTCAATCAAAGTGCCACCCAAGCCTCGCATATACTTCAAGTCCAAACAAGCCATGTATGCCTACAAAAAAAAGCATAACATCGCCAAGTTCTACTGCACCATACACCACCAGTTCTAATCCATTATAACCCAACATAACACATAGCGTCATCACTGTGTGTTATGTCTTCTGTGCGGTGGTAATGATTGGTAAAGGTGCCTGACGGTAGGATCCGACCCAGATCGGCAGGATGGTAAGCATTGGTAAGTGACCGGCCGACCAAACCAAACCCACCAAGGGATAGCGCCGTGGATGCAAGGAATCTGGTAGGGAATGGTAAACCCAGTTTGGGAAGCAGATCTCCGGCCTCGAACAGCCTTTACCAACCCTTACCGGCCGCGACTCGTAAATACACATAGATGAAGACAGCCGTGAAAGTGATAGTGATAGCCACAGTGATCGTTGTGGCCTGCCTCATCGTGCATTACTGCATCGGCACATTCTCCTACTAAGGCGCCCACGGCCGCTTGTTGCAGG
>LULI01000680.1_pt1 | contig 20510 bp, 23 predicted proteins | sample 728191 | NCBI WGS metagenome assembly LULI01 (sample SAMN03860293, study PRJNA289734) | marine metagenome | biome: seawater column; feature: ocean; material: water; isolation source: Red Sea water column Station 169 - depth 50m | place: Saudi Arabia: Red Sea | collected 2011-10-15 | depth 50 m | reverse complement strand
GTCCTGAAGGGCCCGTCCGAGCCTATCCGGGTCCGCGAGAAGGAGCGGATTGCCGGTGTCTGGCTGAATGCCGAAGACACCGATTTCCGTTCCGCCCCCAGCTTCTTCGCCGTCGCGTCCTCGCGCCCGATCGAGCAGATCGTGGACGAGAAGACCGCCGCGATCTACGAATTCGGGACGTCCTATATCCAGCTTTCGCCCAGCGGGGTCATCGACACCGAGGAACAGGCGCGCTTCGCCGCCGGGCTGGTCGATCTCAAAACGCGACAGGGCCTTTACAAGGAACAGGTCGGCGGCGTTACGATCAGCGAGGAGGTGCTGTATCAGGCGCGGATCGAGCTGCCGTCCAATGTGACTACCGGCATCTACACGGCGGAAACCTTCGCGATTTCGCGCGGGCGCGTGCTCGCTTCGGCGACGGCGGAGGTCGCCGTACGCAAGGTCGGTTTCGAACGCTTCGTCGAAAACTCGGCCAATCGCCACGGCCTCGTATATGGGCTCGTCGCGGTTATCCTGTCGATCGGGATGGGCTGGGCAGCGGGGCGTTTTTTCGCGCTTATCTGACGCTTGACACAGCGCGGTTGTGGATATTGACCCGTTCTTAACCGCTCCCGATCCATAGCGGACCCTAGACCAAGAGGGCGCGCAAAGGGTTTTCGTATGACGGATGTGGGAGGCGGGAATTTTCGGGTGTTCGACCCGGCCACGGAGCGCGATTTCGAAGACCAGGCCCAGCCCGCCCGTCCAGCGGCCCTGCGCGACCGACTGCGCCAAATCGATGCGGAAAAGCAGCCGCCGCGCCCGAAGGTGGAAACGCCGCATTCAAAGCCCGAACCTCCCTCGGAAACGTCCGAAAAGCCGGATACGCCCGCTCCCGGCGAAAACGCCGCGCTTCCCATCGGCGTGGTGCTCGAAGTAGCTGGCGCCGGATCGCAGATCGCGATCGATATTCAGCGGCTCACCGATTGCGCGGACGATCCCGACCCCTCCATCGCTATGACCGGACAGGTCGGTAGCCAGATCAAGATCCGCGTCGGCGATAGCTGGCTTTTGGCAAGCGTGCGCGATCAGCGCCAGGATCGGCGTGCCGAAGGTTCCATCGTTGCCAACATCGACTTCCTTGGCGAAGGCAAGGAGGAGAAGCTCACGGGCAAGCTTCACGGGTTCCGGCGGGGCGTCACGCGCTATCCGGTTCCCGGTGCCATGATCTATCCTGCCACGACGCAGGATCTAAGGCAGGTCTATGCCAGCGACGGGCGCAGTTCGGTCCAGATCGGCACAGTCTATCCCACGAAGGATATCCGCGCGGGCCTCTATATCGATGCCCTGCTGGGCAAGCATTTCGCGCTTCTCGGCTCCACGGGGACGGGCAAATCGACCAGTGCCGCGCTGATCCTCCATCGCATCTGCCAGGCCGCGCCCGACGGCCATATCGTGATGATCGACCCGCACGGCGAATATTCTGCGGCGTTTCGCGAGGCGGGCAATATCTTCGACGTCTCCAATCTCCAGATGCCGTACTGGATCATGAACTTCGAGGAACATTGCGAAGTGTTCCTCAACAGCGAGGGTCACGAGCGGCAGATCGATGCCGACATCCTGGCCAAATGCCTTCTGGCCGCCCGACAGAAAAGCCGCCTTGCAAGCCAGCTGAGCAAGATCACGGTCGATTCGCCGATCCCCTATCTGCTCTCAGATCTGGGCGCCGCGTTGCAGGACGCGATGGGCAAGCTCGACAAGGCGACCAATTCGGCACCCTATATGCGGATCAGGAACAAGCTGGACGAGATCAAGAACGATCCACGCTACCAGTTCATGTTCTCCGGCATGCTGGTGGCGGATACGATGAAGGACTTCATCTGCAAGCTCTTCCGCATGCCCGGCGGCGGCAAGCCGATCTCGATCATCGACGTTTCGAGCGTTCCGTCCGACGTGACCGCCACGGTCGTCGCGGTCCTGAGCCGCCTGGTGTTCGATTTCGCGATCTGGGGGCGCGAAGAGAAGACTCGCCCCATCCTGCTCGTATGCGAAGAAGCGCACCGTTACGTGCCGAACGAAAAGAACGCGGATGGTTCGTCGGTCGGCAAGATCCTGAGCCGCATCGCCAAGGAAGGGCGCAAATACGGAATTTCGCTGGGCCTCGTCACCCAGCGGCCGAGCGATCTGGCCGAAGGCGTGCTGTCGCAGTGCGGCACGATCATTTCGATGCGCCTCAACAACGAACGCGATCAGGCTTTCGTCAAGGCTGCCATGCCCGAAGGCGCGCGCGGATTCCTCGATTCGATACCGGCGCTGCGCAATCGCGAATGCATCGTCTGCGGCGAGGGTGTGGCGATTCCGATCAGGGTCAGCTTCGACACACTGGAAGAATCGAAGCGTCCTGCCTCTGACGATCCCAGTTTCGTCGAGCTATGGAATCAGGCAGGCGGGGAAGAAGACCAGGTGGAACGGATCGTGGCGCGCTGGCGGGCGAGTAGTTAAGTGCCGAACCCGCCTCCGCGGGTCCATCCTCGGTGCTAGTCCTCCCTTCGGTCGGGCACCTGCGGGGCGCGCAGTCGCGCTTGCGGTCCGCTGGTCGCGGACCGGGCTATTCCCGGTCTGAGGGCTTGGTGGCGGAGCTCGGTCGGCGACCAGCCGACCGCAAGGGCGACCGCCCGCCCGCAGCGCCGTCAGGCGCGAGGATATCGCGCGCCGGAGGCGTGCGGAAAACAAGCTACGTCCCCCTGGTATCTCCGAAGAGGTGGATATGAAGCCGGTCGCTGAGGCGGAAGCCGTGGTCGAGGCATAGCGGCACCAGCCATTCCTCGCGCGCCCGCAGGGTGGCGCTGTCGGTGCCTTCGGGCATCAGGAATACGCGCCCGGGCGGAATCGCGTGGCGGCGTACGAGCGCGGCGGCTTCGCTCACGTCGTCTTCGCTCGCGACCACGAATTTGAAGAAAGCGCGCGGATCGGTGGCATATGCGTCGAGCCGTTCCTGAATCAGCGCCAGCTCCGCAGGATTGCCGCTATGCGACAGTTTGGGGCTGACGTTGAACTGGTCGATACGGACATCGAGGCGGGGCGGGGCTTTGGTCGTGCCGTTGGTTTCGATCTCCACGCCGATATCGGGGAGCAGATCGAGCAGCTTGGCGAGCGCCGGAGCCTGCAGCAGCGGTTCGCCCCCGGTGATCACGAGCCGTTTCTGGCCCAAAGCGGCGATCCGCTCCGCAACGTCCCGTTCGTCCAGCGTCACCTGATTGGCCTTGCGATCGAATGTCCGGCTATTGCGATGCGGGCGATCGTCCCCGTCGAAATGCCAGGTATAGGCAGTGTCGCACCATACGCAGGCGAGGTTGCAGCGCGACAGGCGCAGGAACACCACCGGCATGCCCGCGCTCGGCCCTTCGCCCTGGACCGAGGCGAAAATTTCCGGCCCGCCGGTATCGTCGGTGGCGAGCGTCAGCGTCATGGCGCGGCTCTGTGGCAGAAGGGGAGGGCGGGCATCGGCAAGGGCTGTTCAACCCAGGCGGGCCAGCGCCGCCTCCACCCGCTCGATCTCGCCGGTGTGGTGGGCGAGGTCGGCGCGCGCCTTCTCGACCGCCTCGGGCTTGGCCCGCTCGACGAAATTGGCATTGCCGAGCCGGCCTTCCAAGGATTTCGCTTCCTTGCGCGAAGCTTCGAGCGCTTTGGCGAGGCGGGCTTTCTCCGCGTCGATATCGATCACGCCTTCGAGCGGGATAACGAAAGCATCCTCGCCCGCGCCGACCTGCATCGCCGCGCCTGCGGGTGCATCGGCGAAGCGGATCGGCGTCAGACGCGCGAGCCGCTCGATCGAGGCGGCGTTTTCTTCCACGACCTTGCGTGCGAGTGCGGACGGGGCGGGGCAGTAGGCTTCGAGCTTGGCACCCGGCGCGATGGCGAGCTCGTTCTTGGCCGTGCGCACCGCGCTGGTGAGCGCGATCAGCCAATCGACTTCCGCCTTGGCTTCGCCGTCCACGTCGGCCTCGGGCTCGGGCCACTTGGCGGTGATGAGGGGATAGTCCGCGCGGTCCCCCTGCTTCGACCACAGTTCCTCCGTGATGAAGGGCATGAAGGGGTGCAGCATGACCAGAATCTGGTCGAGCGCCCACCCGGCGACCGCGCGAGTCTCGTCGTCGATCTGGCCCTTGATCAGCTCCAGATACCAGTCGCAGAACCGGTCCCACACGAAGTGGTAGATCGTGTTCGCCGCCGCGTCGAAGCGCAGCTCCGCCAGCGCCTTGTCGAGCGTGTCGCGGGTTTCGACGACTTCTCCGACGATCCATTTGTTGACCGCCAATGTGGCGGTCGGTGCGGCGATCGTATCGCTCGCGCCGATGCCGTTCGCCTGGCAGAAACGCGTGGCGTTCCACAGTTTGGTGGCGAAGTTGCGGTATCCTTCGACCCGCTTGTCATCCATCTTGATGTCGCGGCCCTGGCTTTCCATCGCCGCCATGAAGAAGCGCAGCGCATCGGCGCCGTAGCGGTCGATCAGGCCGAGCGGGTCGACCACGTTGCCCTTCGATTTCGACATCTTGGCACCGTCCGCCGCGCGCACCAGCCCATGGAGATAGAGCCGCGGCCACGGATTTTCGCCGGTCAGATAGCGCCCCATCATCATCATCCGCGCATCCCAGAAGAACAGGATGTCGAAGCCCGAAACGAGCAGCGAATTGGGGTAATGCTTGGTCGCGAGCTCGGTCTCTTCCGGCCAGCCGAGCGTAGCGAAGGGCCACAGGGCGGAGCTGAACCAGGTGTCGAGCACGTCCTCGTCGCGGGTCAGCGCCACACCTCTGCCCGCCTGCGCCTGGGCTTCTTCCTCCGTCTCGGCGACGAAGACGTTTCCGTCGCCATCGTACCAGGCGGGAATGCGGTGTCCCCACCACAGCTGGCGGCTGACGCACCACGGCTGGATGTTCTCCATCCAGTTGAAGAAGGTCTTCTCCCAGCTTTTCGGCACGATCTCGACCGCGCCGGACTTCACCGCTTCGATCGGATCCTTCGCCAGGGTCTCGGCATCGACATACCACTGGTCGGTCAGCCAGGGTTCGATCGGCACGCCGCCGCGATCGCCGAAGGGCTGCTGAATGGTGCGCGGCTCGGCATCGTGTTCGGTGCGCTCGCCATCTTTTTCGGTGACGTGCGGGATGAGCAGGCCGAGTTTCTTCATCCGCGCCACCACCTCGTCGCGCGCGGCGAAGCGTTCGAGGCCGACGAGGTCGCCGGGCACCAGCCCGTCCGAAGTCTGGCAGACATGCGCGTCCGCATCGAACATGTTCAGCATGTCGCCCGCCGCGATCCCTGCGCGCCTGCCCACTTCGAAATCGTTGAAATCGTGGCCCGGCGTGATCTTGACCGCGCCCGATCCCAATTCGGGATCGGCATGTTCGTCCGCCACGATGGGGACACGGCGTCCCGTAATCGGCAGGACGACATGCTTGCCGACCACGCTCGCATAGCGATCGTCCGACGGATGCACCGCCACTGCCATGTCGGCGAGCAGCGTTTCGGGCCGTGTGGTCGCAACCTCGATATAATCGCGCCCATCGGCCAGCGTGACGCCGTCCTCCAGCGGATAGCGCAGGCGCCAGAAGCTGCCCTTGACCTCGCGCGTTTCCACTTCGAGGTCGGAGATCGCGGTCTTGAGCTTGGGATCCCAGTTTACCAGCCGCTTGTCGCGATAGATCAGCCCATCCTTGTACAGCTGCACGAAAGTGCGCATCACGGCGCGGCTGAAATGATCGTCCATGGTGAACTGTTCGCGGCTCCAATCCATCGAACAGCCGAGGCGGCGCAGCTGGCGCGTGATGGTGCCGCCCGATTCCTCTTTCCACTCCCACACCTTGGCGACGAAATCCTCGCGCGCATAATTCGTGCGCTTGTCGCCCGCTGCTTCCAGCTGACGCTCGACCACCATCTGGGTCGCGATCCCGGCATGGTCTGTACCCACCACCCACAAAGCATCCTTGCCGCGCAGCCGCTCGTAACGGATCGCGATGTCCTGCAAGGTGTTGTCGAGCGCATGGCCGATATGGAGCGATCCCGTCACATTGGGCGGCGGATTGACGATAGTGTAGGCTTCGGCGTCGGGGCGTTCGGGGCGGAAAAGCCCGTTTTCCTCCCAGTGCGCGTACCAGCGCGCCTCGATTTCGGCGGGGTCGAAGGTTTTCGAAAGATCGGTGCTCATGGGCGGAGCCTTTGCCAGCGCCCCGCGCGACTGGCAACACAAGGACGCCAGCGCCCTGCGCGACTGGCAACACAAGGACGCCAGCGCCCCGCGCGACTGGCGAAACAAGGCCACCAGAGGCCCGGACAGTCCGGTACGCGGCGGCGTCCGCTGGCGTACCGACTTGGCGCACACACGCCGAAACCCTTGGCAAACCGCGCGAAAGCCCGCATAGGCGCGGGAATATGGAGCGCACGGCCGAATTCGCGATCAACGATGGTGTCCTGGCCCTCTCCGGACCCTATCTCGTATCCTCCGTCTCCGATATCGAGCACGGGATCTACGCCGTCGAAGGCCCGGTCTCGAAAATCGACCTTTCGGATGTGTCGGAAATCGATACTGTCGGTGCCTGGATCGCCTGCGACCTCGCCAAGGAACACGAAGCCGAAATCGTCGGCGCGAGCGAGCGTGCGCAGCGCCTGATGGACGCGGTCTGCGGCCACGAAACCGACACCGAGGTGAGCTCGCCGCGCGAACCGCTGGGGCAGCGGGTCTATCACAGCTTCTCGCAAAAGGTTTACAACGCCCGCCACGGTGCGCGCGGCGTAATCGGCTTTCTCGGTGCGCTGATTCTCGCCGCGGGCAGTGTCATCCGCCATCCGAGCCGGTTCCGTGGCAAGGCGCTGGTGCGCCAGCTCGAACTGGTCGGCGTCAAGGCGCTACCGATCGTCGGGCTGATGAGCTTCCTGATCGGTATCGTCATCGCGCAGCAGGGCGCGGTGCAATTACAGCAATTCGGCGCAGAGACGCTGACCGTCAATCTTGTCGGCCGGATCACCTTGCGCGAACTGGGCGTGTTGATGACCGCGATCATGGTCGCGGGCCGTTCCGGCTCCGCTTTTGCGGCGCAATTGGGCACGATGAAGCTGACCGAGGAAGTGGACGCGATGCGCACGATCGGCATCGCGCCGATGGAAGCGCTGGTGATCCCGCGCATCCTCGCCGCCATCCTGATGATGCCGCTTCTGGGCTTCTACGCCTCGGTCATGGCGATCATCGGCGGGGCGGTGGTGTCGGACCTGATGCTGGGTATCCCGTTCTGGAATTTCCTCCAGCGCATTCAGGAAGTCGTTCCTCCCTACGATCTCTATGTTGGCATGATCAAAGCGCCGGTCTTCGGGCTGATCGTGGCCCTGGCGGGCTGCTATAACGGTATGCAGGTGGAAGGGGATTCCGAGCAGGTGGGATCGCGAACCACCATGGCGGTGGTGACCGGGATTTTCGCAGTGATCGTGCTGGACGCTTTCTTCGCCGTTTTCTTCACCCGAGTTGGATGGGCGTGATGGCCGAAGCGAGCACCGACAATGGCGAAAGCCAGAACGAGCGCGTGGGTCGGCACGAACGGTTTCGCGGCGAATACCCGATCCAGGTCGAGGGGCTGGTCAACCGCTTCGGCGATCAGACCATTCACGACGGGCTCGACCTCAACGTCAAGCGCGGCGAAATCCTGGGCGTGGTCGGCGGCTCCGGCACCGGCAAATCGGTGCTGATGCGCTCGATCATCGGGTTGCAACCGCCAACCGAAGGATCGATCAAGGTTTTCGGACGCTCGATCACCGATGCCGATCCGGACGAGGCGCTGGGCATTCGCGATCGTTGGGGCGTGCTGTTCCAGGGCGGGGCGCTGTTTTCGACGCTGACCGTGGGCGAGAATGTCGAAGTCCCCTTGAAGCAATTCTACCCCGACCTCTCGCCCGAGCTCATGCACGATATCGCGCGCTACAAGGTGCTGCTGTCGGGCCTGCCGGAAGAGGCGGTCAACAAATACCCGTCGGAACTGTCGGGCGGGATGAAGAAGCGCGCCGCTCCTGTTCCTCGACGAGCCGACCGCAGGTCTCGACCCGATCGGAGCGGCGGCGTTCGACCAGCTGACGCTTCAACTGAAGAAAGCGCTCGGCCTCACCGTATTCCTGATCACGCACGATCTCGACAGCCTGCATGAAATCTGCGACCGGGTTGCCGTACTGGCCGACAAGAAGGTCATCGCGGTCGATACGGTTCCCAATCTGATGGAACTGGATCACGAATGGATCCAGGAATATTTCAACGGCCCGCGCGGCCGCGCAGCGCTGACTGCGCAGGCGCTCGACGAATTGCGCAGGCATATGGACGAGCCGATAGCCGCGCAGACGATCAAAGCGTTGGACAATCCGCCTGCCGGAAAGGATAAGGCCTAACCAATGGAAACGCGTGCCAATCACGTCTGGGTGGGTGTCGTCACCCTCGTCCTTCTGGCCGCGCTGGCGGCTTTCGTCATCTGGCTCGCACGACTGGGCCAGGGCGACAGGGACGAATACGATATCTTCTTCAAGACTTCGGTGTCGGGCCTCGCCACCGGATCGCAGGTCTCCTTCACCGGCGTCCCGGTGGGGCAGGTGAGCGATATCGTTTTGTGGGAGAAAGACCCCGAATTCGTGCGCGTGCGCATCGAGGTGAAGCCCAATACGCCGATCCTGGTCGGTACGACCGCGACCATCCAGTCGAGCTTCACCGGCGTGTCGACCATCCTGCTGGATGGCGCGCGCAGCGGCCAGCCGCCGATCACTTGCGAGACGACCGCCTGCACCGAAGGCGTGCCGGTGATCCCGCCCAAGGCTGGCGGGTTCGGGGAGATTCTCGCCAACGCGCCGCTGCTGCTGGAACGCCTGGCGACACTGACCGAGCGGCTGACGATGCTCTTGTCGGACGACAACCAGGCTTCCATCGCGGGCATCCTGCGCAATACCGACCGCATGAGCGCGGACCTCGCCAGCGCGACGCCGCAGATCGAACGCACCATGACCGAATTGCAGGTCACGCTGCGCGAAGCGGGCGAGGCGCTGAACGAGTTCGAGACGGTTACGCGCTCCACCGACCGGATCATCAACCAGGAAGGCGAAGCGATCGCAGCGCAATTGCGTGCCACGCTCACATCCGCCAGCGGTGCTGCCGAAGCGCTCGAACAGACGCTCGAGGAAGCGCGTCCGGCCACGCGCCAGCTGACCGAAAGCACGCTGCCCGCCGCCGAAGCGACGCTGCGCGATCTGCGCGCCACCAGCAAAGCGCTGCGCGACGTGACCGAAAAGATCGACGAACAGGGCGCGGGCGCTTTGCTGTCGAGCCAACCTCTGCCCGATTACGAGCCGTGAGAGGATATCCCGCGATGAATTCCGTTCGCCTTCTTGCCGGATTGGCCCCCGCGCTGTTGCTGGGCGGGTGCCTCAGCTTCGGACCGGACGTGCCGGACCAGCTCCTGACGCTCACGCCCACGGCCACTGCGCCTGCCAATTCGGGCGCGCGCGGCTCCGATGCCTCGGCGCTGGTGCTTCAGGAATTCGAAGCGCCGTCATCGCTCAGCAATACGCGCGTTCCGGTCCAGATCGACGACACGAGCCTCGCCTATCTTCAGGACGCGGTGTGGGTCGAGCAGCCGGCCCGGCTGTTCCGTCGCCTGATTGCCGAAACCATCCGCACCCGCAGCAACCGCGTCGTGATCGACGGGGACGATCCCGGCGTCCTGGCCGAGAACCGGCTGACAGGAACGCTGCGCCAGTTCGGTTACGATGTCCGTTCGCAGAGTGTGGTCGTGGTATTCGATGCGGTCCGCCCGGGCGAGGGCGCGCAGGTCCAGACACGCCGCTTCGAAGCGCGTGTGCCGGGCGTGACCGCAGATGTTGCCAGTGTCGGCCCGGCGCTGAATCAGGCGGCCAACGAGGTCGCCGGTCAGGTCGCGGCCTGGATTGGTTGAGGAGCGGCGTTTCGATCGCCCGGCTCTACATCGGCAAGGAAATCTGCACCTGACCGAGCGCGGCGATGCGTTTCGTCAGGCCGATCTTCTGTTCCGCCTTCATTCGCGCATGATCCGACATGTAAGAGACGAGATCGCGTAAATCCGCGACGCTCGCCACCTTTACGAAGATCTGCGCCTTGTTGACGAAGACCACCGATTTCTTCTCGCGCGAGAGCAATTCCAGCACATTGCTCAAGGTGCCGGTGCTCTTGCTGTCCCAGATCATCAGCCCATAATCGGCATCCTGCGCCATCTCGATGTCCTTGGCGGTGAAGAATGCGCGAGTGCCGGGCGCGGCGAGGGGGAAGACCTGATGGACCGGCCACTGCCCGCGATTGTTGCGCGGGGTTTCGCCGCTGCAATAGACCGTGACCTTGTCCGCATTCAGCGATGCCAGCACGTCCTGTATCGCCGCGTCCGCCCCGTCGGCATCCCCGACGGCGACGGACAGACCGCTTGCGACCGCGTTGTCGATCCGCTCGCGCACCTTTTGATGCAGGCGCTTGATCGCAATCGATCCTGCGATGAAGACTGTGGTCATGTTTTCCCTGTCTTGGTGACGGCGGCGGCGTAAATTTTCGCGACCTTCGGATGCGATTGCAAGAGAGTGCAGACCGCGCTCATCGTCGCGCCGGTATCGAACAGATCGTCGAGCAGGAGTATGTTCGCGCCCCTAGGCACGGGCGCCGCGACGTTGATCTTGAAACGATTTTTGAGAACCGCGTCTTTTTCTTCTCTCGTCGCCAGGCTTTTCAGCTTCGGTGCCACCGACGAAGAATCTTTCATCTCGATCAAATGACTGCCGACGCGGATTCCAGCACGCTCGCCAAGTGCCCTGGCAATTTCGTCCACCGGCTGACGGGGGCGCTTGGTCGAGGCGGGGATCGGCACAATCAGGTCGATATCGGGAAGTTTCGGCATGATATGCGTGTTGAGCGCGCGGGCGATGTCGTGCTTCAGTTTCCAGCCTTGCTTGTATTTCAATTGGTGCAAGGCATTGCCTGCTTCCGTGTAGGTCGTATCGAATGTGGGGCGACCTTCTTCGTTGTCGCCTGTATATTCGCTACGCACCACATGCCGGTCGAGCGCATAACCAAGTTCCCAAGGCCCCGGAATTTCCCTGACATCGACTTCCATCTGCAACCCCTTTCTCGGACCATCGTCCAGAACAAAGGGGAGCGCAGTAAGCCGAGGTCGCGACGCTAAGCCAATTACAAGATTGTAAGTCCGATCCGGCGCGGGCGTTTATCGTTCGCGTCAGCTTGACCGACTAACCAGGGATAATCGGAGCTTGGTTTCAGGCCATGCGAATTCGCACCGGTCGCGGCCCCCGTTCTTGGCCGCGTACAAAGCCTGATCGGCCCGGCGCATATTCTCCGCGAGGCTGTCATCGGCGCGGATCGTGGCCAGGCCGATGCTGACCGTAAGGCGGTCAACATCCGGCAAGGCAAGCTGTCGAACCGCAAGCCGAAGGGTCTCGCAGACGGACGCTGCGCCTTCCATGCTTTGGTCGGCAAGCAGCAAGATGAATTCTTCGCCACCAATGCGCGCGAGATGGGCTGAAGCAGGACGGTTGCGGTCCAGGCAGGCAGCGATTTCCCGCAGAACCTGATCGCCCTTATCATGGCCACAATTGTCATTGATGCGCTTGAAATGATCGAGATCGAATATAGCGAGGAAGTCCCGTCCGGGCCGCTGTGGCGTGGCCTGAACAAGCGCATCGAAAACTTCCTGCAACGCGCGCCGATTGGGCAGGCCGGTAAGGTGGTCGTGCCTCGCCTCGGCGTGATTGGTCTGGACGACCGTCTGCAGGACCGAAATCAGGATGAAGAGGCCGATGCCCAACAGCAGGAGGCCGGAGCTGACCTGCGACACGATCGCATACGTCGTACTCGCGAACTCCGCCTCGTTCGCGCCGGTGTTCCAGCGCATGGCGACCAGCGGCTTGAGCAGGAAATGCAGGCTGGTAATCGCCAACAGCCACAACAGCACGCGATTGAGCGCTGTCGCGCGGGCGTGACGCCAAACCGTAAAGGCGCACAGCGCGGCAGGGAGCGCGAAGCACAGTTGAAAGCCGACCTGATACCACAGGTAATCGCGCGGCGTGTCGAGCGTTGCGATCCGATAGGCCATGCCGGCAGCGATAAGACAGAAGGCAGCTGCCCACATGGGGCTGCTTCCGTGAAACAGCGAAAGGGCGGGCGACAGGATTGCCAGCCCAGTCAGGAAACACGCTGTGGCGACGATCCGCATGGTTTGAGCGTCGGCACCGAAGACGACTGCCATGTTGGAGACCGGCTCCATCGCACCGAACAGAAAGCTGAGGCCGATCCAGCGCGCCGCGCGGGCCTTTGGATTAAGATAGGCGATCAACAGAAAACTCGCGGCCAGCATGACCGCAATCATCGTATTCATGATGAAGGGCAGCAAAGCTTGCGGCATCGATGGTCGGTTCCTGCTTACAGCGTCGGCGTGCGGGGGCCGGCTAACGCAAAACCTTTAACGTTTTGGGTCCGTCGATCCGATTGGCTCGGCGTTCACGCTGATCGGGCGGCGTTCGCGAAATCCATTGCCGCCAGAAAGGCATCGCGCCTATGCGCCCGGCGCTCTGCGGCTTCGGCATCCTCGCCCCAGCGTTCGGCCTGCCAGTCTTCTTCGAGATTCGAGGCATCCCACAGCGCGTCGCCATCCGCCTCGGATTCCAGCGCGGCTAGGCCGATGCAGAGCGATGCGGCGAGGCCGGTCACGGTTTCCAGTGCGGCAAGCTGAAACGGATCGAGCACGGTAAGGCGTGCGCGCAGACGATCCAGTGTGTCGGGCTTCAGGGGACGGTGGATGATCCCGCTGACGCGCTCCATCCGCACACCCTCGCGCCGTTCCATCTCGGCCACCAGCGGCTCCCATACGGCCTGCTGTCGGTGCCAGAACGGCTCGTCGGGCTCGGCGCGATAGCAGAGCGTATCGGTGTCGGCGTAAGCGAGGAGCATTTCGACGGTCTTCGCCGGATCGGGCGAGACCGTGTCGATAGCGTGATCGGCCAGATCGCGCGCCACGAAGCGGGCCGGTTCGATCGTTTCGCCCTGTTCGGCCCATTCCTTCGCCAGTCGCTGCGCCAAAGCCTCGCTCGGCACGATCTGATCGACGCCGCCGCCTTGCGTGCGGATGGGCCGCTCGTCGAGCAGCACCGCGAAACCATCGCCGCGCGAGGCGACCGCCACGTCTGTGTAGAAGCGTTTCATGCGTCGGGCGTCCGCCAGCGGCGCGCCAGCCGGTTGGGCAGGGTGAAGAACCCCGCCGCGCCTGCCACCAGCGCCAGGGCGCCGAGCCATTCCGGTGCGCCGATCTTGCCCGTCATCACCATGCCGCCGATCAGGACCACCGCCGCGCAGGTCACGCGCACGAGCTGGAGCAGGTAATACCGACCAATCGCGGGATCGTGTCCGTTATCCCGCTCAGCCATCGATCAGCGCTTCCAGCTCGGCCATCGTGTTCGCCACGCCGCAGGCGCCGAATTCCAGCAATTCCTCCGGCGCATGATAGCCCCAGGATACGCCGATCGCGCGCACGCCGGCAGCGCGCGCCATTTCCATGTCGAAGCTCGTATCGCCGATCATCACGGCGCTTTCCGGTGTACTGGACGCCTCGGCCAGAGCGGCCTGGAGCATGGCGGGATCCGGCTTGGAGGGATGCCGGTCGGCGGTCTGGAGAGTGACGAACAGATCCGCGATCCCGTGCGAGCGAAGGCAGGAGACAAGGCCCCGGTCGCTCTTTCCCGTCGCCACGCCGAGCGTGCGGCCACCTGAATGCAGGCGGCGGAGGAGGTCCTCCATGCCGTCGAACAGAGGTTCGTGCAGCCGCCCTTCGGTGCGCGCGGCGAAGAAGGCGCTCTTGTATCCGTCCACCACTACGGCCCGCTGCCGGTCGCTGGCATCGGGCACGAGCTCGCGCAGCGCCTGCGGCAGGCTGAGGCCGACGATGCGGCGGATCGCGTTGCGGCTGGGCGGGGCGAGATCCGCTCCGGCAAACGCGGTCTCCATCGCCTCGCAAATGGAGGCCTGGCCGTCCACCAGCGTGCCGTCGCAATCGAAGATGACGCAGTGGGTCTTGCTCGAAGGGTTCATCAGCGCTTGGGTCTCGGTTTGGCTCCGGCCTTGGCCGAGGGGCGGGCCGCGGGTTTGCCGCCCGGCTTGCCGCCGGTTTTCCCACCGGCTTTCTTCGCGGCCTTTCCCGGCTTCGAGGTCACGCGCGTCTTGCGTTCGCCGCGGCGGGCCTTGCGGTACTGCTTGGCGTGCTGACGTGCGGCCTGTTTCTTTTCCTCGCGCGATTTGGGCACCGTATCCTCGCGCAGAGGCGCCGCGTCGCTCAGCGAAAGATTGAAGCCCAGCTGATCCATCGACGATGCGAAATGCTCGGGAAGGTCGGCGGTCGCATCGACCGTGCCGCCTTCCGGCCCACGATCGGATGGCCCATCGCCGCGCAATGGACGCGCAGCTGGTGGGTGCGCCCGGTCAGCGGCTCCAGTTCGAGCCAGGCGGCCTTTTTGCCCGCCGTTTCGACCACGCGATAGCGGGTCTTGGCGGGCTGGCCCCCTTCGTGATCGACATGCATCTTCTCGCCGCCCGTGCCCGGTTGCTTGGCGAGGGGGGCGTCGATCGTGCCTTCGCGGATGTCGGGAACGCCGACCACAAGCGCCCAGTAAACCTTCTTGGCGCTGCGCCCGGAAAAACGCTTGGAGAAAAAGGCCGCGCTGCCCGGCGTACGCGCGATCAGGAGGATGCCGCTGGTATGCTTGTCGAGCCGATGGACGAGGCGCGGGCGCGGATCGTCCTCGCCCGCATAGGCATCGAGCAGACCGTCGACATGGCGCGTGGTCTTGGTGCCGCCCTGCGTGGCGAGGCCGGGTGGCTTATTGAGGATGAGGGCGGCCTTCGTTTCGAGCACTACCATGTCCTTCGCCAGCGAGACATCGTCGTCGCTCAAGGCGCGGCGCTGGCGCTGTGGGCGGCCGGTCGCCTCGCCGCCGGGCGGGACGCGGATGATCTGGCCGGTCTCCAGCCGATCGTCGGGCTTGGCGCGCTTGCCGTCCACGCGTATCTGGCCGGTGCGCGCCCATTTGCCCACCGTGGCAAAGCCGATCTGGGGCAGATGCCGCTTGAACCAGCGGTCGAGCCGGATGCCCTCATCGTCCGCCGCAACGGTGAACTGGCGTACTTCGTCGGAAATGCTCACGCGAAGCTCCTCATCACAGTCAGGCCGAACAGAAGCGCGCTGATGCCCAGCGCGAAGGACAGGATCGCATAAAGTCCGGCGAGCGCGAACTGGCCGCGCTCTATCAACAGCACCATTTCGAGGCTGAAGGCGCTGAAAGTGGTAAACCCTCCCAGCAGGCCGACGCCGAGCAGGAGGCGCAATTGCTCGCTGCCTTGCCCCGATCCGACGGCGCCGTGGCGTACCAGCCAGCCCGCCAGCATGCCCATGAGCAGGCTGCCGAGCGCGTTGACGGCCAGCGTCGCCCAGGGGAATATCGACATGGCGGGCCCGCCGAGCCAGACGGTCATAGCGCGCCCTAGCTGGTAGCGCAGCACCGCGCCCACCGCGCCGCCGATGGCGACATGCAGCGTGGCGACGGTGGGGGAGAAGGAGGAAGTTGAGGACATAGGGCCTCTCCCTAGCGCCATGCGAGCCAGCCGTCATCCCGGCTGATGCGGGTTTCGGGCGATCTAGCGGCTTGCATTTCGCGCTCCGAATCCGTAACAGCGCGCCGATAGGGCCGATCCGGAACGGATTCGGCGCGTTTTTCGTTAGTCTGGCGAAATCGTTTCAAGGAGGCGAACCCCGCGCTGCGGGCTCTGGCCCGTTAGTCGAGGTATCGAAGTTTTATGCAGATCATGGTTCGCGATAACAATGTCGATCAAGCCCTGCGCGCGCTCAAGAAGAAGCTGCAGCGTGAAGGCGTGTATCGCGAAATGAAGCTGCGCCGCCATTACGAAAAGCCCAGCGAAAAGCGCGCCCGTGAAAAGGCCGCCGCCGTGCGCCGCGCCCGCAAGCTGGAGCGCAAGCGTATGGAACGCGACGGCATCAAGTAAGCCGTTGCGCGCCTGACGCAGAAAAGCCATGAGGGCGCGGAGCCATCCGCGCCCTTTTGCGTATCAGGCCCCGTCGATTTTCGGGGCCTTTGCAGGACAGTGTTTCCATGACCGAGATCACCCGCGTTCCCCTCCATCCCATCGCCAAGGGCTCGCTTGCCAAGCTGTGGCTCGGCATTCTCGCCGCCATCGTATTCGGCGCCGGACTGGCCTGGGCCGCGATGCCGCAAGGGGCGGATCTGGAAGAACTGACCGCCGGTTCCGGCCCGACGCCGGGTGCCAATGACGTCGTGTTCGTGCGCTACAAGGGCACGCTGCCCGATGGGACGGTGTTCGACGAATCGCAGGATATCCCGCTGCCGGTCCAGGGCATCTTCCCCGAAGGCACGCCGCTGCCGCTCGACCGGATGCTCCCGGCCTTTTCCGAAGGCGTCCAGCAGATGCAGCCGGGCGGCACCTATCGGCTGACCATTCCGGGCGACGAGGGTTACGGAGCGGAGCCGCCCCCCGGATCGCCGATCCCGCCGAATTCGCCGCTGATCTTCGAAGTCGAACTGATCGAAGCGATGAGCGCGGAGGATTTCGAACGCCGCCTCCAGACGCTGCAACAGGCGCTGCAGATGCAGGGTGCACCCGGCGCGCCGGGCGCTGAGGGCGCAGCCCCTCCGCCTCCCCCGAGCGAGTGATCGCGGTACACCTGGGAATCGAAACGATCGGACCGGGATCGCAAGCTCGCGCTTGAAGGTGGCGGGCGGCGCGGCTAACGCGCTGACCATGTCGATTACACGAGACGAAGTGGCGAAGATCGCCTCCCTGGCGCGCATCCGCATGGGCGACGATGCGCTCGACAGCATGGTGCCCGAACTTAACAACATCCTCGATTGGGTGGAGCAATTGGGAGAGGTCGACGTGACCGGCGTAGAGCCGATGACCGCCGTCATCCCCAATACGCTGCGCCTGCGCGAAGACGAGGTGGACGCCATTCCCCAGACCGCGGGCGGGCGGCGCGAGGATGTGCTCGCCAATGCGCCTGCCGCCGAACACGGCTTTTTCGGCGTGCCCAAGGTGATCGAATAATATGACCGACCTGACCGAACTGGGCGTAAAGGCCCTGCGCGACGGAATCGCCACAGGCGATTTCACCGCGCGCGAAGCCGCCGAAGCCTTTAACGCTGCCGTCGAACAGGCGAGCGCGCTGAACGCCTTCATCGTCACTACCCCCGATCATGCGCTGGCCGCTGCCGACGCCATCGATGCGAAGCGCGCGAAGGGCGAGGATCTGGGCAAAATGGGCGGCGTGCCCATCGGCATGAAGGATCTGTTCTGTACCGACGGCGTGCAGACGACCGCTGCCAGCCACATCCTCGAAGGCTTCGTGCCGCGCTACGAAAGCACGGTCAGCCAGAAATTGTGGGAAGCGGGCGCGGGCATGCTCGGCAAGCTCAATCTCGATCAGTTCGCGATGGGATCGTCGAACGAGACCAGCTATTTCGGCAATGTTTCCTCGCCCTGGCGCAAAGAAGGCAGCAATGCCGCGATGAGCCCGGGCGGATCGTCCGGCGGCTCGTCGGCAGCCGTCGCTGCGCGCATCGCGCCCGCCGCTACCGGTACGGACACCGGCGGCTCGATCCGCCAGCCCGCCGCCTTTACCGGCATCACCGGGATCAAGCCGACCTATGGCCGCTGCAGCCGCTGGGGCGTCGTCGCCTTCGCCAGTAGCCTCGACCAGGCGGGGCCCATGGCGCGCAGCGTGGAAGATTGCGCCATCATGCTCGAAGCGATGGCGGGCTTCGATCCCAAGGATGCGACCAGCCTCCAGATGGACGTGCCGAACTGGGAAGACGCGCTCGACGCCGATCTCAAGGGCAAGCGCATCGGCATCCCGCGCGAATATCGCATGGACGGGACCGACGCGGAAATCCTCGACAGCTGGGAACAGGGCAAGGAATGGCTGCGCGATGCAGGGGCCGAGATCGTCGATATCTCCCTGCCGCATACCAAATACGCGCTGCCCGCCTATTACATCATCGCGCCCGCCGAAGCCTCCAGCAATCTCGCCCGCTATGACGGCGTGCGTTATGGCTTGCGCGATCTGCCGGACGGGGCGGGCCTGCAGGACATGTACGCCGCCACGCGCGCGGACGGGTTCGGAGACGAGGTCAAGCGCCGCATCCTCATCGGCACCTATGTGCTCAGCGCAGGCTTCTACGACGCCTATTACACGCAGGCGCAGAAGGTCCGCGCGCTTGTCGCCAAGGATTTCGAGAACGCATGGGCCGAATGCGACGCGATCCTCGCGCCCACGACGCCGACGGCGAGCTTCCTGCTGGGATCGCTCAACGACGATCCGCTGACCATGTATCTGAACGACGTGTTCGCCGTGCCCGCCAGCCTCGCAGGGCTTCCGGCGATGAGCGTGCCCGCAGGTCTCAATTCGGACGGCCTGCCGCTGGGCCTCCAGATCGTGGGCAAGCCTTTCGACGAACAGGGCGTGCTGAACGCAGGCCTCGCGATCGAACAGCGCGCCGGGTTCGTCGCGAAGCCGGAGGCTTGGTGGTGCTAGGCTGGGGCCCTGTCGAATGGATCGCGTCGATCGCGGTTCTCGTGACTTTGTGCGTGGTCCCGATCTGGGTCGCAAGCCGGGGCAAGACCGGCGAGGCGCGCTTCGATTCCGACGGTAAGGTGATGGACGATGAGTGAGTACCGCATCCAGGGCGCGACGGGCGAATGGGAGGTCGTGATCGGCCTCGAAGTCCACGCGCAGGTGACCAGCGCGGCCAAACTGTTTTCGGGCGCCAGCACGGCGTTCGGGGCGGAGCCGAATTCGCAGGTCAGCCTCGTCGATGCCGCAATGCCGGGCATGCTCCCGGTGCCGAACCGCGAATGCATCCGCCAGGCAGTGCGCACTGGCATGGCGATCGAGGCGCAGATCAACCGCTACAGCCGGTTCGACCGCAAGAACTACTTCTACGCCGACCTGCCGCAGGGCTACCAGATCAGCCAGCTCTACCACCCCATCGTGGGTGAAGGGCAGCTGCTGATCGAAGCGGACGAGAAAGCCGGCATCGCGCAGGACAAGATCATCGGGATCGAGCGTATCCATGTCGAACAGGATGCGGGCAAGCTGATGCACGATCAGCATCCGACCATGTCCTATGTCGATCTGAACCGCAGCGGCGTCGCCCTGATGGAAATCGTCAGCCGTCCGGATATGCGCAGCCCCGCCGAAGCCGGAGCCTATGTGCGTAAGCTGCGCGCGATCCTGCGCTATGTCGGATCGTGCGACGGCAACATGGAAGAAGGCTCGATGCGCGCGGACGTCAATGTCAGCGTGCGCAAGCCGGGCGAGGAATTCGGCACGCGGACGGAGACGAAGAACGTCAACAGCGTGCGCTTCGTCATGCAGGTCATCGAATACGAGGCCAATCGTCAGGTCGATGTGCTGGAAAATGGCGGCACGGTCGATCAGGAAACGCGCCTGTTCGATCCCGGCACCGGCACCACACGGACCATGCGATCGAAGGAAGACGCGCACGATTACCGCTATTTCCCCGATCCCGATCTGTTGCCGCTGGAGTTGGAGGAAAGCTTCCTCGACGAATGCCGCGCCTCGCTGCCCGAACTGCCCGACGCCAAGCGGCGGCGCTATGAAAGCGAGCTGGGCCTCACGCCCTATAATGCGCGTGAGCTGACCGCCGAGGTCGAAACCTATGCCCGCTTCGAAACGCTGCTGGGCGCGGTCGCGGCCAAAATCGGCAAGCCGGAAGCCGAGGTGGCGACTCAGACCGCCAATTGGGCGCTGTCCGTGGCGCCGGGCGTGATGAAGTCGCTGGGCGACGAAGCCGATCCCGCCAACGCGACGGCGGAAGCGCAGGCGAGCATCCTCGCCATGCAGGACAAGGGCGAGATTTCGGGCGGGCAGGCGAAGGAGATCTACGAGATCGTCCTCAAGACCGGCCGCGATCCCGAGGAAATCGCCGATGCGGAGGGCCTGAAGCAGGTCAGCGACACCGGCGCGATCGAGGAAGCGGTCGATGCCATCATCGCCGCCAATCAGGACAAGGTCGAACAATATCGCGGCGGCAAGGACAAGCTGTTCGGCTTCTTCGTCGGCCAGACGATGAAGGCGATGCAGGGCAAGGCGAACCCGCAGGTCGTGAACGAGCTGCTGAAAAAGGCACTTTCCTGAAGGCGCTGGCGATGTTGGTAGGGGAGGGCGGCCACCCTTAGTCGGCGGACGCCTTCCACACCGTCCGGCCTTCCTTCACCGTTTCCACAACCTTGATGTCCTTGATGGCATCGACCGGCGACGCCAGCGGATTTTTGTCGAGGATCACGAAGTCGGCGAGCAGCCCGGCCTTGATACGGCCCTTGCGATTCTCCTCGAACACCTGCCACGCCGGACCGGTCGTGAGCGCCTGCAGTCCTGCAT
>LULI01000351.1_pt1 | contig 21012 bp, 32 predicted proteins | sample 728191 | NCBI WGS metagenome assembly LULI01 (sample SAMN03860293, study PRJNA289734) | marine metagenome | biome: seawater column; feature: ocean; material: water; isolation source: Red Sea water column Station 169 - depth 50m | place: Saudi Arabia: Red Sea | collected 2011-10-15 | depth 50 m | reverse complement strand
ATGTTAGCTTCTACGTGGTCTGCTATTGTAGCTGATAAGTAAGAAACTACGAACGCTGCGAAGTCGTCAGACATATCTCTGTTATGAGCACCTGCCGCCATTTGAGCTGCTTGCCAATCTGCAAGTAAATCCTTTTTACATAAATCTACATTAATTTGTAATTCTTTTGGATTAAGAACTTTCTCTGTTAATGTTAAAGTTCCTGCATCTGTAAAATCACAAGTAGCATCTGCAATCATAGATGCTGTGCTTACATTAGTTATATTTCTTTTAAATTTTATATTCTCAAGAATTGTTAAATTTTCTAATGACTTTGCAGAACGTAACGCTGCGCCAATATACTGACCAGCATGTTCTCCACTATAATTAGAAGTAATTGAAAAACTCATTTTATTATTATTTTAGTTATTATTTATTTAGGTTATAGAAAAATCTTTCTTTGCTACTCATAGCATTATAAGGTTTTCTTGGTATTCTTGTATCATTAAATTTAGAAACTTCTACAGGTTTTGTAGCAGGTTCTTTACTTAACTCAGTAACTTGACTTTGCAATTCTGTATTCTCAGTAGTTAATTGCTCTGCCATTTCTTTTAGGTCAGTATTTTCTCCTTTCATTTCTTTAAGTTCTGCATCTAGTCTATCTAAATCTGATTTTACTTCTGCTAATAACTCCTTAATTACTGCTCCTATTTCGTTTATAAGACCCTCTTTGTCAAATTCTACATTTTCTGACATTTCTTCTTTATCTTTATAGCCCATTTCATCTTCTTCTTCCTCGTGGTCTCCTAACTCATCTTCCTCTTTTTCTCCAACTTCTGCTACGATACCCTCTTCTTCTACAGAAAAAGATACGCCATCTTCTGTTTCATAACTACCAACAGGTAAAGGCATTGTAGTTCCATCTTCTGCAAGTATCATTATAGATATACCTGCTTCTAATTCCTCTGCTTCAGATACAACTATTGTACCATCCACAAGTTTTGCTTGCATAGCTAAATTTAGAGTTTCTATTTCTTCCTCTAAACCAAGAGCTACTCTTATTTGTTTTTTTAAATCCATGGTATTTTTTTATTTTAAATAGAATCTTTCTTTTTTTGTTTCATTTTCATACTATCTTTTTCGCTTTCTTCTATAATATCTCGTAGAGCAACTAAAATATCCTCTTTGTTTACAACAGGTTTAGACATTTTTTCCATTTTATCAACGAAGTATCCTTCTATACTTAAACCTTTTAACTCGCCACTCTTTATTCTACTCCATAACTCTTTATTTTCTATTTTCATTTTCACAAACCATGTTCCATCAGGTAAGTCAAAACCATATAGTTTAGATTTGTCCATATCTCCCTCTTTTATCCAACTTTCTACTGTTAGCACACCTGCTACTCTATCTTCGTGTTGGTATGTTGCTTTGTGATGATTATTGTATTTAAGATACAATTCAGACGCTTTCCTGACAGTTTCCTTACTAAAATATACATAGTAGTCGCTATCTGTATTTGGATTGTATCGTAGTATCTGTTTATTTGGTATAAGTGCAGGACTAATAAGTATTTGCTTATCATTATCTGTCTTAGCAAAGGTTAAATTATTCTTTTCTTTGCCAAAGTATATAAAGTCCACTTCTATTGCAGGACTTGTTACTAAACTTATAGCATCTATTGATAATTCTTCATTTTCTTCGCTAATTACTAATTCTGTTATTTTGGTATATTTCTTTTTCATAGTTTTTTATTTATATTGTTGCTCTACGTCTAATATTTGCTAATTTATTTTGGTTATTGGTAATATCATCACTAACCACATATGCTCTTTGTGGTTCTATATCTGTTGTTCCACCTAACTCAAAGTTTCCACTAACTAATCTTGGTGCAAGTGTGTTAGTTGGTGTTGGTGCATTACCACCGCCACCACCACCATTTCCTTTTATTTTAGTAGATAATATTTTTCTTACATTGGCTAATCCTGCTACTATAACTGCTGCGCTTGTCAGAAAACCTGCTACGCCACCCTGTGCAAATGCCTTTGTAGCACCTGCGTATGTATCTATGGTTGCTGATGCAACTGCTAACGCTTTGTTATCTCCTGCAAGTGTAGATGTAGCTGATGCTAATGATGATAAACCACCTATAATTGCATCATTTTTTGCTTGTGTTGCTTTTTTCTCTGCATCTGTATCGGCATCTCTTTGTTTATCTCTTTGTGCTTGGAATCTATCTCTAATTGCTTGTATCTCGCTCTCTTGTGCCTCTGTTAATTCTGCTGTATCTATTCCTAATTGTTTTTGTCCTTCTATTATTGCAAAATACTTATCATATACTGCATTTATTTGTTGCTGTTCTGCATCCAATTGTGAATTATAGTATTTGTCAAGTATAGTGGTTGCATCTGTGGTTAATTTGTCTAATCTTTGTTGTTCTAAATCTATAAGTTCCTGTTGTAACGCCATCTGCTCTTTTAACCTATTTTGCTCCTCTGTGTTTATTTCATTTTGTAACGCATTTACTTCTGTTATAACTCGCCTACGCAATCTTGCAGAGTTTGTTTCTGCATTTATTACTTGTGTCTTTAATTGCGCTAATTCTCTTTCATCTTCTGCACTATTTTCGCTAAGTTTCATTTCTTCTTCTTTTATCTTCATTCTTTCTCTTGCTAACTCCAACTCTCTTTTGGTAGTTTGTTCTTCTAGGTCAAGTGCTAATCTAAGGTTTTTAAGTCTTTCTGCTGCAGATAAACTTTCATCCTCTGCAAGAAGCCTTGCTTGTTCTATTTGTTTACGAGTTTCTGCTTTTTGTATCATAAAATCATTTTCTGCATCTCTTAGCTCGTTTGTTCTAACTTTTAAGTCCATCATAGCTTGACTTTCATTTTTTATCTCATCCACTATACCAGTAAATGAGTTTTTAAGTAAATCAGCACCTTCTCTAAATTCTCCACTAAAAATTAATGTTAATCCTTCGCCAAATGAACTAACTCTATCTCTTAACACATCAAAAGTGGCTCTTATACCTGTTAAAGCTACGTTAAATTGGTCGGCTCCTCTTTTTGTATTGGTAAAGAATCCTGCTAATGAACCTATCGCTACCACAAAGGCACCAATACCTGTACTAATTAAACCTGCTCTAATAGTAGCAAATGATGCCTTAGCTATACCTTTCATCTTAGTAAATCCTGCTCCTATATCATTTAAACTAACTCCAAACATTCTAAAATTGCCTAGAGTATCTTTTGCTTCATTATTTACTTCTTTTACTTCTTTTTTTAAGTCTTTTGTTTCCTTAGTTGCACTTTTTATGCCTTTACTTTCTATTTTATATACTCCAATAGTTTCACTCATATCTTAAAAATCTTGTGTTGTACCAAGTGTTACCATCTTAACACTTGCATACCAGTTAATATTTGTATTTGCTAATCCTGTACATTGTATTGTTATTCCACCATCTACAGGACTATCTGTTAAAGTAGGATATGTAATTAACGATAAACCACCTGATGCTTCAAAATCAAGTACAGAAACATAAAATTTCCTATCTCTTGCTGTATCTGGACTTCCACCATTATCTCCTTCATAAATTCTAACAGAAAAACCATCAACTGCCTGTGTTCCATCCTCTACGTGTATTTTTATATCATCTCTAGTTGTATTTGGCTCTATAATTTGTCCAAGTACAATATAGTTTGCATCTGCTCTTGGCACTACAAAGGATAGTGCGTAAACTCCTGTAGATGTCCTACTTGCTGTTAAATTATGCGCATTTACTACACTAATACCACTACTTGTTGCGTTAAAATAACCAGATGCTACTGTATTTACACCATTATCTTGTGTTGCATTTTGTGTATATGTAGTCGTACTACCATCTGCAGATATTTTAGCAGTACCAACGATTTGGAATGTTTTAAATTGTCCAGGTGTACCTGATGAGCCACCTGTACATAAAGCAATAATATCTATTGTAAGATGGTTTATACTACCTGCCAATTTGCGTATGTAACCCTCTACACCAATATTTAAATCTGTATCTGATGTTTTTTGCACAATCATATTTACAGGAGTAGCGCTTGTAGAGTTTATATTCATTTGGATAAAACTTGTTTGGATTAATCCTGTTACTTCTCCATCTTCCTCATTATTTGCTCCACCACCAATAACTAATTCTCCATTATTTAATGATTTACCAAAAGTTCCAATAATCATAGAATTAGAAATGGTATTATCTATCTCGTTGTTTTTACCTGCTACTATAGAATTTTGTACATCTCCTAGTGTTTTATTTTTTGTACCTATAATTATACTATTTTCTGTTCCACTTTGTGCCTCGTTATTTGCACCTTTTATAGATAAACTTTGGTGTGTATTTTGTTTACTTGCATCTTTAGAATATCTAAAAGCGTAACAAACACCAAGATTTTTATCATATTCATATCCATATCCTCTACATACTATTTCGTTAGCAAACACTTCATTAGTACCATCTGTAAAAATAACTTCGCCTGTACTTTCTATGCTTTTAGGTTTGATTTTATATCCTCTTTTAAAGTCCATTATGGTAATAATATTAATTCTACGGTTGCTAATTCATCTTCTTTATATTCTATCTTATTTACTCTAAAACTCCTGTTTTTTATAAATACCTTATCATAGAAATTAAAATTTTCTATATCATTAGGATTTAAGTTTAGTTTTACTGTAACAATCCTTGTATCTGGATGATATAATTCATCTATGTAATTTAACCAATATATGTTAAATAAATTATTAACAGGTGTTAGTCCCATACTTGGAAAAAGAGCCTTACTTCTAAAATTATAATCTACTGTATCTATTGTAGTAGGTATGGCTTCTGTATGAGAAAAACATAAATACTGTTGTTCTTGGCTAAATTGTGATGTGTTATTTTGTACAGGGCTAGTATAAGTCGTAGTTGGTAATGCTTTGACACCTACATCATATAATATTCTTGCCTCATTTTCATAGTCAGAAAATTCTTCTTCTCCTTTTTTTGCATATAATGATGGTACTGTAAATTCTTCATCTACAACATCAAGTATTGGTTTCATAACTGTAGGTGCAAACACATCTAATTTAATTTCTTTTTTATTTTCTAATCTTGAATAATCTGGCACTACAAATGTTTCAGAGCCATAGTAATATGATGTAAAATTCTCAAAGACTTGCAACGCATGATTTCCTGTATCCTCTTTATAAGTAAATGTTGTACTTAAATCTAAATTCTCTAGTGGTTTTAACTTATACTCTCTTGTATCTAGCTTTTCTGTCCAATCTAACTCCTGAACTGTAATTGTAGTAGTATTTGTTGTGTCTTTAAATATTTTGTCGTATGGTTCTATTATTATATTATTTTTATCCTCTTTATCTTGTATAAATACTAGGTTAAACATCTTTCTTAAATCATTTAGTATGTCAAATAATTTAGTTGAACCTCTTTTCTTAATTAGATAATTTTGTAAAGTTGTACCTGTTGTACTAAATTTAAATCTTAATCCATCAGCAAAGCCTGTACGCTCTTTAATTCTATTAGCATCATCTGTTTTAACCTCTACTTGTATATAATCGCCAATGCCCATAATTACATTTAGCGTACCTCTAAAAGTCTTATCATTATTTATAGAAGTAGTGCCAATCAAATTCCTATCTTTCTTTACAAGTACGCTAATAATATTATTGCTAGAATCTCTATGAACTATACGCATTACAATCTTTGTTCTAAAGACACTTGTATTTATTACACTAATACCATAAGAAATGTTTACACTTAAATTAGCAACTGTACTTGTGAATCTATCATTTGATAAATTAAAATATGTTAATGAGGTGGAAGTTTGTGTGTCAAAATTATATGTTTGGAAAGATGTTCCTATAAAACTCTGTGAATTTAGATTTCTAACAAAATCCTCACCCTGTGAATCTATACTAAATACTCCTTCTCCCCAATTAAAGTCCATATATAACTTCTTAAAATCAGCATCATCAAAAAAATTACTACTAAACGTAAAATCTGTCAAAGCAAATATTTTATCTACTATATATCGTACTTTTAACCATGGTCTAAATGCTTGTTCTAAATTTTGTAGCTCTACGTTATTGTTATTTGCAAATAAACTTCCTGTCCATGATGCCTCAATAGTATCTTTATTATATAAGTGGTCTAACTCGTTAAAATCTAAGTCTGCTATTGTATTGTTTGCTAACTTATCTTTTAAAGATAAAGTATTGGAATATAGATTAACATTATACATTATTTCCTCATCTTTTTCTACTACATCATTGAGTTGTAGAAAACCATCAAATATAGTATAACCATCATTTTTAAGTACTGCTCTTGTTTTTACATATGGATTAAATATAGTAGAATTAAAGGTAAAAGTATTGTCTTGTGATGACCTTGTTATCTCAAATATTTCGTTAAATATCCTGTTGTTCCTTTTTGTTCCAGGTAACATAAAGTCTTTACTATAACTCTTAGTTTGTTCTATGGTGTTTGTAAACTCGTCTATACTTAATGTTACAGGTATTGCCTCATCTTCATATAAATCACAAATAATTTGTCCATCCTCTATATCTGTAAATGTAACACTTTGGAAACCTATGGCTTCTTTCATAGTTACTTTATTTAAAACTAGTGTGCTTGTTGCATCACCTTGTACTGTTATTACTAAATCCATTTCATTTGCAGTCGCTGTTACTATAAATGTATGTATTCCTGCAGTTTGTATGGTGTTGCTTATCATTGTACTTACTAAACTTGTAGCATCTACAGTCATAACTTCAATGACAAAATTACCAGATGGTACACTAGCTATATCTACTTTTAGTTCATAGTCATGTCCAGATGTCAAAAATTGTATTTTTTGTGCAATACCAGTCATACGACCACTTAATGTTGTGGTGGTTAGTGTTACTTGTCCACCTGCTTGTGATACTGCTGTTTGTCCATCTCTATGAAAAGGTATCCAATTACCAAATGGTACTGTGGTTGTACTACCTGTATTTGTTTGTAATGTTAAGTAAAACATTATATAAGACACCATACCAATTGGTACAGCTACTGCACTTTGTATCTGACCAGTAAAAGCAAAATTTGCAATAAAATGGTTACTATGCGCTATTGTTGTTGCACTAAAAGAGCCATCATGCGATTGTGGAAATAAAATTAATTGCGTATTAGGCATGTTGTATTACTTTGTCCTTGCTCATTTCTATTTCTAAACTATATTGTATAAGTTTATCGTTTGCTTTTGTTTGTCTTGTATATGTTTGTGATGTTATTACCACAGGTTTTACATATTTTCTTCTTATACCTGCCTCTGTATCTGCACTAAATTCGCTTAAAACATAAACTTCTGGACTTGTGAATAATTGCTCAAACCATATTGCTGTTTCTTCTGTAACAAAATCTGTATTTAGCGATATAATTTCTTTAGAGTTTGTTCTAAATGTCTTTGTACCACCTTTATAACCATATAACCTAAATCTATCCTCGTTCCATGTTCCTTTTAGTTGTTGGAAACTTTTTCTTGTTGTATTTACTGTTCTTACATTTTTCTTAGTAAAATTAAAATAATCCCAAGCACCATGCCTGTTTAACCATGTTAATCTAATTTTCTCAAAACCTTTACAATCATCTTCTGTTAGGTTAAAAATATAATTTTGTGTAATATTTGAATTGCTATCATCTCTAACTGCAACTTTATAAGACTTAGTTCCACTAGGCATTGTATGGTAAGGTGCTAAATTAGCAGGTCCACATCCCATAAATATCATTTTACTATTGCTATTGTTATAACTTGTACCACTACCACCATTTGTTGGTGTATTAGATACAAATTTACTTCCTATCTGTGAGCCACCTGCATCTAATTCTCCATAAAAACGAAAAGTAAAATCATTAATTTTTGCATCTGTGGCACTACCACCACCAACCACAAAATCTTCATCATAATTGTTAAAAAATGCTAATGTATGATAATCATTTGTACCTATTTCTAGTGTTGTTGGACAATCTGTAAGAAATTTAGCGCTTCCATCATTAGGTATATAATTGTGAACATCTAGGTTATAACCAAAGTTATCGTTTACTTCTTGTAACATATCATCCTCTTGTAGTGTGCCATTATATATTACAAATTCTTCTGTTTGTTTTACAATACTATCATCTACTGCAGGGCTTCCTGTTTGTGTCTCTGAATATTGGATGCCAAATTCTATTTGTAATAATCTCACAGAGTTTTTATTTGTTGCAAACTTATCTATGTTATGTATAGAGTGTCTTTTATCCTCAAAATTTTGTGATTTAAAAGTAGAAAAGTTATTAGGCACTTGGTCGCTTACCTTTCCACCTAAATTATCACTCGTTACATAACTTTGTAACACTTTACTAAAATCAAATATGCCTTTACCTTGTCCATTAGGACTTACTTTTAATGTAACGACCTGCGTTGTGGTTGCTGTATTTATCTTTGCTACTCTAACTTTTGCAATAAATTTTACATTAAACTTAGTTGCTGTTATTGTATCATCCTCTACTACAAATATGATAGGTTGGTAAACAGGTATAAGTTTATATAGTGGCTCTTGTATTATATTCATCTTTATGTCTTAAATTGTCCTACAAAGTCTTTATCAAAGGCAATGGCAAATTGTTTAGGAAAGTCTCTTATAAACCTACTTAATGGTTTACTATAAAAACTTAATCCTTGTATTCCTCTAAAATATATTTTTCTTGCTATCAAAAATTTTAAACTTTGTCTTGTTATAAATCGTCCTTTTTTATCTCTTGGTGCTAATCCTCGTTTTACTATCCACTTGTCAAACACTCTTGTTGGTGGCATTTTGTTGGTGTATTTATAAGGTGTACTACGTTTTTGGTTTTTGTAGTCAGTATAGTATCTTCTCTGTTTTGTTCCACTAACTCCTTTTTCTACAAATTGTCCATAATCCGACATCTTAAACTCTATAATAAATTCTCCTGCATTTTCTTTTACTTCATAGTTTATAGAGTTTAGCAAAGTTCCACTAACATTCTTATCACTCTGTTTTAGTGTGTTCTTTGCTTGGCTAACAACCTTTTTACCAAACGACTTTAAGTAATTTCTTACGTTACGCACCTGCTACAAATACTTCTAGTTTGACTGCGTTAGAAACACTATCTACCATTATACTTTCTAAATCTCTGTTTGGAGAAAGTATTGTAGCACTTGAATCACTAACTCTAATTGCTTCGTGTGGTGTACCTAACATAAATGTTTTACCTGCTTCTAAAAGTATTGAGCAACTATGGTCTGCTGCACTATCGTTATTATCGTCATCAATTTGTAAAGATAATGTTACACTATTGGTAGAATCTAAATTAGTTATTCTTATATATTTAGTATCTTGTATATCTATTGCTCCATCTGATACTCCTACTGTACTTTTTGCTAATAATACTGTAGTATCTGCACCACTTGGTATTGTTACTATACGTTCAAGTACACTTTCTATACCTGTTATTGTTAGTTGGTTCGTAGAACCTCTTACCGAACCATTTAATATTACATTTTCTGTTAATGTTACTGTTAAATTTGCCATTATTTTTTATCTATTTGTTTTAGTTTTCTTATTGCCCACTCTACTCCACTACTCCCTCCCCAAGCATCCCACATTAGCCCTCCACATCCTTCCGAATATGGTACATCTTTATGTTGTTGGTGTCTTTTAAAACTAGCCATTCTTGCTATTGTATCTCTGCTTATATTTTCTCGTCTTGCAAGTTGTCCTGCTCTTGTCCAACCTACTCTTGTACCACAAGTTGTTCCATTTTCCTCTTTCCATTTTATTGCCCTCTTTGCATTGTTTGTTGCTGCCTTAGGATAATCGTTATATGTTTCAAATTTTCTGCTTATAGCATCTAACTTGTCTAATGTATCGTCATATTTCATAAGTAATCTTTGGTGGTATTATTTGTATTCTTAATTTGCCTATCTTAAATTTTATCATTTGCCTATTGGTGTTGTTGGTTGTGGTACATTACAACTATTATAGTCTTGTTCCACTATTATTGGTATAGTAAATGTCCATCCACTAACTGCGTTGTCAAATCTTTCTGTGAATGGCTCTATGGTAAAATCGTTATCTACAAAATATCTTTCTTCTTCTCCATGCTCTGCATTAAACTTAAACAAACTCTCTCCATGTTTAAATGTTGCTATGATATCTGTACAAATGCTAAGGCAATCACTTAGTACTTCTTGCTCGTTACTTTCATCTGGCTCTACTAAATCCATAATAAAAACTTGGAAATTAAACGTAAATTGTCCTTGTGATGCTACAACAGTCTGTGGTACAATGTGCATTAGTGGATATAACGTGTTTTTTTCTAAATCCATCTCAAATATATCACCACTACTAACTTGTTGTATTTGGTAATGGTTAACTCCTAGTTGTTCTAGTGTATCTATAAGATTATTGTACGTTTTATTATTTACCATTATTTACACTTTTAAGTTCATTTAAATCTGCTTCATACGTTAGCCATGTTAGGCAAACATATAAACTTAGGTTTGTTATATTATTAAGGTTTACTATTTCTCCTTTTGTTAAATTATACATTATACCAAACCAACCCCACTTTTTAGAAAATTCTTCTCCTGTTGTTATATTGTCATCTTGCTCTGTTCTAGAGAATACCAATGCAAATTGCTCAATAGTTCTCTTACGAAAGTCCAAAAAAAAAGCAATGCGTTTTGCACTTGTTCTGCTTTCATTTGTAGAAACTTATTTGCTCTCATTCCTGTTGTTGCACTATCATATGGTGCTATAGTGTAATATGATTTGTCTTTGTCAATTATTGGTCTAAATAGTATAGCCATAATTTTATGTAAGTTCTTATTTACATCTATTTTTATATATTGCTCCAAGTCTGCGTATTCTCCTAACGTTATTTCTTCTAAGTCTGGTATAAAACCATACTCATCATTATTTATTTTTACTATTTTTCTAAGATAAGTAGATTGTTTTGCTTGCCTGTCGCTACATTTCTTAAATATATCTACAACATGCGCTAAACTTAATTTGTTTAGTATTTTTGTAGGAATATCCGCCATCATATTTATTAATTCCTGCGTTTGCTCTATTTCTGTGCCATCTTCTTTTTCCAATAACCTCATCCATTTTTCTAGTGTTACATCACTCCATGACTTTATAGTAAACTCTTTTACTTCCTCATTTTCTAAAATCTTTATCGTCATAATCTTAAATAGAAATTTTTTACTTTTAGTTTATCTTTTTATATTTGCAGAGTTTCGTAATGAAATGTTTTTGTTTGTTAGCAGGAATAGACCGTAGGCCTAATTGATTTTGTAAGACCAAAGTTTGTTCCTGCTTTCTTATTGTATATAGTATCTACCATAACTTGTGTCTATTTCATAATACATCCTCATAGCCATAGCATCTGCATAATCAGGAGACCTACCAAGAATTGCTTTGACTGTTTCTTTTGGTACAATTTGTAATTTATTGTCCTTATCTTGGTCTTTACTTCTTATCTGTTCTAACTCCTCTATCATTGTTTGTTTTATATTTACATCATTCATACTTATACCTATCTGCGCTGTATTTATCATACTTGCTAACTTGTAGTAACATTGTGTCTTCAGATTTTGGTAATTTTCTTTCTTTATTGGTCTAGAATTGTTTACAAAACCTCTACATCTTAGATAATCTTTTACACCACCACCAACGCTAGATAATTTAACTTGCTCTTGTTGTTGTATTTGTTTTATTTGCTCTACAACATCATTTATAGCGCTTTTAAGCAACGTTATAACTTTTGTAATATGTAACCCTTTCCATAACATTATAATTGTTTTATCGTTACCAAAACGCGCCACATCACAAGTTATGTATTTTTCTCCATCTATGCCTTGTTGGTCAAATAGTCTAACTATTGCATCATAGTTGCATAAACTATCATCTGACACATCATATTCCCAATTACCAAATAATAACCTTTGTTTACTTAGTTCGTCAAGTGTTTCTAGTTGTGTTTTATAGAATTTGCTTATATATTCATTGTCATCTACTAGACTTTGTATGAATCTTCTATGTTTTTTTATAGTACCATCTTTTGCAGGTTTGTAATATTGCGTATAAACCCAATTTTTAGCAGGATTGCAAGTCATAAGTAACTTAGGTATAATATTGTACTTATCTAACTTGTACCTTAATCTACTTGCAACGATATTCTTTGCCTTTTCTGTAATTTGGTTTGCCTCATCTATGAACGCACCTGTTATCTCTAACGAACCTAAACTATCAAAGTTTCTGTCTGATGGATATAAGAACAAATCTTTAAGTATTATCTCTGAGCCATTATAAAACTTTATAATGTTTGTACTTGCATTAAAGTTATAGTGTTTGTCTGCTATAATATTCCAATGTTGGCACACTTCAAAGAATGTATTTAACGTAGTTTTTTTAAGTGCATCTAACTTACTACGCCCCATTAGGTATCTTGTACCTGCATATTTAAGACATACAATAATTATCCATGCACAACCAACCCATGACTTACCACCACCTGCTGCACCACCAAATAGTATCTCTGTTGTTTGTTTGTCAAATAAGTATTCTATTGCCTGTTCCTGCGTATAAGTAAATTTAGCATCAATAGTCAATACCTTTTATGTTTACATTTATTTTTATAGGTTCATTATCGCTAGTAATATCTAAATGCGTTTTTTCGTTCCAACCTAACCTCGTTTTAGCGGCGTGTATAACCACACTAGGTACTTTATCCTTAACACATTCATAATATTTTGACTTTATAAAATCGTTTTCTATATTTTGTATCTCTTTTACTTGCTCTGCAAAATCTTTATCCTCTTTCATCCATTTATAAAAGTTCGTTCTACTTAACTCTGTTTGCTTTAATGCAGTTGTTATAACGCCTAAGCTGTTTTCCAAGGCTTTTAGTAAACGTTCTTTATTTATGCGTGTTCTATTTTGTTCCATTTCTACAATATTTATCCATGTTTATATTATATGTATATCCAAGTTCATTAAGTATTCTTTTTATCTTGGTCATTGGAAACGACTGACTAGCATATCCTAATCTAAATATGTAATTCTTAAACTCTGTTAAATCAATTACACTATGTTTTGCTACATATTCTTGTATTTTAACTTTTGTAGTTTGTTTTTTTATTTTGTTAAATACATCACCATATTCATCTTCTTGTCTTAAACTCATAAATAACTTATCTATTTTTGTTGCATGTGTTTCCAATAACAGCTTATTACTTTCTTTGTATTTGTACTCTCTTATGTTATCTTGTAGTAATTTTGCTATAATTTCATACTGTTCTTCTTCATTATTAAATAGATATGGATAGTTTTTATCTACTAACTCTGGAAAAGTAACTTTATTTGGTGCAATAACAAGTTGGTCATTCATTATACTCTCTGCTACACTTATACAAAATGTTTCGTGCCTACTATTTATTACGTTTGCATGGCATTTGGATAATTCTTTTAGATAATCGCTATGTAAACTAAATGACTTTATTTCTACATATGGCTTATTTTCTATGGCTCCTAAGTTGCCTTTATCTCCTGCTGTAACTATAACTTTAAATGTATATTTTTCATATAGTCGGTCAAACATCTCAAATGTGTTCTTCCAATTTTTGTATCCATCTAACCTATGATTATAGATAAAAGTATACATATGATATTTTTCATCTGTTTCTATCCTGTTGCAATAACCACCTATTTCCACTTTACAAGTGTCTTTTAATAATTGTAATTGCTTTTTATTAAGTATATCCTCTGCTTCTTCCATTAGCATATTGTAACAATGTTGCGTATGAAAATAATTTATATCTACAGTCATACTTCCTATAATTTGGTCAAGCATTATATGTCTACATGGTAAATAACTTGTAAGATGCTCTAAACTTCTATGTATAACGTAATGATGATAGTTAAATACCTTCATTCTTGATTTTTCTAGTAAAGTGTCTTGGAAATACTTAAAATGATGTCCTCTTTCCACTACATTATTCCATACTATGTCAATGGCATATTTCTTAAATATTTCTCTAATGATATTTGTGTTAAAATGAATTACTTGGTGTTTTTTACCTCTAGGAAAAGGCATCTTAATTATCTTTATATTTTTATCTATATCATCTTGGTAATATTTTCTATTGCTGTCAAGGATAAGAAAAAAATTGTAGTTATCTGTTTTTATAAGTTCATTACATAATTGTTTTATGATTATATAATTGCTATCTGCGTTCATATTATCCACAGAAAACATAGGATATATAAGTATATTTAGTTTTGTATTTTGCATACTATTTTGTCGTATAAGTTTGTTAATTTATCTATCTCTGGTCTTATTCTGCTAAATTCATCTTTAGGTATTTTCATTGTTACTATAACCTCACTTAAATCATAAGTTTCGTTTTCATCCATAAGTTTCTCCTCTGCAAATATATCATCTGTATTTTGCCATACATCCATACCCCATGATTCTAAATCTGCTGTACTCCATTCATTACCTAACATATCCCAATTCCATTCTCCAAAATTTACATTATCTTTTATTACAAATTCTTTTTTCTGCTCGTCAGTTAAATCTTTTGCCTCATATATCCATATATCTTTTAATCCTGCCTCTTTACAGGCTTTCCATCTCATATTTCCACCAAGTATGGTCATATTTTCATCTACCACAATTGGTCTAATTTTAAGCATCTCTGGAAAATTTTGTAAACTTTCTACTAACTTTCTAAATTTACTATCCTTAACTATTCTTGGATTGTTTGGATTGCCTTTTATTTTGTAGGTCTTTATTTGTTTTATCATTTTTATCTGTATTTGGTTCTATTTTGTCTGTGTATTCTGCTAAAGCTTGATTTTTTGATGTGTCAATTATAAGTTCTATCATAAATACACCTATAATAAGTAAAAATCCTATGCCAATAAGTAAAAGAAATATCATGAACATTTTTCTATATTTCTTATTCTTTCTGTATTTTCATATCTACGCTTTAACTCATTGCTTATTGTTTTGCGTATGAAAACTTCATTAATGTTAAATTTTTCTTCCATTTCTTTAGAACTATTTGCATGAGGATTATTAAAAAAATATTCTATTATTTTTTTTTCTAATATTTTGCGTTGTCTTTGCGACAATATTTTTCTATTCTCCATAATATTTATCATATAAGGTTTTCATTGCATTATACATTTGGTTAAGGCAACTAGCACAATTAGTATTCGTTTTGTAGTTTGTCTTATATATTTTATTGTATAACTCAACAAATTTTTTTTTCGTTTCTACATCAGGTGCTTTTCCTGTCTTTATTTTTTGCCATACACAAAGTATTTCTTCTTGTAAATTTTCTTCCTTGTTTTTATAAGGAAACATTTCGTTAAGTTTTTGTTGCCTTTCATCACAACCGCAGTCATCTTTACCAACTGCATTAGCTGTATTATATATACTATTTCTACTTATACCTGTTTTTTCTGATAGACTATCCAATGTGTTATTTTCATAGTAGTATAATTTAAATATTTCTTTATCATACCAATATTTAGTATCTAATATTTCATCTATTTTTTCTAGGTATTGCCATTTTATATCTGGTGCCTCGTTAGGTATATTTCTATAAGGTTTAACACCTGCAGTAGCAGTATAATTCCAACTAATATTTTCATAATATTTTTTGTACTTATAATAATATGGACTTTTTGTGCTATGAACAGAACGCCTCATAACCACTCCTGCGTACCTTAACAAACCATCTTTACCATCTTTATCATATATTTTTTGTAATGTTGTTTGGTTCATTTGCAACATATATACTAATGTTTCCTGTACAATTTCCTGTATTTCGTTATAATCCTTAATAAGTCCATATGCCATATAAACCATTGTTTGCCTAAGGTCAGCAATTATATTATGCAATTCATTCATTTATAGGTTCTATTTCTATGAGTGATTTAATGATTTCCTCTGTTTTTGCACCTATGAGAAATTTAAAACTGTTAATTTGGCTAGAATTTCTTTTTGTCCGTATCGCAGATAGATATGATTGTGTAAGTAATTATAAATTAATTGGTATAATAAATAAAAAATCTTGCCAATTACCAACATGAGCGCCAATTTTGTAGCTATTGTGATATTCTAATAATAAATCAAGAATTTCTTCATATTCCTTAAGTTTTTGTTTGGTAGATACGTCTGTTACGAATCCTAAAAGTAAGTGTATATAATCTAGGATTAATATTTTGTGTAGCTCGTTTACAAAATCTATTTTCCTCACACTTAAATATATACTTATTTGTTAGTCAATACCTTTGGTCTTTTTTAAGTTTTTAACAAGGTTTTGGTAATAACTTATATCTTCTTTGTACTCACCTCTAGTACGTTTCATAGTTGTATTGGCTAAATTTGTAAGATATTCCACTTCTTCTACGCCAAACTCCATACTTAATTTTGTTCCAAATTTGTATTGTTCGCCCTGTTCATACATATTGCATTTTACACATTGTACTTGACAATTAGTAGTATTCCATCTTGTTGTATGATATCTACGACTTAGAAAATGTCCACATTGCATTTTTTTGTAATGGTCTATCTTACCACAGGTATAACACTCTGTATATCCATTTCCATCTGCATATCTTAAGCGTATATACAAACTAAACCATTTGTCTAAATCCTTTTTAAGTTTGCTTAACGTTTTCAATAATTTTTCTTACGTTGTCAATAATATCCATTCTTAATTTATATTCTACGATTTGTGCCATTTTAGTTTCGCCATTTTGTTTTTTATAACGTGTTGGTACTTCTATTGGAATAGAATCTATTTCATATCCTTGTTGTCGTAGTCTATAAATTATACCAGATAATCTATATGCGCCATAATTATTTATAGCTTCTTTCTGTGTTAATCTACGTCCATCTTTTAGGTGTTGTAGTATATCATTTGTTTGTGTTTCCATTTTGTAATAAATTTTGTTTGTAATATTTAACTTCCTCTGGCTTCCTGCCCATTGTATGTACTTCATAATAGGCTTCATTTAGTCTTTTTTTATGTTCAAGGCACCAACGATAAAACGTACGAATATTTAAAAAGCTATCTTTTGTATCTATTCTTACTCCTAATCTAAATGCCTCATCTACATCTTGTATCGTTAATCTTTTAAATCTGTTATCGTTTTGTAAATCATAAGCAAATGTTTTAGTCAATATTGCTAGTGTTTTACCATCTGTTTTAAATCCTAACTCTATTGCTGTGCGAGATATAATATCATATAATTTGTCTTTCATAAGTATTGTTTTCCTTTTTCGTATTCGTTTAATTGTATATCTATTTTAGATAATGTTTGTATTTTGTTTTTGTTTAATGTATTGCTAGATATGTTTGTTTTGTTTCTCCTTTCCCATGTCCTAACACTAGCTTTCCAATCTTTCATTTTGTTTTTACCAACCATCCAATTTTTACTATCATAAAAATCACAAAACGCCTCTGCATCAACGTTATTTTCTCTTTCAATACAATAATTTTTAACTTGTAAAATTGTTGGTCTCTTAAAATATTTATTATTTATTTTTATTTCTTTATTATTATTATTAGTTATTAAGTTATTATAGTCCTTGTTATTAAGAAACTTAACAAGTACTTCTGTATTTATTTTGTAATGCATTTTAGCAGGTATGCCTTTCCTTTTTGTTTCTATAATTTGTAACTCTTTTAAGTGTTGCAAAGCTTTACGTTGTTGGTGTGGACTTAATGTAGTATCGTCTTGTATATTTTTTTCAGTATTAAAAAACCAACCATCCACTAACAGATGATTGGTCTCAAAATACTGCTCTTTACTAATTAAATCTGCTAAAATGATTGTAGGCTTTAGACCTATTTGTTTAACCAAATTTTTATTTACGATAAGAAACGCAGAACTACTTAATAAATGTTTCATACTTCTATATTTATTGTATGTTCAAATTTATACATTATACCTTTAACCAATTCAATAGTTCTTGTGAATGATTTGTAGTCGCTATTTATAGTATAATTAAAATGTTTAGATGTAATAAATATTCTAACTTGTATAACATCAACCTCTGGTATATCATGTTTACTTAACTCATGCAAAAATTGTCTTTTAGAAATATGATATAGTTTCTTTTTGTGATATGCATTATAGACTGCATCAAAATAATTTCTATAAAGTGGCCATGTAGCAAAATATATTTTATGTTTCTTTTCATAATGATATATATTTGACCTCGTTCTGTTTACAACCTTAGCAATAGTGGTATAGTGTATCCTTTTCTCAAACCTTGCTATATTACAAGCAATAATTCTTGCTAAGTTTATATTTTGTTTCCTAGAATCGTTATATAAATCCATTTTGTTCAATCCACAAATTTTTGTAGTAATATCACAAATATTTAGAAACTCATCCTCATCTGTAATTGCAATTTTTTTCATAATTAAAATTCAGAGAATGCAGAGTTAGATAAAGAATGAGGAACATTACCATGTTTTTTACCACTTATTATCCATGTAGTAAATATTTCTGCTGTATCAATTACCTCATTAGGAGAACATTTACTAGAATCACAATAAGCAGTAGCGTTATATAATCCTACTTGCCTTGCAATAACAAGTTCTTTTCTGTTATCCTTAGCTTCCCAATCTTGTTTAGTCATTTTATCATCTTTTTTAAGATAATTGTTAAACTCTTCACGCATTGGACTAACTGACTTTGCTTTAGTATATTCGTGTTGTCCTAAATCACCTGTAAACTCGTATGTTAATTCATAACCTACTTCTTGTTTTTTTGTTTTACCTATGTCTAATTTATCGCCATTATCCATAATTAGTTTGTGATATAGAATATTGTATTTACCAAATGGTTCGCCAACGCTTACCACTTCTTTTATTTTTGCTGTTTTCATGTTAATTAATTTAAATTTTCCTACTATTAAAGGCGTAGGTTTACCTTATAATTATTACTAAAGGTTTAGGATTGCTTTCGTACATTTCCATATAAAATTCTCTTTTCTCACTATTTTGCAAATCATACTCATAAACACCTCTGCTTTCCCAATTTTGTTTAGCAGTGTATTGTGCAATTTCCTTTTCTGTACCTATTAGTCTAACATAATTCGCAGAGCCAATATCGTTATAATACTCGTTGGTAAGTGCATCCTGTCTTTGTACACCAACTTGGACACCTTGCTTAAGTAAATAATCCTCTGCTATAACCATTAAATCATCCATAGCTCCTGTATTAATTTAGTAACTAAATAACCTAATAGGAATATAAACGTAAACATGACAAACTTATAGTCGTATTTATGCATAAATCTGTGAAATTTATTTTTATAAAATGTTTCTATACGATAAACAGGTTTAGAAAAAGTATGATTACTATTTGCTCTAAAGAACCTGTCAAGTTCGTCTGTTGTAAGATTTCTGGCAACCATATTGCCTGTATCTTTGTGATATATATTGTGTAATGTTTCCATGTGTTTTGTTTTTATTTGTTAAATTATTATTTTAATCCTGTTTTGTTAAATCTTGTTAATTCGTTCCAAAGTTGCATTTGTAAATCGTGATACTCTTGAGTATATTGGAAAAGAAAATCCTTTTCTTGTTTTTGTTTTATTTTTTTACAAATTTGTGCTGTTTTTTTGTTGTATTTTTGTTTCATTATTTTAATTGTTTTTATGATTAATTTTACCAATAGCGTTTACAAGTGCAAAATATAATTTAGTATCTAATTGCTCTAGTGTTATGGTAATTTGATTGTCTGGTAATCGTGAAATAAGTGTACGTAACGCTTTAATTTCTCTATCTGTAAATTGTAATTGTTTAGTTTTCATAATTATTGTATTTGTTTGTTTATATGTGTAAATATAAAAAGATAGTATTGTTCCTGCAACTTATTTACAAGTATCTGTATAGTAGTTGCTAACAATATAAAGTTAGAATTGTTGTATGATAAATGATACATCATCAATAGGACAATAAAAAGTTGCATTCATAATAGCTTCCTCATCTGGATATTCCTCTTGGTCGTAGTCTAGCCAAAACTCTGCTATATTATCATATTCTGCATATTCACAACACAATGCAACAGGGTCAAACTCCATTTCCTGTCCTGTTGCTTCCTCATATTCTTCACAAATTTCCCATAGTGTTTGTATTCCTTGCTCCGAGAAATTGTTAGGTCTGTTTTTATAAAACCAATCTCTAAATTGGTAGTAGTTTACGTTAGTTTTCATCATTTACTTTTTTAATTTTGGCATATTTATTATAATACTCATAATCGTATCCATGTAGTGCCATATATAATTTATCTTCTACGTTCTTTAGGTCCTGCGAAATATTATCGTCTGACAATCTTGCAAGATATGCGCGTAGTGCTATGATTTCTCTATTTGTGAATTTTAATTGTTTTGTTTCCATATTTATTGTTTTTATTTGTTAATATTATAAAACTCATCACCATTAGCAAGTAAAACTTTATTACCTTTTATCATTACAACTTTTGATGTAACGATATCCTGTTTGCCAAACATGTATGTTTTTGTGTATTTTACTGTATCTCCGATGTTAAGTTTTAAATTGTTCATTGTTTTTTGTTTGTTAATTATAGTATAAATATACAAAAAATCATTAATGAGGACAACTATTTACAACCATCTGTTAAGTACTTACTAACAATTTAATGATGGTAGGGGTCGCTGGTGGAAGTAGTTTTTCTCTACTTTTTATTGGACTTGCAAATCCTCACCACCGATGCGACATTTTCAGGGTCTCAACCCCCAAGTTATATTCTAGAACTACAACTTGCTTACCACTACGTCTTTATATTTTTATTTTTTTATAGATTATCTATACAAGCGTTGCCTATTTCTTTTTGACTACAAGGTGATAGTCCAAAACTCGCACCTCCAAATTTTTCGTGAGCTATTTGTTT
>LULI01000116.1_pt1 | contig 21041 bp, 23 predicted proteins | sample 728191 | NCBI WGS metagenome assembly LULI01 (sample SAMN03860293, study PRJNA289734) | marine metagenome | biome: seawater column; feature: ocean; material: water; isolation source: Red Sea water column Station 169 - depth 50m | place: Saudi Arabia: Red Sea | collected 2011-10-15 | depth 50 m | reverse complement strand
AGCAATATACTTAAGATCAAAAAGAACGGTAAATTGAAAATATAGAAAGATATAGTCGATAAAAGAAGAGGAGTAACAATAATTGCTGTCATAAAACCCTCAAGAGTCTTGTTTGGGCTAACATTTGTTATAAAAGGTCTTTTACCAAGACTTTTACCAGCAAAGAAAGCAATAGAGTCCATGAGAATAGCAATTAAAACAATATAAAATATTAAAAACTTTCCACTTTCTAATTCAAGAAATGTTAGTGGAAGATTATTGTTAGAAATAATCTGAATTAAGGATGCAAAAAATCCAAGATGAATAACAAATCCAAATAAACTCCAAACCATGGATCTTTTTAGAAAAGCCTTATTCAAAGGAAAACTTAAGATAAGAATCGAGGATAAAAAGTATGTAATTACACTCAGTGTGATAAATAAATAACTGAAGAAAGGTGAAAAAGAAACAAACATCAAAATTAGGAATAGGAATATTCCTAAGAGAGAAACAGCATTTGTGAATCTTATCTTCAAGAATTCCCAAAGAGAGATGGATGAGATTAAGGCAACAAAATATGTTAAGTATTGGTTATTCAATAAGAGTATAAGGAGGCTGATTCCAACTATTATTATAAAAGCGCTAAGAAACCTTTGTTTTAGCATCTTTATAACTGAAAATTAGATTTATCTCCGAAACGCCTTGATCTTTTTGAATATTCTTTGAGTGCATTATCGAAGTGTTTATCATCAAAGTCCGGCCAAAGCACATCGGGGAAATATAATTCTGAATATGCTAATTGCCATAACAAAAAATTACTTATTCTAAGTTCATTGCCAGTTCTAATGCATAAATCAGGATCTGCAAATTTTGATGTCGATAAAAATTCATCAAAACTTTCCTCAGTAAGTTCTTTTTTTGACCCTGAATCTAGATGTTTATTTAATGCATTGACAATATCCCATCTTCCGCCGTAACTTGCAGCAACAACTAAATCCAATTTTTTTCTTTCGTTATCGCAATAAGTTAATCTTTCTGATTCTTTCATCTGCTCTATAAGCTCCTGATCAAATTGAGACAAATCACCTATAAAGCTTAGCTGGACAGAATTTTTAATTAGATTAGGCACCTCTTCATGAAGAGCAGTATTTAGTAGCTGCATCAGCAAGTTAACCTCTTCTGATGATCTGCCCCAGTTCTCGCTACTAAAAGCAAATAAAGTGAGTGTAGATAGACCTCTTTGGACAGCATATTCAACTGACTCTCTTGCCCTTTCAACACCTTTTTTATGTCCTGCAACCCCGGGGAGATTTTTCTCTGAAGCCCATCGGTTATTGCCATCCATTATTATGGCAACATGTTTAGGTAAGGTTTCAGTTTGACTACCTTCCATTTTTAAAAATTAGAAGTCTAAGAGATCCTTTTCTTTAGAGTTCAATGCTAAATCTACTTTTTCTACGAAAGTATCCGTTAATTTCTGGATTAATTCTTCTCCTTGTCTTTCTTCATCTTGGGATATCTCCTTCTCTTTGAGGAATTCTTTTAATTGAGAATTACCCTCCCTTCTTACATTTCTTATTGATACTTTTGCATTCTCTGCTTCAGACTTTGCTTTTTTTATGAAATCCCTTCTGGTTTCTTCTGTAAGATCGGGCAAAATTACCCGAATGGTGTCTCCTGATGTGGCCGGATTTAATCCAAGATCAGATTCAGAGATTGCTTTTTCTATCTGTTGCACGACACCCTTCTCCCATGGAACTATAGCTAAAGTTTTTGCATCTTCTATGCTTATACTAGCTACTTGCGCTAGAGGAGTAAGCTTATCGTAATAATCTACCTTAATACTATCGAGTAAGGATGGTGTTGCTCTTCCAGTTCGGATCTTTTTGAATGCTGCGTCTAAAGCATTCAAACTCTTTTCCATGCCTAACTCGGCATCTTCAACAATTTCGTTTAACATTTATCCTTCGATCTGAGACATTACTTCGCTAGCAAAATCTACTTTTTCCACCTCAATCCCCTCTCCGACTTCATATCTTGTAAAGCTTAAAATACTAGCATTATTATCAGCCAACAGTTTACTTATTTTCACATTTGGGTCTTTGACAAAGTCTTGCTCAGTTAAACTAACTTCAGCTAAAAATTTTGATATTTTACCTTCAATCATTTTTTCAATAATTTCTGGAGGTTTACCAGACTCTTCTGATTGAGCTTTGAATATTTCTCTTTCTTTATCTACTGTCTCTTTTGGTATATCCAAAGGAGAAACTGCCATAGGATCAGTTGCAGCAGCGTGCATAGCAATATCATTTGCAAGAGCTTCGTCTCCACCGTCTAAAGAAACAATGCATCCAATTTTATTATTACTATGTAAATAGGAACCGTTAATAGAAGATTCATCACTTTTTGCAAGTCTTCTAACAACGATATTCTCACCTAACTTCTGAACTAATTTTTCTCTATTATCTTCTATGCCACTTTCTAAAAGTTGCTCTAATGAATACGATGGATTGTTGGAATACATATCAAGAGTTTCTTTCGCGAAATTTATATATGAGTCATCTCTTGCAACAAAATCAGTTTCGCAATTCACTTCGATCATAAAAAAATCCTTATCTTTGCTGGTAATACCTATTAAACCATCCGCAGCTGACCTACTTGACTTTTTACTTGCTTTTATACCGCTAGTTTTTCTTAACTCTTCTACTGCTAAATCTATATCTCCGTTTGCTTCTTCCAAAGCTTTTTTACAGTCCATTAGACCTAAACCCGTTTTTTCTCTTAATTCTTTAACTTGTGAAGCTGAAATAGCACTCATAATTATTCCTCGTCCTTTACTTCTTTATTATCTTCTTCAGAAGTGTCTAGTTTTGCTGCTTTATCATCTGAGGGTTCTTGTATCTCTTGTGATTCATCAGCAGCTTCTTCATTTGATATTGAATCAGACACTTCGATATCTTTTTTTGGAGATTCTTCTGTAGTTTCTTTAGTATCAACTTTACGAACAATTGCAGGTCCTGATTGAGGTTCATCCTGCTTAAGTCCAGTAGCCGCTTCAGAGCCTTTCAAGCAAGCATCTGCAACTGCTTCAGTGAAAAGGGCAATTGATCTTATGGAATCATCATTACCTGGTACTACATAATCAATGCCTTCAGGATTACTATTTGAGTCCACGATAGCCACAATGGGGATACCCATTTTACTTGCCTCAGACACTGCAATAGACTCTCTTTTGACATCGATTATGAATAAAGCGTCCGGTAAGCCGCCCATTTCAGTCACTCCACCTATAGACTTTTCTAGTCTATCGATGTCGCGTTGTATCTTTAAACCTTCTTTTTTGGTGAGCTTGTTGAATGTTCCATCTTCCTTTTGTCTTAGAAGATTTTCTAGCCTAGTGATAGATGATCTAATGGTTTTATAGTTAGTAAGCATTCCTCCTAACCATCTTTCATTTACATATGGCATAGAGCACCTAATTGCTTCGTTTTTGATGATATCTGTTGCTGTTCTTTTGGTTCCAACGAAAAGAATTTTGTTATTTTTTGCAGCGACTCCCTCAATAAACTTTAGGGCTGGTTTAATCATTTCTACCGTATGCTCTAGGTTAATGATGTGAATCTTATTTCTGACACCAAAAATATATTGATCCATTTTTGGGTTCCAGTATTTAGTTTGATGTCCGAAGTGGACACCTGCTTGTAGCATTTGTTCTAGCGATATTTCAGCCATTAGCTCTCCTCAATTTATGAAGAACATTACATTCCTCAGGTTATACTTCCATGAACTTACAGAACTTACTAAAGACGAGCAATCCTTAGCACCTTAGATCTGAAACAGTTTCATGTGTTTCGTTATCGGCACTTGCCTTAAAAAAGGCTTTATATCATATTTATATTAAATCAAGAAGAATAAATATCACTCATAGAATACAAGCCAACAGACCTTTCAGTTAACCATGCCGCTCCTTTTAGGGCTCCCAAAGCGAATATTGATCTGTCTTCTGCCTTATGTGTAAATTCTATTTTCTCATTATCTAGATTAATACTGACTGTATGTTCTCCTGGATTATTACCTTCTCTGTAGCTTTTTATCAATACTTTAGCTTCTGGATAAATAGATCTAATTGCTCTTTGTAAATCTAATGCTGTTCCTGAAGGTGAGTCTTTTTTCTCGATATGATGAGTTTCACGTATGGAGAATTCATGATCTTCAGAAAATAGATTTTTCGATATGTTAAAAATATTCTTTAATATTGCTATTCCTGAGCTTGTATTAGGTGCAAATAATAGAGGGATTTGAGTGCTAGCGGTTTCTATTTCTTTGAAATCATCTTCACTAAAACCAGTTGTTCCTATAAGAATTGGAATTTTCTTTCTCGTGGCAAGCTGCAAAATTTTCATTGAACTTTTTGGAGAAGAAAAATCGATGATGATATCTACACTTAGATCTTCAGACATTTTTTCTGATATTTGGATCCCTGTTTCATCTATTTCAAGCAATGTTCCGACATCTTTTTTAAAAAAGTTATTTTCAGGTGAGCAACTCCCACCAACTAACTTGAAATGGTCACTTTCTAATGCATAAGAAGATAAAAGCTTGCCAACTTTACCTGTTATTCCTGAAATGAATAGATTCTTCAAAATTCTTATTTGCTAGTATCAAAGAATGATTTTACCTTAGAAAACCATTCATCTCTTAATGGATTTTGCCGAGAATCATCAGAGATCGAAGCTTGAAATTCTTTAAGAAGTTGTTTTTGATCTTTTGAAAGGTTTTGTGGTGTTTCTATCACGGCTCTGCATAAAAGATCACCAGTAGAGCCTCCTCTGATTGGACTTATACCTTTACCCCTTAGTCTGAATAGTTTTCCTGTTTGTGTACCCTCAGGTATTTTTATTTTTACTTTACCATCCAATGTAGGTATTTGAATTTCGCCACCCAGTGTTGCATCTATAAAGCTGATAGGAGCTTCGCAATAAAGATGTTTACCATCGCGTTCAAATACATCATGGGACAAAACTTTAATTTGAACAAATAAATCTCCTGAAGGACCACCATTTAATCCAGCCTCACCTTCTCCTGAGAGCCTTATTCTGTCTCCTGTATCAACTCCTGCAGGAATTTTTACAGATAAGGTCTTGCGTTTCTCAACTCTTCCTTGTCCTTTACAAACCTTACAAGGATTGCTAATTACTTGGCCAGAACCACCACATCTGCCACATGTTTGAGCTACAGAGAAGAATCCCTGTTGCATCCTTACTTGACCAGCACCACCACATGAATCACATGTTATAGGTTGACTACCTTCACTGGCTCCTGTCCCGTTGCACGGACTGCAACTTTCAAGCGCAGGAATAGCTATCTTTTCAGTTACTCCTCTTACTGCATCTTCAAGTGATATTGTCATAGAATATTGAAGATCTGAGCCTTTATTAGATCGTTGTCTACGTCCAAAAGGGTCGCCTCCACCGAAGATATCGCCGAAGATATCACCAAAAATATCATTGAAGCCCTGAGAGCTGCCACCTCCGAAACTAGAGGGATCAACACCATCATGACCAAACTGATCGTATGCATTTCTCTTTGATCCGTCTGATAAAACTTCATAGGCTTCTGAAGCTTCTTTAAATTTTTCAGCGGCTGAGGGATCATCTGAATTCCTGTCAGGATGATATTTCATTGCAAGCTTACGATAAGCTTTTTTCAAATCATCGTCGGATGCTCCTCTTTGAACACCTAAGACGTCATAATAATCCTTTTTAGACATCTGTTAATTGCAGCCTAATAGGAGGAATAATTAGGAATTTTGGCTTTCTTTTTCTTCAGTTACTTCCTCAAAGTCAGCATCTACGACATCTGAATCAGTATCCTGAACTTCTTGTTCTTGAGATTCTTTGCTCTTAGCTTCCTCTTCGTACATTCTTTGCGCAAGAGGTGCGGAAGCTTCAGAAAGGGCTTTTACTTTATTGTCTATTTCTTCTTTATCTTCACCTTTCAAGGCCTCTTCGAGTTCTTGAATTCCATTTTCAATGGCTTCCTTTTCACTATCTTCTACTTTGTCTTTAGCCTCATCTAAAGTTTTCTTGCAACTATGAACCAGATTTTCACCTAAATTCTTAGCTTGAACTAACTCTTCAAACTTTTTGTCGTCTTCAGCATGTGCTTCGGCATCTTTCACCATCTGCTCAATTTCTTCATCCGATAATCCACTTGAAGCTTTAATCTCTATAGACTGTTCTTTTCCAGTTGCTTTGTCTTTGGCTGATACATTGAGTATTCCATTTGCATCTAGATCGAAGGATACTTCGATTTGAGGCATTCCTCGTGGAGATGCAGGTATATCTGTTAGATTAAATTGACCAAGTGTTTTATTTTCAGTGGCTTGCTTTCTTTCACCTTGTAACACATGCACAGTGACGGCAGTTTGGTTATCTTCAGCCGTTGAAAAGACTTGTGACTTATTTGTAGGAATCGTCGTATTTTTATCTATCAAAGGCGTCATCACACCTCCCATAGTCTCGATGCCCAAAGTCAGAGGAGTTACATCTAATAAGAGTACATCAGTAACATCTCCAGCTAATACAGCACCCTGAATCGCGGCACCAACAGATACGGCTTCGTCTGGATTAACATCTTTTCTTGCTTCTTTTCCAAAGAAAGCTTTAACTTTTTCTTGTACAAGTGGCATTCTTGTTTGTCCACCGACCAATATAACTTCGTCAACTTCAGAAGCTTTCAGGCCAGCATCTTTAAGAGCAATCTCAGTAGGTTTTATGGTTCTATCAACTAGGTCTTCAACTAGGGATTCTAATTTTGCTCTAGTTAATTTATGCACAAAATGCTTAGCACCTGATGAATCAGCTGTTATGTAAGGGAGATTAATTTCAGACTGTTGATTGCTTGAAAGCTCGATTTTAGCTTTTTCAGCAGCCTCTTTTAACCTCTGTAGGGCAGCCGAGTCATTGTGTAGGTCTAAACCAGACTCCTTCTTAAATTCGTCTGCCAGGTATTCGATTAGGGCAATATCAAAATCTTCACCTCCAAGAAAAGTATCGCCATTAGTAGAGAGGACTTCGAATTGATGTTCTCCATCAATTTCTGCGATTTCTATGATAGAAACATCAAATGTTCCACCACCTAAGTCATACACAGCAATCTTTTGATCCCCTTTGCCTTTATCGAGTCCATAAGCCAGAGCTGCTGCTGTTGGTTCATTTATAATCCTTTTTACATCTAAGCCAGCTATTTTTCCAGCATCTTTTGTTGCTTGTCTTTGCGAGTCATTGAAATAAGCGGGTACTGTTATAACTGCCTCCTTAATTTCTTGCCCAAGATAATCCTCAGCAGTCTTTTTCATTTTCTTTAAAATCTCAGCAGAAACTTGTTGTGGGGCCAATTTTTTTCCTTCGGCCTCAACCCAAGCATCTCCATTATCGGCTGCAAGAATTTTGTATGGCACCATATCACTGTCTTTTTTAACAACATCATCATCATGTTTTCTTCCAATAAGACGCTTTATGGCATATAAAGTATTTTCTGCATTAGTGACAGCCTGATTTTTGGCTGAATCGCCAACCTTTATTTCATCCCCGTAGGCAACTACCGAAGGAGTAGTTCTTTTACCTTCAGAATTTTCTATTACCTTAGCTTGATCCCCTTCCATGACTGAAACACATGAATTTGTTGTTCCTAAGTCTATACCAATTACTTTAGCCATTTTTTTTCACTCCAATTAAGTTCTAATACATAAGATGGGGCTTATGCATACTATTTCAAGTTTTTTTATGATTTTTCTTGAGATTTCTTTGAAACTACAACTTTTGCGGGCCTGAGTGTTCTGTCCATTATTGTGTAGCCCTTTTGCACAACATCAATAATAGTATTAGTATCGAGGGAATCATCTTCTATTAATGAAATAGCTTCATGTTTTTCAGGATCAAAATTTTTGTTGCTAGTATCAATAACCTCAATACTTGATGAATTTAAAGAGCCTTCTAGACTTTTAAGTGTCAATTCAAGACCTTCTTTTACAGAGAGGAATTGTTCTTCCTCGCCACATGATTCTATTGCTCTTTCTAGATTATCTGCAACAGATAAGAAATCTTTAGCTAATGACTCTACCCCGAATAACCTTGCTTTGGTTACTTCCTGTGCGGCTATTCTTCTTACATTTTGAACTTCTGCCTGCGCTCGAAGAAGCTGATCTTCTAAATCTTTGATTATTTCTTCTTGTGAAATCTCTTCTGGTTCCTCAATGGAGTCATTTTCTTCAATGTCTAGAGAAACTTCTTCTTCTGCAGTATTTTCTTCTTTTTCTTTATTTTGTTCTTTAGTATCTTTGTTCAATGTTTTCTCCATTCAAACCCTATATGGGGTTTAAAGCAGCCTATTCAAGTATTTTTATTTTTTGATAGGTTTTACATATAAAACCATACTATGATCTATAATTTCATAGCCATGCTCTGTAGCTAGTATCTTTTGCCTCTCTTCTATGACATCATCTGTAAACTCAATTACATCTCCGGTATCCAGGCAAACCATATGATCATGATGATCAGAAGGAGTTAATTCATAAACTGCATGGCCTTCTTCAAAGTTATGTCTTATACAAATTCCGGCTTGCTCAAATTGAGTTAGAACTCTGTAAACGGTCGCTAAACCTACTTCTTCACCTGCATCTATAAGTTTCCTATAAATATCTTCTGCACTCAGGTGAGCTTGATCTTCTTCCAGGAGCTCGAGTATCCTTAACCTTGGAAGAGTTACTTTTAAACCAGCTTTTTTTAATTCTGCATCATCTGTCAATTTGAGTACCTTTAAATAATTAAGAATAATTGATAGTTAATATTATAATGGCCTAAAACCCATAATAGAAAATTAATGAACATAAAATTGAAAGTAAGCACTTTATTACTAATTGCTCTTTTTCTTACAAATTGCAGTATACCCAGAATTTTTCAAGTTGTGGTGAGCCAAGGCAACTTAGTTGATCAAGAAATGTTAGATAAACTTGAGATAGGAATGACAGAATCTCAAGTTAAATTCGTTATGGGAACTCCTTTGATATCTGACACTTTTTATCCTAATAGATGGGATTACTTTACATCAGTAACTCAAGGCGAGAATACTTATACTAACCAAAAAATCACTTTATTCTTCGAAGACAATAAGCTGTTAAAATGGGAAGGAGAAATAGATATTCCCGAATAAATTAAATAAAAAAGTAGAGAAAGACACAACCAACCATTACAGGCGAAATATAACGAATACTAAAATACCAAAATTTAAAAATTAAATTTTCTTCAATATCAAGCTCTTCCAGAACATTCTCTTTCTTCATTACCCAGCCAACAAAAATAGCTATAAATATTCCACCTAAAGGGAGCATGATCTGATTAGTTAAAAAGTCTGTAGCATCAAAAAAGTTTTTTCCGAAAATTGTAAATTCGGAAAGTAAATTGAAAGATAAGGCGCTAAATAATCCTATAAACCATGCGATAAATCCTAACAAAAGAGTCGCTGTAATTCTTTTAATTTTAAGAGATTCAATCAACCAAGCTACACCGGGTTCAATCAGAGAGATTGATGAACTTAACGCCGCAATGCTTAATAAAACAAAGAATAAGGTGCCAAAGAATACTCCTAAAGGCATGGAGCTAAATGCAATGGGTAATGTAACAAAAACAAGGCCTGGACCCTCAGATGCGGCTAAACCATTTGCAAAAACAATTGGAAATATCGCTATACCTGCTAATAAGGCTACTCCGGTGTCTAATGCAGCTACAGAAATTGCTGTTTTACCGATATTTTGACTTGCTGGCATATAGGCTCCGTAAGCCATAATAGCTCCCATGCCTAAACTCAGAGTAAAGAAAGCCTGTCCTAATGCCTCCAGCATAACTTCAGGAGTAATTTTACTAAAGTCAGGTTGAAATAAGTAAATTAAACCCTCTACAAAAGCTCCAGATTGGGTTGCATAGAGACATAAAAGTATAACTAATATAAACAACATAGGCATCAGAGTATTTATCCATTTTTCGAGACCCTCTAATATCCCTCTAGCAACTACAAATACCGTAACTGATAAAAAGAGTGTGTGCCAAAAAATTAAAGAAGTTGGGCTGGCAAGTAATGAATTGAAACTCTGCGTAGAACTCTCAGCGGTTACGTTTTGAAATCCATTAAAAACATAAGAAAGTGCCCAGCCGGCAGCAACACTGTAAAACGATAAAATTAATAATCCAGCTACAGCGCCAGTCGCGCCTAGTAAAGTCCATGCACTATTGGTATTTGCTTCAAAAGCCAAGGCTTTCATAGTGTTGGCAGGGCTGCTTCTCCCTCTCCTACCAATCATAATCTCACCTAACATTATCGGTAACCCAATAATTGCTATGCAAGCCAAATATACAAGCACAAAAGCACCTCCCCCATTATCTCCTGCCATGTAAGGAAATTTCCAGATATTTCCTAAACCAACTGCTGAACCTGTTGCGGCTAATATGAATGTCCAACGGCTAGACCATGTTCCATGGATAGACTTTCTTTCGTGTGACATATTAATTATAGATTTTTAGCGGATAAGTATAAGGATTCACCCAGTAAGTAAAGATTAACACAAGACAAATACACAAGATAATGCTTATTTTATCGAATAAGTTGTTATAAGAATCGTCAAATAAAGAGATCATCGAATTTATAATTTTCAAATGTCGAATACCAAAAGTAAAGACTAGTATCAAAAGAATTCCCCACGCAGGATTGATAAAAATTGAAAAAAAAGCTCCTATGATTGCTACAGCTAAGGGTATCAAAGAAATTACAGTAATCCTGCTCTTATAGTGATTATTATCATAGTTACGAAACGACCAAATACTTCCACAAAGAAAGAACAGAAGAACAGAAAAATAAACTTGAGCTAAATGAGCCAGAATGTATGCGGTTTTGTCATCAGTAAACCATAAAGAAGAGGTTAGCAATATTAGTGGCCCAACAGAAATATAAGCAATTCCTCGGATTGACCTAAATAAAACATCATGATCTTTCATGTCTGATACAATTTTATAACAAAGTTGAGATTCGAACTGTGGCAAAAAAAAATAAAAAAAATGGAAATACAATTTCTGAAAATAGAAAAGCAAGGTTTGACTTTGAGATTTCTAAAAAGTATGAAGCTGGTTTATCTCTCTTAGGCTGGGAAACAAAAAGTATCAGAGAGAATAATGCTCAAATTGCAGAAGCTTACACTCTTCTCAAGGATAGCGAAGCTTATCTAATAGGAAGTTATATTGATCCTTTGAAGAATAGTAATCAGGAGATGGATCCAACTAGATCACGAAAACTGCTACTAAATAGAAAGGAACTAAACGAAATAATCAAATCTACCTCTCAGAAAGGAAATACTTGTATACCCACTAAACTATATTGGAAAAATGGCCTCATAAAATGTGAAGTTGCACTTGCGATAGGTAAGAAATCCCAAGATAAAAGAAATACGATTAAATCGAGAGATTGGGAACGTCAAAAAGCTCAAGAATTAAGAGAAAGAAACAAAAATTAGTTAAGTTTCAACAGGAAAGGTATAATCAGGCAGCTTTTTTGGGGGCGAACTGGCTTCGACAGTAGATATAAAACCTCAAGTGCATGTCGAGAAGGTAATAATTCTCGTTAAAAAATTATTGCAAACTTGTTAGTTGGCGAAAACGCAGACTACGCCCTAGCCGCTTAATTGGCTAGCTGTCATTGGTAACGTGCTCGTGCGCCTCCAGAGACAGACGATTACACGAGATGCCGAAATTGCTCTTCTCATTAGTAATTTCTTAAGAATAAATTGAGATCGTCTTTTAATCCCTGTTTATCGGGTGTCAAAAGATTAAATTAATAGATAAAACTAAACATGTAGATCTTGTGGCAGAGTACTAGTGGACGCGGGTTCAATTCCCGCCGCCTCCACCAAAAGTGCTATCATATTTTTCATGGTTGAACAGCGAATCCTCATAACAATAGCAACGCCTGCTAAACCCTTGGCAGGCAAGAGAAAAAAGCCAAATCAATATTAAGGAGAGAGTTATGTCAGTTATAACAAAAAATGATGGGGCAGTAGCGGTAACTGGAGCAAGCGGATATATCGGATCCAGAATAGTAGAAGATCTTTTAAATAAGGGATACGACGTACATGCTTGCGTGAGGGATGTCAGTAATGGCAAAAAAGTAGATCATCTCATTGAATTAGGGAAAACTGCTCCTAACTCAAGTGTAGAGCTATTTGAGGGTGACCTATTTGAGAAAGGAAGCTATGACAAGGCCTTCTCCGATTGTGCAGCAGTGATTCACGCAGGTGCTACTGTAGGCTTCAATAGAGAGACACCTCAAGAAGTATATGATGGATGCTTCACAGAAAATGAGCACGTAGTTGAATCTGTCAAAAAGTCTGGCAGTGTTAAACGCTTTGTTTTTACAAGTTCTTTTGCGGCTGTAGCGCATCCAAGACCTGAGGGTTATGTATTTGATGAAAAAGATTGGTGTGGAGATAATGTTGAAGCATACAAAGGGGCGTGGACTGAAGAAAATATCTCTAAAAACAGAGATATTGCCTATGCAATGGCTAAAGCTAACACTGAAAGGATGATCTATAAAATAGCAGAATCTGATGGGAATTTTGAAGTTATTTCAATTAATCCTCTGCATGTTGTAGGACCATTAATGACTGAAAACCATAATCAATTCTTCAGTTGGCAATTCTTTGTTTGGCAACTACTCAAAGGCAATAACTTTGGTGTCTTGGATGGAAAGCAATTACGAGGGGATAGAATGTTATGGAATATGGTAGATGTAAGAGATGTAGCCAAAGCGCATGTTTTAGCTGCAGAGAGTAAAAATGCAACGAACGGATCCCGATATATCCTATCCGCAACTGACACCTCTGGTGAAATGTTTACGTGGCAGCTGCAAACAAAACTTCAAGAATTATTTCCGGAAATAAAAGAAATCGGTGGCGAAGCAATGAAAAATGGTAAACCTGAGAGGAGTACATACGACTCACCCAGATCCTATTGCTTAAAAGCTATTAATGAATTAGGACTATCTACATATTCAATTGAGGATACTTTAAAGCAGACTGGAGAATCTTATAGAAGAATGGGTCTTCTTTAGTATTAAATACTAAAAGTTTGTCTTAGGCCCTCAATAACGAATTCAATTGCCAAAGCACCGAGCAAGAGTCCGAAAGTTCTTTGCAAGGCTGAAGATATAGATGTAGGAAGCCTCTTTGCTATCTTTCCAGAAGCCCACAAACTAATAGCATTTAAAATCAAAACTATAATAATGGGACTAAACCCAACTACTTGATTTTCAATAGAGGTTCCAGATTTCTCAGATAACAACATAACTAGGGTAATTGCTCCTGGTCCTGCTATTAAAGGAATAGCTATTGGGAATGTTGCTAGCGAAGAAAGCTCCTCATCATCCATAACCTCCTCTACCGTTTCTTCCCTTCTTTTTTGCCTTTGTTCAAATACCATCTGATATGCAATAACCATTAAGAACATGCCTCCAACAATCCTAAAAGAATTGATATTGATTCCCATCGTTTGAAGTAAAGCGCTTCCAAATAACCAAAATAAAAGCAAAATACCAAAGGCTGTTAATGTGCTCCTCAAACACAGAGTAATTAAATCTTTTTTGTTCAGGCCTTTGGTGAAAGTAGCAAAAATGGGCAAAATAGTAATTGGATCAATTGCTACAAAGATTAAAACAAGATTTTCTAGAAAAAGATTCAACATACTTAAGGTCTGCCAACTCCTGGCACATCTACTTCAACTATTTCTATCTTCCCTGATTTTTCTCTTAACGCTGAATCCGGATCTACTCCTGAACCGTTTGAAGTGCAAATGAACAAGGTTTTTCTATCCTCTCCTCCAAGCATGCAAGCAAATGCATTGGTTTCAACAGGAATTCTTTCAGAGATCTTGCCTCCCTCGTGTACTCTAATAACTTCTGCAGTTGATGGGGAGGCGACCCATATTGCTCCCTCCTCATCTAAACACATTCCATCAGGTAATGGTACTAATCCCTCTTCTGCATTTTCCTTTAGATCTGCCCAAATTCTGCGATTATTTAGGCTACCATCTTCTGCCTTGTCGAAAGCAGTTAATCTAGCTGCGTAAGTCTCACCTACTATCAGGGTTTTATCATCAGAAGTAATGACAGTACCATTTGGAAAAAGTAAGTCATTAGCCGCGATAACTGGATCTTCACCTGGCTTCACAAGTATCAAATTCGTAGGCTTAATTTCTTCTCCTGCATAAGTATTAAATCCAAAATTTCCGATATATGCATTTCCAGAGTGATCAACAACCATGTCATTGCAATGAAAACCTGCAAATTCAGATAGGTCAGCTTCCTCTTTTAAGCTGTCATCTTTGAAACTAAGTAACTTCCTGTCTTTCATTGAAACAATTAGCATTGTGCCATCTGGCATCCAGCCGAGCCCTGAAGGTTGATTGGGAACTTCAACTATTACTTCATAATTTCCTTTTAGATCTAAAGAATAGACCTTGTGACTATAAAAATCAGAGAAATAAAATTTGTTGGCATACCACCTTGGACCTTCTCCGAAGGTCAGGCCATCCATTAATGTTTTCAGTTTTCTTTTCATCCTTCTCTCCTTTGATTATGGGTATATTTCCTCTACAAGACTCATTACATCTTCAACTTCGATGTCCTTCATATCATCTCGCACGATAATCTTAGCTTTATCAGACCAAGGCTTCCAATTAATTGGATTACTTGGTCCAAATAAAGTTATAGACTCTTTATTCACTGAAGCAGCTATGTGAGATGCCACAGAATCTAAGCCAATAAAAAATTTACCGCCTTTAATGAGAGCAGCTAAACCTAAGAGGCTAGTTTTGCCAGCAAGGTTTAATACTTTATTCTTAACCTTATCAGTACTCCCTAATATTTCGCTCACATAATTTATCTCTTCTTGATCAGGGCCAGAAGTTATAACAACTGAAAAGTTTTTTTTAACTAATAGATCAATTAGCTGTGCAAATTTTTTTTTATCCCACAATTTTTTTTCTCGTCTTGAAGTAGGATGAATTACACAATAAGAATTGTCTTGGTTTAGATAAGGAAAACTCTTGGACAAAGCTTTATATTCTATTTCTAAATGAGTTTGATCTAGAGCTAAATCCCTTTTAAAGATCTGTAATCCTAAACTCTCCAAAGCAAATAAATTTCTTTGAACAATATGATTCTCTAAAGCTTCAGGAAAAATTGTGGAAAAAGATTTGGTCCACAGTTTTTTTCTTCTTTTTTTATCATCTACCGCTGCCTTCATTGCTTTACCCATAGCCCAACTAATAGGTACTACTCTCCATTGCGTAGTTAAAAAGAAAGCATATTTGTATTTTTTTGATCTAACTTTAGCCCACAACTTTATCTCTTTATTAATCCTAGAAAAGAAATTCTCTTTAGAGGCATTGTCTATTTCGATAATTTCCGCAATATTTTTTTCTTGCTCTAAAATCGAGCCTGTACCCTTATAGACAAGAAGATCAATTTCGCTATCAGGATCATTGAGCTTGATGTTATCTATCATGGGCTTAGTAAGCAGAACATCACCATGAAATCGCAGTATTACAATTAAATACTTATTAGACATATCAGACATTGTTACTTGACACTTTGCTCTTCAGAATGCATTATGCGCGCCTCTCAGTGATATACAAGATTTATGGCAAATATTAAATCAGCAATAAAAAGAGCAAGGCAAAATGTAAAAAGAAATGCTCTTAAAAGCTCTCAAAGAGCATCTACCAGAACAGCTGTTAAGTCTGTTCTGAGCGCTATTGAAGCAAACGATAAAGAAATGGCAAAAAGTGCATTGGCAGGAGCAGAAAAGACACTTGATTCAATGGCTGGTAAAAAAGTGATCACAAAAAACAAAGCCTCTAGGACTAAATCTAGATTATCAAAAAAAGTTAAGGCCCTTTAACTTAAGACCAAATTATTACGATGGATTACCTCTTCTTGGGTAAGATAGCCTAGAGTGGTAGATATTTCTTCAGAATTAAGGCCTTTAATCGCCTTAACCTCTTCATTATTAAAATTAATTAGTCCAGTAGCAATTTCATTTCCTCTTTTATCTGTGCATCTAACTAAGTCACCTTTATTAAAATTACCTACAACATCAGTGATGCCAACAGATAGAAGACTTTTGCCTTTTGTTAATAAGGCTTCAATTGCTCCATCATCCAACTTTATGGTACCTGAAACAGAACCAAATGATGAAATCCAAAGTTTTCTGGAAGATAGAGTAGATTTATTTGTAGTTATTTGAGTTCCAACCTCTTCTCCATTATATATCTTCAATAAAGTATCTTCCCCAAATCCGCTTACTACCCATGTAGCAGCTCCAGAGTTGAGAGAGATTCTGGCAGCTTCGATTTTTGTTTTCATCCCTCCTCGACCTAAAAGGCCTGAGGTACTATTTAATTGTTGAGAAAGATCAATATTTTCGTCATCCAAGTTTATTAGACCTAATAATTTAGCTTCTTTGTTTTTTGAAGGATCATCAGTAAAAATTCCATCTTGATCCGTCAACATTACGAATCTATCGGCCCTAATCAATCCTGCTAGTGCTGCTCCTAATCTATCATTATCACCAAAAGAAATCTCTTCTGTTGCGACGCAATCATTCTCATTAACAATAGGGATGATTCCCAGCTCCAAGAGTGTTTCTATGGTATTTTTGGCATTCAAGTATCGTGTTCTATTGGCAATATCATCATGTGTTATGAGTACTTGACCGGTAGTATATCCAAGCTTTTCAAAGGTTTTTTGGTAAATTTCTGAGATACCTCTTTGACCAACTGCAGCGCAAGCCTGAAGCATTGCCAGCTGATCGGGTCTTTTTTCTAAACCTAAATCATTCATACCTTTAGCAACAGCTCCAGAGGAAATAATGATAACTTCTTGCTTATTCTTTCTTAAAAAATCTATTTGAGAAGCTAATTTAGATATGAAGTCTATATTTAGACCTTCATGATTGCCTGATACCAGACTACTTCCTGCCTTTATTACCCACTTATCATCTTTATTCATTAGATGTCTCCATGAATTCTCCAATATCTCGCATTAGTTGCTGCGTGCCTTCTTTTTTTGCAGCGGAAATACAGTATATATTTAAATTATCTTTATATTGGTTTTCTAACTCTGATTTTAATTCTTCTAGGTTGTCTTCACTAATTAGATCAATCTTGTTTAAAGCTAACCATTTAACCTTATTTATTAACATCGGATCAAAATTGGTTATTTCTCTTGAAAGCTCTTTTATCTCCTCGATTATTTCGTTAGGTCCTTTTTCATATACGTCAACTATCTGCACAATAACTTTAGTCCTTGATAAGTGTTTTAAGAACTGAATCCCTAGACCAACTCCTTCAGATGCACCTGCTATGAGTCCAGGAATATCGGAGATAACAAAACTAGAGTCTGCAGAGTAATCTACTACTCCTAAACTGGGATGAAGTGTGGTGAAAGCATAGTCAGCAACTTTAGGTTTTGCACTAGAGACTGCCCTTACAAGTGATGACTTGCCAGCATTCGGCTTTCCAAGTAATCCAATATCTGCCAGTAGTCTAAGCTCTAATCTTAATGAAAGACTTTCTCCTAACTTACCTTCAGTAAATTTTGTAGGAGATCTATTTGTTGAACTCTTATATCGTAAATTTCCTAAGCCTCCTTTTCCACCTTCGCAAATAAGAAACTCATCTTGATTATTGACTAAATCTATTAAGGGATTTTCTGTTTCTAGATCATACAAAAGAGTGCCGCATGGAACTTCTATAACGAAATCTTTTCCATCTGCTCCGGTTTTATTTTGACTCCCCCCTCTTTTGCCATTTTCAGCTTCAAATTTTCTTTGAAATCTGAACTTTGATAACGTATTGAGATTGTTTACAGCTCTGAAGATTATACTTCCTCCGTGTCCACCATCACCGCCGTCAGGTCCACCTTTAGGAATATTTTTAAGACGTCGAAAACTTGCAAGACCATTTCCGCCATCACCAGCTTTCACATCAATAGTGACTTCGTCAATGAACTTCATTGAATTCTTGAATTGTAAAATTTAAGAAGTACTTTTATAAGTTAAACAGGATCTACGTTTACAAACTGCTTTAACTTAGGACCTTTTTTGACAAAAGAGACTCTGCCGTCGATCTTCGAAAAAAGAGTATGATCTTTACCACAACCAACATTTTTTCCAGGGTGAAATTTTGTACCTCTTTGTCTGACTATAATTGAACCAGCAGTAATTAATTCACCGCCATAGCTCTTAACTCCAAGTCTCTTAGACTGGGAATCTCTTCCGTTTCGACTACTTCCGCCAGCTTTCTTATGTGCCATCTTACTCTCTCAATTATGAACTTATAGACTCTATATGAATTTCACTAAAATTTTGTCTATGACCATAGGTTCTTCGATAGTTTTGCCTTCTTTTCATCTTAAAAACACGAATTTTGTCATGTTTACCGTTGGAAACCAATTTAGCAGTTACTTTCGCATTATCAACGTAAGGGTTGCCAATCTTAGATTCACTTCCGTTTGATATCATAAGGACTTTGTCAAATTCAATGATCGAACCTTCTTCAGCAGATAAAAGTTCTACTTTAAGACTTTCGCCTTCTGAAACTGTATGTTGCTTTCCTCCGCATTCTATTACTGCAAACATTTTTATCTCCTAAGAGGAATTAAGGGATGTGCACTATACGAAAAAGATGAAGTATTCGCAATATAATTCCTCGATTAACTCTACTTAATTTAAAATAGTCTTAGAAATGGAATTACTATACAAAAAAGTCATATGTGCTGAATTAGAGCAACTTGAGAATACTCTAGCTGAATCAATTTACTCTGATATTGAATTGGCTACGAAGGTTTCAGGCTATATTGTAAAGTCTGGAGGAAAAAGAATCAGACCAGCAATATGTATTTTAGTTGCTAAGACCCTAGGTTACTCAAAACCGGACCTAATTCGTCTTGCAAGCTCTATTGAACTTCTTCACACTGCCACCTTGATACATGATGATGTGGTGGATGAGAGTCTCGTTAGAAGAGGAAAAGAGAGTATTCAGGCAAAATGGGATGATGCTCATGGGGTATTAGTTGGAGACTTTGTCTATTCCAAAGCTTTTCAATTGATGGCTAGTTTTGACAACCCCAAAATTATAAGAGAATTAGCTAATGCAACTAACAAAATCTCAGAAGGTGAAGTTTTACAACTTTCACTAAAGACGCAACCTAACCTTTCAGAGGAAGATTATTTCAACATCATTAATAGGAAGACGGCTGAACTGTTTAAGGTATCTGCACAGACTGCAGGTATTTTATGCGAATGTACAAAGACGGAACTTGATAGTCTAAATAATTTTGCAACTTCATTGGGTTTAGCTTTCCAGATACAGGACGATATTTTAGATTATTATGGGCAAGAAAATCTGACTGGGAAAAAAGTTGGTAAAGATTTTGAAGAAGGAAAATTTACTCTACCTATTATTCTGTCTCTCAAGACAATGAATCAAAAAAATAAAACTAGACTATTATCATTGTTTGAAACCAGAAAAATTGAAGACTTTGATGAAGTACTTGATCTAATGGAAGGTGAAAAAACTACTGAGCAACTTCAATCTATTTTCACTCATTATTCTGATGAATGCATACATGAGTTAGAAAAATTTCCTCACAATAAATACAGAGATGCACTTGACAATATAGTTAGAAATCTTGGCTCTAGATTAACTTAATTTTTTGTTGTCAATTTTAATGTATCATTAATTTATTACTTGGAAGATAAATGTCTTTTTCACCTAAAAATAGTTATAACAAGGAAGAAATACTTGATTGCGCACAAGGTAATTTATTTGGAGAGGAAAATGGTCGCCTACCTACCCCAAATATGCTCATGTTTGATCGTATTATTGAGATTAATGTTGACGGAGGTAAATTTTCAAAAGGCCAAATCATTGCTGAATTAGATATAAATCCGGATTGTATTAGCTGATTATTTATAGACTTAATTAAATCATCTTCAAGCTTTATATTTTTAATTGAATCTACTTCATCATTATCTGGAATATTTGAAGTATCCAAAATCCCATTCCTTGAAAAAATTTTAGAACCATAACTTAAAGAAAGAAGTTTAAAGTATTCTCTCCATAAAAGCTCAAATTTCAACCAATATGTTGACTGATTGGATATAACTTTTTTCTCAAAAACATTAATGAAATGAAAGATTCTTCTTGGCGAAACCAAGCCTAATGATAAAGGGATAGATAGTTGAGATGATATATTATTTCCATGAAGTTGATCTCTAGTATTTTTATAAGTGGGTAAAAATTTTTTCATATACACAATAAAGCTCTTTAAAGAAAATTTCTCTATATCATATATTTGCTTTATTTTTGATTCAGAATACTCGCTTTTTTCAAAAATATTTAAATTGCTCCTAGTGTTAACAGAGTTTAAAACATAATTATTTTTTTCAACGGTTTTTCTGAATTTTGTAAATGATTTTGGAAAACCATGTTTATTAATAAAAGACTCTTGATCAATCAGATTTGCTGATGGTTTTGTAGTTATTATCAAATTTGGATAATTTAATCTTAAATTATCAATTATTTTAAATTCTGATTCATAACGAGGATTTTTAACAATAATTTTATCAATATCTCTTCTTTTAATCTCTGATTTAATAGCTTCTAACAAACAATCATTGACTCTATAGACTGGGGAAATATTTTTATCAAGAAGATTATTTCCAAAAGATATTGCGCAATATTTTTTAAGCTGAAATCTTTTATATGATATTCTATCAAACTTATTATCATCATATTTTTTTATCCATAGAAGAACGCTTAAACTATCTTCATTGTTAAATAAGTTGTGGGATAAAAAAGGATTATCATCTATCCTATAATCATTATTGATTACTATTAATATATTAATTCTTATTTCTCCTACATTTTTTGCTACAATAAACAACCTGGTCCCAAATT
>LULI01000287.1_pt1 | contig 21228 bp, 19 predicted proteins | sample 728191 | NCBI WGS metagenome assembly LULI01 (sample SAMN03860293, study PRJNA289734) | marine metagenome | biome: seawater column; feature: ocean; material: water; isolation source: Red Sea water column Station 169 - depth 50m | place: Saudi Arabia: Red Sea | collected 2011-10-15 | depth 50 m | reverse complement strand
GAACATGCGCGCGCGGCTCGCCCTTGGCCGTGACCTCGGGATCGGTATACGTGCACCAGGGCAGCGCGGTATAATCCACCTTGGTCGGCAGGCCGGTGACGATTTCGAGCGCCACATTCGATCCCTCATAGCCCGCAACATGCGTCAGCCTGATCCCGTCGCGGCAATCGCCGATGGCGTAGATCGAGCGCAGGCTGGTGCGGCGCCGCTTATCAACGGCGAAGCCGTTCCTGCCGAGCTTAAGGCCGAGCTCTTCCGGTCCGAACCCTTCCACGCGCGCCGTGCGCCCGGTCGCGATCAGCAGGTGACTCCCCTCGACCGCTTCCGCGCCCTCGATCTCCAAACGGATCGATCCGGCCGCGCCCGACACGGCCTTCGCCTTTCCGTGGACGAAGCGCACGCCCTCTTCGCGCAAGGCTTCTACCATCACAGCCACGCTGTCGCGATCGTCGCGGCCCATGATGGCATCGGGCTCGATCACGGTCACCTCGCTGCCCAACCGGCGAAAGGCCTGCGCCATCTCCATCCCGATATTGCCGCCACCCACGATCACCAGATGGCCGGGCTGCTCGTCCAACTCGAACACATTCTCGTTGGTGAGATAGGGCACCCCGTCGACCCCCTCGATCGGAGGGACGAAGGGTCGCGATCCGGTTGCAAGGACGATGCGGGGCGCTTGCAGCGTCTGTCCCGCGACTTCGACCGAGTGCTTCCCCGTCAGCCGCGCATGGCCCAGAATGACCTCGCAGCCCATCTCCTCGAATGTCTCGACCGAATCGTGATGCTCGATATCGGCAATCGCGCGCCGGACCTGCCCCTTCACCCCGCTCCAGTCGATTTCGGGCGGCGCGATCCTGACGCCCATTCTCTCGCCCTTGCGCGCCACTGCGGCGCGCTTGGCCGCGGCGAGCAGCGCTTTCGACGGCACGCAGCCATTGTTGAGGCATTCGCCGCCCATCTTGTGACCTTCGATCAAGGCCACCTTCAATCCGAACAGCGCGCAGCCGCCCGCTGCGGTCAGACCGCCGGCACCGCCGCCGATCACGATCACGTCATGTGTGAATTTCATCGCTTGTCGCCTACCCGATAAAGCTGGCAATGCGAACCGGAACCCGCACACACGCCAATAAGGGCCGCACACGATGAACCTCGAAAACTCGCAGGACTATTACGGCAAGGTTTTGGCCGGATCGTCCGACCTGAAGACCGATGCCTGCTGCACAATGGAAGCGCCCCCGCCCGAAATCCTGTCGGCGCTGCGCAATGTGCACGAGGAAGTGAAGGCGCGCTATTACGGCTGCGGCCTCGTCGCTCCGCAGGCGATTGCGGGCTGCCATGTGCTGGATCTGGGATCGGGCAGTGGGCAGGATGCCTATATCCTGGCCCAGCTGGTGGGATCGGAAGGCTCGGTCACCGGCGTGGATGCCACGCCCGAACAACTCGCCGTCGCGCGCGGGCACGAGGACTGGCACCGCCAGCGCTTCGGCTATGACAAATCGAACGTCCGCTTCCTCGAAGGCGATATCGAGAAACTGGGCGATCTCGACCTGCCGGAAGGGCATTTCGACGTCATCGTCTCGAACTGCGTGATCAATCTCGTCGCCGACAAACGCGCCGTGTTCGAAGCGGCGCATCGCCTGCTGAAACCAGGCGGCGAGCTCTATTTCAGCGACGTCTACAGCGAGCGCCGCGTGCCCAAAAACCTGCGCGACGATCCGGTCCTGCACGGCGAATGCCTGTCGGGTGCGCTCTATTGGGGCGACTTCCTGGCGCTCGCCAAATCCTCCGGCTTCCTCGACCCGCGCCTCGTCACCAGCCGTCCGCTCGGCATCGGCGACAAGGCGGTGCAGGAAAAGCTCGACGGTATCGCCTTCCATTCGGCGACGTATCGTCTGTTCAAGCTCGACTTGCTGGAAAGCCAGTGCGAGGATTACGGACAGGCGGTCCGCTATCGCGGGACGGTTCCGGGGCAGGAGCGCGTGTTCGAACTCGACGGCCACCACCATATCGAAGCGGGCCGGATGTTCCCGATCTGCGGCAATAGCTGGAAGATGCTGGCCGACACGCGCTTTGCCGAGCATTTCGACTTCTTCGGCGATTTCATGACGCATTACGGCGTCTTCCCCGACTGCGGCGTCGCCGTGCCTTTCGGCGCGACCGGGCCCACATCCGACGCTTCCGCGCCCGCAGCCTGTTGCTGAACATCCTCGTAACCGGTGCCGCCGGCCTCTTGGGCGGCGAGGTCTGCGCGCGCCTTCTGAGGGAGGGGCACCGGGTGACCGGTCTCGTCCATCGCAACCGCGACATCCGCGCCAATGACGGGTCGGACGTCGCGATCGAGACGTTGGCGGGCGATGTCTCGCAACCGCATTTCGGCTGGAGCGAGGCGGACTTCGCGCGGATCGCCCAGACGCACGACCTCCTGATCCACTGCGCTGCGACTGTCCGCTTCGATCTGACCGACGAGGAATACGACGCCGTCAACGTGGCCGGAACGCGCCACGCGATTGCGCTGGCGGAAGCGGGCGGCATGGCGCTGCTCCACGTCTCCACCGCCTATGCCTGCGGGCGTCGGGATGGGCCGATCGCGGAGGAAGACCCGCTCCCCGAAACGGGCTTCGCCAATGGATACGAAGCGAGCAAGGCGGCGGGAGAGCGGCTGGTGCGTGCCTCCGCGCTCGACTGGGCGATCGCCCGGCCCTCCATCGTGGTCGGCGCATCCGATACCGGGGCGATCCGTCAATTCGACACGACCTATGCCGCGTTCAAGCTGATTGCCGAGGGCCGCGTGCGGCACATGCCTGCGCGCCCGAGCGCAAGTCTCGACTTCGTGCCGATCGACCACGTTGCGCGGGGGATCGTCGAACTGGCCGAGCGGATGGAGGCGGCCAGGGGCGGAACCTATCATCTAGTTTCGGTCCAGCCCCTCGCGGTCGCGGACTTCACCGCGACGATCGGCGCCTATCCGCATTTTCACGAACCGGAGCTTGTCCCGCCCGAAAACTTCGACGCCGCCATGCTTCCCGCGCTCGAACGCCGCCTGTTCCGGCGCGTAGCGGGGCTGTACGCCAGCTATTTCCAGCGCGATCCGCACTTCGGAGACGATAATTTCCGCGCCGTCACCGGGCTGGCCTGCCCCGTCACCGGATCGGATTACATGAAGCGGTTGATCGATTACTGCATCGCCGCAGGTTTTCTGGCCGAGCCGGACGCTCAACGCACGTCGGGATAATGCTTCGCCATCCGGTCCCGCAGGCCGAAAGCCCATAGCATGCCGACCTTGAAATAAATCCAGTTCGCCTTCCACGGCCCCCATTCCGCGATCCGCCGGTCCGATGTCTCGATCCAGCGGGGCACCAGCTTCACGCGACCCAGTGTCGCGAAGCGAACGCACAGATCCGCCTCTTCCATCACCGTATCGCCCGGAGTGCAGCCGCCGAGCTTCAGGAAATCGGCGCGGCGAAAGAACATCGCATGGTCGCCGAACAGGAGGCGTACGCCGCGCACGAACAGATGCGGGCGAGTAATCAGCGGCGCGTACCAGGTCTTGACGATATTGTGCGCGGTGGTGACCCAGCGGGTCTTGTCCGGCCCGCAAATGCGCGGCGTGAAACCCGCGAGCGCGATCCGCCTGTCCGCCAGCGTCTCTTCGATTACGGCGACCATGTCCGAAGGAGGTAGGGTGTCGCCATGCAACACGCAGACCAGATCGCCGCGCGCTTGGGCCACGCCCGCATTGATCTGGACCGCCCGGCCCCGTTCGCTCTCGATCACGCGCCACCCCGCCGCACGTGCAATGGCGACGGAAGCGTCCGCGCTGCCGCCATCCACCATCAGGATGTCGGCGGGCGGGGGATCGAGCGCCGCCAGCCTTTCGACCAGAGCCGGCAAGGCCTTGGCCTCGTCCAGCACCGGGATGACCAGCGCCACGCTCACTGGCCTGAAACCGCAGCGAAGTCCGGCCAACGGGCGAGATCGCCGGGCGTGTCGATATCGTCCAGCTCGGGCAGGACCGCAGGGCCGATCCCTTGCGCCGCGGCCCGCGCCAGCGTTTCGGCGAAGACCGTTTCGGTGCTCCACTCCATCTCCGCGAACAGGAACGGCATCGGGCGCGCCAGGCCGATCAGGTAATAACCGCCATCGCTCGCCGGGCCGATCACCACGTCGCGTTCCGCAAGCTCGCGCGCTGCGACGCGGAACAGTTCGGGCGTCACAGCGGGGCAATCGCTGCCGATGATGATGGCAGGCGCGTCGACCCGCACCATCCGCGCGCCGAGATCGCCATCGCCCTGTTCGACGACGCGGACATCCTTGCCGAACAACTCGCCGAACGCGGCCATCTCGCCTCCGGTCACGCGCAATTCGAACGGCAGCCCGCTCGCCTCAACCTGCGCCACCGTATGGTTCAGCAGCCGCGCATAGACCCGCGCCGCGCCCTCCTCGCCGATCGCGGGGATCAGCCGCGTCTTGGCCTTTCCCGGAACCGGCAACCGCGCAAAGATCGATATCGTGGGAGACGCCATGGATACGGCGATAGCGCCGCGACGGGGGCCACGCAAAGGCAATGCGGCGCGCCATTCGCCAAGGCTTTCCACGGTCCGGCTTCCAAAGATCGCGAAGGCGCGATACGACCGCGCGATGCCGACCATTTCGACTCCTTCCGGTCCTGTGGAACTGACCGAAAAGCAGTTCGATGCGCTCGATCTGGCCGCGCGCCATTTGAATACCAAACAGATCGCTCGCGACCTAGATATCTCGCCGCGCACCGTTCAGGCGCATCTCGATGCGGCGCGCCAGCGGCTCGGCGTGGCGACACGCGTCGAGGCGGTTCAACTCCTCCTCGACACACCGTCTGCTACTACATGTAGCGCGACACCAATAGTCGATCCGGCCCCGGAACTGGCAGAAACTCCGTCGCCGAGGGGTACTTTCGAATTCCACGACGCAGCCGCCTTCAGGGAGCCTGCGCCATGGGTCGAAGCGCCTCGGTCATTGTCGGACATCGAGCCCCGGCATCTGGGAAAAGGCATGCGGGTCCTGCTGATCGTGGCGATCGCAGCCCTGACGATGGTTCTTCTCGGATCGGGCCTGGTGGTTGCGGACGCGCTGGCGAGCATGCTCGACTGATCGCGATCCCCTCTTCCGGCGATGCCATGCACGCTGGAGGAGATCATGTTGGACCTGCATCCCGACCGGGCTCGCTGCGATCGATCGGCGGCTTCCTTTCTCGCAACCACGGACGCCGATGGCAGCCGTGTAGCTCGCGCGGGCGGCAGATAGGGTCCGGATTCCATGCTGCGCAGCATTTCAGCCCGCCTCAATCGCCAAACATCGTTCGAAGCCAATCCGCTTCGGGACACGGGAAGCGGCCGATACGACGCCGATCATAATGGCGGTCTGCGTAACGCCTGCCCTTCACCGGCGATGCGATGCGGGGGACGGGTCGCCTACCTCGCCGAAAGGCTGAACGAGCTGGGGGTGGACAAACCTTCGGACACGGCGGCCTCGATACTTCGGCAATTTGGGTCGATCGCCGCCTTTACGTGCAGCGGCGAAAGCGAATTTCGCAGGATCCTCGGACAAGACGATGTCGTGAAGATCGTTCTGGCGACGCGCGATCTGATCGAAGCGGGTCTGCGCGAACAGCTCGACAGGACAATTCTCGCTCCCGACGATCCGGCCCTGCACCGCTATCTGGTCAGGCGGATCGGCCATCTGCGTCACGAAGTGCTGCTGGGGAACGCCCGTTCCAAGCGCACAGGACGAACGCGAAACGCGCGCCATCCAAGCGCTCGCCCAGAAGCTCGAACTGCGATTGATCGACCATCTCGTCGTGGGAGGAACCCAGATACGCTCGGTCTTCGAAAGGATTTCTCGCGATGACTAGTCGGTCCAGCGCTCTGCGGGATGAACTCGCGGATGAATTTCGCAGCCAGAGCCCCGAAACGTCCACATTGGTCGCTCCTAGGGGACGGGCGGCGATCGGCAAAAACGTGACCAAGCGATCGTCCGAAGCGATTACGACGACGAACGAGGCCGAGCTTCGCCTCGCCGCCAAGCAGGAACTCGAAGCGCGCGCCATGCGGGAGAGATATCTTCCAGAGGATCTGTGCGACGGTGCGACGTGGAACATTCTCGTCGATCTCTTCGTCAATCGGCTGGAAGAACGGGACGTATCGATCTCGTCCTCCTGCCTCGCCGCGCGCGTGCCCACTTCGACGGCTTTGCGCCACATCAACGATCTGGTGCGCAGGGGCTGGTGCCGCAGGACCAACGACGCCTCCGATGGCCGCCGCTGCTGGCTCGAATTGACCGACACGGCGGTGGCAGCCCTCTCGGACTATTTTTCGAGAAGCTGAAGATCGCGGCGCGCCGATCTGGTCGCCTTACCGCATCCGCGTGATCCAGAGGTCGAACAAGCGCGGCTCGTTGAGGCAGGCGAGCACGCCCACCCCATGTACCGCCAGCGCCACCAGCAGCACCCACCAGGCGCGAAAGATTAGAAACAGCTCGACCGCGATCACGGCGTTGATGACGAAAAAGCTGTAGGTCACGCCTGCAAACATCTGCGGCCGCGTGAGCGCAGTGAACAGCGTATCGCGACGTATTCGCTCGGCCATGATGAAGCGACGACCCTCTCGTCAGGTGTGGGCGTTGATTTCAGGGAAACGGGCGCGATTACAAGCGAAGGGTGGGCGCAGATGGGTCCGAATGCGATGTTTACGGTTGTAGTGTTCGAGACGGCAGAGTCCTAGGGTCACATGACGACATACAGATGCGTCTTCGTTACTTACGCAGATCCATCCAACGTAAGTCTCTCAATCTTTAGGGCCGCACATTTTTCCGCCACAAACAAGGCAGCTATTGACTAATCCTGTATCGCAAAATTTTAACAACTTAAAATTAGAGTAAGTTGAACTATCATGAAACGATGCACCGCATCAGGAACAATTATAAGAATAGAGAAAAATGATAGCAATTACCGAAGGAATAAATACAACTTGACTTTCAAAAATGATATATCCTGTGATAATCAACCAGGGTGAAGCTTGGGCTGTCGCAAGTGCGGTTGCACTACTGCCAAGCGATAAGTTCGCTGCTCCACCGACACCAGCGTCCACGTCTATTCCGGCGCTAAATCCCAACCGACCCGATTGGGGATCGAATGCTATATCCGAAGCGACCCCACCACCTAAAATCCCCTATCCCCGTGCGGAACCACTTAATCCCAGTGAAGGTACTGAACAATATATGCTAATTGTTGTATCTACCAATTCACATAGGAGACCGCTCCCTTGATCTGATGGCGCCATTCCATCACGCCAAATAGATTCATCTGGTATCCCTCGGTCCGTACAGACCTTGCGAGCGTTAATATTTATTAAAATCAGCTTATCGCCGTCATAGATGAGGCTGTTGAAGTAGTTGCAAGTTTCGACGCTTCGCAACCCCGTCGGATCGGTAAAGTTCACCGGATCGCCGCCTACGTAATTTTACATATTCATGCCATCGGCGTATCCGATCGGGTCGGTTTGCATGAACCGGCCAAGGGTGGGCGAGTACATGCGGGCCTTGTAATAATAGGGGCCGAGTTCCGGCAGCCAGGCCTGTCCGGTATAGCGGAACCGCCCAAGTCCCGCTCCGCCCGGAATGCCGTATTCGTCGTAGCTGTTGATGCCGAGGAGCGCGCCCGAGGCGTTCGAGACTGCCGTCACCGAGCCGCGCTCGTCGGTATGGAGGTAGCGGCGGTCGCCCGTGCCGGAGCCTTCGTACCAGACCAGCGGATTGTCGACGCCCGGCCCGTGGACGTAGCGGCGCATCATCTGGTTGGCGCCGTTATATTCGGCGATCATGTCCACCCCGTCATAGGCGAAGCGGGTGTCGGTCGACGGGCCGGTATAGCGATAGAGCCGCCCGATCGGATCGTAAATCAGCGAGCCCGAGCCGCCCGGATGCGAGTAGCTCGTCAGGAAGTTCTCGCTCGAATAGCCGAACGCGTCGCTGCCCGAACTGGTGAGGTTGCCGCGCGCGTCGTAGCCGAGCGAGACACCGCCTGCCTGCGTATACTGGTTGAGCCCGTTCGCCGTGTAGTAACGATCGGCATTCGCCAGCTGGTCGAAGGCGTAGCTGTCGTTCGACTGGGTCGTCTGCGCGATCTGGCCTGCCGGATTGTAGGAGAAGCCGCGCGTGTTGTCGCCATTGCTGCCCGCGATATCGGTGACCAGCGAGCTCAACCGCCCGACCGGATCGAATGCCATCGATTGTGTGGTGCCGTTGGCGAAGGTGATGGAACTGGGGTCGCCGGCGCTGTCGTAATTCCACGTCGCAAGCGCAGTACCGCCATATTCGCGCAAGTACCGCATCGATCCGTCCGCGAGATAATCGTAGGTGACGTAGAACCCGTCCGCCCAGGTCATGCGCGTCCTTCGTCCGGCGGCATCGTATTGGTAGCTGGTGGTTCCGTAGGGGCCGGACTGCGACGTGTTGCGGCCAAGGGCATCGTGCGCGAAGCTCAGCGTCTGGCCGTTCTGCACGGCCTGCGTCAACCGGCCCATCAGGTCGAAGGCATAGGTGGCATCGGATTCGCTGCCGGGCAGGTTCTTCGAGGTCAGACGGCCGAGATTGTCGTAGCCGTAATATATCGTCTGCCCATCGCGCAGGCGGCGGCTGGTGACGTTGCCCGCATTGTCGTAGCCCAGCTGTTCGTAATCGTTCGGGTTGGAGGCGTTCTTCGATCCCGCATAGGGGAACCGGGTCTGCGAGAGCCTGTCGAACGTGTCGTAGACATAGGTCGTGCGGTTGCTCTCCCCATCGGTCAGCGTCTGGGTGCGGCCGTTCAGAGTGAAGGTCGCGACGTAATCGTTACCGACCTCGGCCGTGCCAACACCGCTTTCGACGCGCACGATCCGATCGTCGCCGTCATAGTGATACCGCGTAATCCGGTCCGGCCCCTGCGTGCCCGTGGTGGCCAGCGTGCAGGCGGCGGGAAGGCTCGCATAGGTCGAGGGGTTCATCCTGACCGCGACACATTCGAGCCGGTTCTGCGCGTCGTAGCCGTATTGGGTGAGGCTGTAGATCTGGCTGCCCGAGACGAGCCGCTGCTGCGTGCGGCGGCCATTCGCGTCCACGATGTTCTCGACCCTCTGGCGCACGTTCATCCCGTCGAGATTGCTTTGCGCAGTGCCGGGGGTGGTGCCGACATCGGCATAGAGGACCTGTCCAGCGCCGTCATCCGTATAGCGGATGGCCTGACGCGGCATGGCGCCCGGCCCGCTGGAGGTATTATAGAACTGGACGGTCTTGCGGTTGTAGTAGCTGGGCGGCGGCGGGCCGGCATTGTAGCTGGACTGATCGCTGTCGTAGCGGATCGCCATCGTGTAACCGGCGTTGCTCGAGATGCGGTCCAGCCGGAAGGGCGAGAAGCATCGTTGGCTGCGCCGCCTAAACAGCCGCCTCCCAGCTCCCCACCGCCGCCGCCAAGGCCTCCACCCGGAATTGCAGGCTGCCCGTTCTCGAAGCATTCGGTCTGCACCATCCAGGTAAGCGAATAGACGACGCCATTGGGACGGCGCACTTCGACCGGAAGCCCGCAGCTATTCCCGTCCGTGCTGCAACCCGGCCCGGCATATTGCGCCTGGCCCCCGGGATACATCGACAGAGACGAGGGGGAATTATATGTGATCTCCACTCCCTGGGGAGGGGAGCGGTAGGTCCACGCGACGCCGCTTCCAGTCAGCGTGCCGCCATTGGCCTTGGCCGATATCCAGGTGGAGCCCGAAAGCGTGAATTTCTCCGACACCTTGCCGAGGCTGACCGTCGCCACCGTGCCGCTGTTCGTGAGCTGGAGCGTGCCGCTCCAATTGTCCTGAAGACCGTTCTGCCCGTAATGGCGCACGAGCGCGATCGCCCCGTCGCCCGAGCCGATGCTGCCTTCGAGGATGTCGAGATAATAGCGCCCATTGGTGAGATCGACGCCGTTCTCGTCGGTCGCAACCCACGGATCGACCGGCGCGGCGGTCTACTGCGCCATGGCGGGTGCCGAAAGGCCTGCGCAAAGAATGGCCGATGCCAGCAGGCCGATCTTGCCTGCGTGCGCTCCCAATAGGCTCATGGAAAATCCTCCCCGAATGAAGACGATCGAAGCCGTGGGCCAACCTCTCCTGCGAGGCGCCCGAACATTGGCTTGCGACCGGTTTTTAAGAAATCAGCGGCCGGTGGTGCGGACCCGCTTGCGATTATCGGCCTTGTCGTGCCGTTATTCGTCCCGCCCGAACGCTGGACCTTCACGAGCCGACCCTTCGCATCGTAAGTATAGGTCGTCGTCTCCGACGCCTGCCCCGCAGACGCACAAGAAAGCGCCGACAGCGCCAGTACCATCGACCGTTTCACCCGTCGGGCAGTCCAAAACACTGCCCATGACGATTGCGCGGTGACCGCTTTCATAGCTAGAATATAAGGGTTGGCGGATCGCTCGGAGAGCACTGAAGAGACCAGGATCTCGGTTGCGCGACCACACAAAGGGCGTGGGGCGGCGTTGCGGTTGAGTCGCCGGGACGCCACTCTCCATCATTTATTGCGAAGTTCGATGAAATGGTGAGCCCTGCTGGGTTCGAACCAGCGACCTACTGATTAAAAGTCAGTTGCTCTACCGACTGAGCTAAGGGCCCACGCGCGCAGCTTCGACGCGGTTGGTATGGCGCGCCCTAGGGAGCGGGCGCGGGGCGGTCAAGCGGGTCGATAGCTGACGCAGCGTTCGGCCCGTAAAAGGATCGCGCCAATGGGGGGCGATCGCGGCCGCGGGGGCGAGCACGAAGGAGCGGGTGCGAAAGGCCGGATGGGGAATCGTCAGCCGGTCGGAAAGGACTACGCCGCCGTCCCAGAGGATTAGATCGATGTCGAGCGGGCGGCCCCGCCAGCGTTGGCCTTGCCGGCGGCGTCCGAAGGCGCGTTCGATAGTCTGAGCCCGTGAGAGCAGATTTTCCGGGTCCAGATCGCTCGACACCAGGGCTGCGGCGTTGGCGTAGCGGCGCTGCGACGGGCCGATAGGTGCGGTCGAGAGAATGGGCGACACGGCCTCCACTGCCACGCCCGCCTCTTCGAGCGCTTCGAGCGCGGCCGTGATGACCGCATGTGGGCCCCCGATGCCCGGCACGCGCATGTTCGATCCCAGCGCGACAAGGTAGCGATGCGCGCTCAGATATCCTCGCAGAGACGACCGTAAAGCTGCGGGCGGCGATCGCGGAAGAAGCCCATGCCCGCACGGTGAGTCGCCGCCCGGTCGAGATCGAGCCGCGCGGTCAGCACGCCGCTTTCATCCCTGCCGTATTCGGCAAGGTAATCGCCCCATTCGTCGGTAATGAAGCTGTGGCCGTAAAAGCTCTGGCTGCGGTCCGCCGGGCCTTCGTGGCCGATGCGGTTGGCGGCGGCGACGGGCATGCAGTTCGACACCGCATGGCCCACCATCGCGCGCCGCCACATGCGGCTGGTGTCGAGATCGGCGTCATAGGGTTCGGACCCGATCGCGGTGGGGTAAAGCAGGACTTCAGCCCCCTTCAGCGCCATCGCCCGCGCACATTCGGGATACCATTGGTCCCAGCACACGCCGACGCCGATGCGCGCCGTCCCACCTTCACAAGCGATATTCCACACCTTGAAGCCGTCGTTACCGGGGCGGAAATAGTATTTCTCCTCATATCCCGGACCGTCGGGAATGTGGCTCTTGCGATAGGTCCCCCTGATCGCGCCATCTGGGCCGATCATGGCGAGCGTGTTGTAATAATGGTGCCCATCCCGCTCGAAGAAGCTGGTAGGGATCGCGACCTTGTGGCGCGCGGCGAGCTCGCGCATCGCGGCGACGCTTTCGTCCTGCTCCGTCGGGCGCGCGCGGGCGAACAGCGCCTCGTCCTCCTCGCGGCAGAAATAGTCGCCTGCGAACAGTTCGGGCGGCAGGATCAATTGCGCGCCTTCGCCCGCCGCCTGTTCGACCAGGTCGGCGACGGCGGCGATGTTGTCGGCAGGCTCGGGCCGGGCCAGCGGCAATTGCAGGACGGACAGGGTCAGCGCTCTCATGCGCGCCGAATTAGGTTTCGCGCAGTGCGAAGTCCACCTGGATATAGACGTCGGACCGCGTGGTGCCGACCATCATCGAGGGCGAGCGGGTGGGTATCCGCGATTGCGGCGGCGGAGGCGGGGCAACGGGCGGCGGCGCAGCGGACTGTTGCACCATAGCGTCGCTCATGGCTTCCGCCCCGCGCAGATAGGTCTGCCCCTGCGTGCCGCCCCCATCGCGGATGTAGAGCACTCGGCTCACCTCCATCCCCGCAGCCTTGGCATAGGCTTCGGCCCTTTTGCGCGCGGCCTTGTAGGCGTCGGCATAGGCAAGATTGGCGGTCGCCTCGGGATCGGTCATCGACAGAGACGGGCCGGAGACGATGTTTGCACCCGCTTCCGTCACCGCAGTGACCGCCTCACCCGCGCGATCGGGATTGCGCATCGTCACTTCGACCACATTGGCGGCCTGATACTGGCCCTTTCGGTCGCCATATTCGACGCGCCTGACAGTGACGGCGCGGGTCTGGATGTCCTTTTCCGCCACGCCGAGCTGGCGCAGGGCCGCCACGATCTCGGCGATCTTGTCCTGATTGGCCTCGCTGGCGGCGCGGGCATTGCCGGCAAAGGTTTCGATTCCGGCCTGGAACTGCGCCTGGTCGGGCCGCGATTCGGCCTGGCCGCTGGCGCTGACGGACAGCAACGTCTCGCCGTGATCGACGCCGCGCGCTTCATCGGCCCGATCGCCGCAAGCCGCCAGAGCGAGCGGTGCAACGGCCACGAAAACAAAGCGTTTCATACAAAACCCCCCGATGTGATAGTGTCACACCGGGGGATTTGCATTCGGTTTACTGAACGATGGCTGACAGGATCAGCGCTTCCTGAACAGCAGCGTCATCCGATCGCTCTCGCCAATATTCTCCAGTTCCGGCTTCTTGCCGCCCCAGCTCGGCGGCATCTGCCAGACACCGCCTTCGTGGTCCGCGCTGTCGAGCGGATTGGCGTTGATGTCGCTCATGCCGACGAGTTCGAAGCCGTGCGCTTCGACCAGCGCGATCACGTCTTCCTGCCGCAGATAGCCGTTGGCACCGGTGGTGTAATCGCCCGGCGCATCGGACTTGGCGCGGTGCTGGACGATGCCGAGCATCCCGTCCTCCTTGAGAAGGCCCCGCATGCGCATCAGCTCGGTGTAGAGCACACCGGACCGCATCAAGTTATGCATCTCGCGGAAGACGAGCACGCGATCGACCTGGCCCTTCAGTTCTTCGGGAAGGTCCTGCGAAGCGTAAGTCGAGATCGGTGCGCCGGACAGATTCCAGCCGCCCCGCGCCGTTTCGAAATCGCCCGGTAGCTTGGCGAAGTAATTCGCAAACCGCTCGCCATCGGCAGCGGCGGGATCGGGCGTCAGCCCGACATAGCGGCCCTGCGCGCCCAGATAGGGCACCAGCACGCGCGTGTACCAACCGCTGGCGGGCATGTAATCGACCACGGTCATGCCCGGCTTCACCTCGAAGAAATCGAGCGTTTCGAAGGGATGGCGGTATTGGTCGCGGGCGCGATCCTCGGCCCGGTTCTCCATCGCGAGGGCGCGGGTCAAGGCTGCGTGATGGGCGTGGTCCATCGCCATCGAACCGGCGTGCGAGCCCATTTCGTGACCGGAATGGTCCTGAGCCATGGCAGGCGTGGCGAAGGCCGCGAGCGCGCAGGCGGCGGCAAACAGGATACGCATCGAAATCTCTCCCTGATTTGTCGCACCGGCTTCTGCCCGGTCAGCCTCCCCCTGACAAGCGGGCACACCGTACCTATCTCCCTTTGCGAAGGAGATTACAAATGGCTAAGCAACAGGCGATCATGGCGGGCGGGTGCTTCTGGTGCACCGAAGCGGTGATGAACGACGTGATCGGCGTGGACGAGGTCGAGAGCGGCTACATCGGCGGCGATGTTTCCGATCCGACGTACAAGCAGGTGTGCAGCGGCAATACCGGCCATGCCGAAGCGGTGCGGGTGACGTTCGATCCCGACCGGATCGCGCTCGCCGACCTTTACGACGTGTTCATGGGGACGCACGATCCGAGCCAGCTGAACCGGCAGGGCAACGATGTCGGCACCCAGTATCGCAGCGCGATCTTCCCCTTGGACGATGAACAGCGCAGCGAAGCCGAAGCCGCGATCGAACGCTGGAATGCCGAGCACGACAAGGACGCGGTGACCACGATCGAAGGCCCGGCCGAATGGTATCCGGCGGAAGACTATCACCAGGAATACTGGACCGGCGAAGGCCAGCGCAATCCCTATTGCCAAGCGGTGATTCCGCCCAAGCTGATGAAATTGCGCAAGAGCTTCCAGAAATATCTGAAGGAAGACGCCTGAGGCTATCAGTCCGGGGCGCGCCATCGGGCGATGAAAAACCCGTCCATGCCGCCCTGGTCCGACAGCATGCCGGGATCGGTGCGTAGCCAGCCTTCGCCGGTTGGTTGCACGCCGTCCGGTAGCTCGTCCTGCGTGATCGGAACCGGATCGAGCGCGGCGCGCGCGGCCTGATCCTCCCCCTCCTCGCGCTCCAGCGAGCAGACCGTGTAGACCAGCGTTCCGCCCGGTTTCAGCCAGCCCTGCGTGCGCTCCAGCAGCGCCGTTTGCAGTTCGGTCAGTTCCTCGATCTGGCGCGGGCCGATGCGGTGGAGCACATCGGGATGGCGGCGCGCAGTGCCGGTGGCGGTACAGGGCGCATCGATCAGAATCGCGTCGTAATGGTGCTTCGGCTCCCATTTCAGCGCATCGGCGCGGATCGTCCCGGCGGAAAGACCGGTGCGTTTGAGGTTGGCCTTGAGGAGATCGAGCCGCTGCTTCGAAATATCGAGCGCGGTCACTTTCCACCCCTGCGCCGCGAGTTGCAGCGTCTTGCCCCCCGGCGCAGCACACAGGTCGAGCGCAGTGCGGCCCTCCCCTGCCCCGAGCAGGCGCGCGGGCAGGGATGCCGCCAGATCCTGCACCCACCATGCACCGTCCTCGAAACCGGGTAGCGTCTCGACTGCAGCACCGCGCGGCAGGCGCAGATGGCCGGGCATCAGGCTGTCTGCGGCGAGCTGGGTCTTGAAATGCTCGGTTTGGGCGGAATCGCGCAGCGTCAGGTCGAGCGGGGGCGGCTCGGCCAGACCGGCGGCGATGGCTTGCGCCCGCTCGCCCCAGCGCGCGGCGACTGCATCGGGAAGCGTCGGCGCCTTGGGCAGTTTCGCTTCGCGCTTGGTCAGAGTCGAGAAGACGCCGTGCGCCAATCGGCGTGGTCCGCCAGACAGCAAAGGAAGCCCGGTCGCGATCACGGCGTGGAGCGGCGTACCCAGTCGCAGCCATTGCGCCAGCATCAGCCGCAGGACCTGCCGCGCTTTCGCATCGTCGGGCAGATTCTGGCGCGTGGCGCTGTCGATCAGCGCGTCGAAATCGATCGCCCAGCGCAGGGTTTCGCTCGCAATGGCGCGGGCGAGCGCCTTGTCCTCGAACTTGCGGATGTCGGATGTCGCCGCGCCGAAAGCGACATCGAGCGTCTCGCCCCGCCGGAGAACGGCATCGAGCAGGCGAAGCGCGGCGCGGCGCGCGTGGATACCGGGGGGTTGAGCCATGGCGCTGCCCCTAAAGCATCGCGCGAATAAGTGGGAACCGGTTTTTCGCGCAATGCTGTAAAGCCGATGCGGCACCAGGGGCTACGCTTGAAACTTCGCGCCAGCCTGCGCATTTCACCATTATGGAAAAGCGCGCCACCAAACGTCCCGAAGCTTTCGAGAAGCCCGCCCACTGGACGAGCGAACCGCCGCCCAAGCCGGAAAAGCCGGAGATGGACGAGGAACTGAGCCCGACGCGCTATGGCGATTGGGTAAAAGACGGCATCGCGATCGATTTCTGATCGCTTGCAAGAAATCCGGGGTCTTCGGGCCTAAAGCGGCCGAAGCGTGATCTTCAGGCCGTCCTTGGGCTGCGGGATCGGCCAGGCCTGCCATTCCGGCTCGTAACCCGGCTCGACCTCCACGCGATACCGCGTCAGCATCTGCGCCATCAGGATCTTGATCTGCATATAGGCGAAGTGGAGCCCCAGGCACATATGCGCGCCGCCGCCGAAGGGCACCCAGGCGTATTTGTGCCGCGCCTTCACCGCCTCGGGCGTGAAGCGCAGCGGATCGAACCGGTCCGGATCGGGCCAGTGTTCTTCCATGTGGTGGACAAGGTGCGGATTGATCCCGACCCGCGCGCCCGCCGGGATGGTGTAGCCGCCGAATTCGAAGCTCTTCAGCGCGCGGCGCGGGATCGAAGGCACCGGCGGGACCATCCGCAGCGCTTCCTTGAACGCCATTTCGGTCAGCTCGGGCTTGGCCAGATCCTCGTAGGCCAGACCGCCGCCATCGTTCGTGATCGCGCGCAATTCCTCGCGCAGCCTGTCCTGCCAATCGGGATTTTTTGCCAGCAAGTGCACCAGAGACGTCGCACTCGACGTGATGGTGTCGTGCGCCGCCATCATCAGGAAATTCATGTGGTCGACGACCGCTTCGACGCTCATCAGGCTGCCGTCTTCGAATTCGGCGGTGGCGAACTGGCTGAACATGTCCTGCCCGCCTCCCTCGGCCCTGCGGCGTTCGGTCTCGCGGGTGAAATAGTCGACGAGGAAGGCGCGGCCATCGACGCCCTTCTTCATCTTCGTGAAGGGCAGCGGGCGGCGCACCGGCGCGATCGAGGCCTGGACCATGTCGATGAAGGCCTGATTGATCCGGTCCGCTTCCGGCCCGAACGGCAGGCCGATGAAACTGTCCGCCGCCAGATCGAGCGTCAATTGCTTGATGGCGGGATAGAACTCCATATCCCCCGCACCCCACTCGTCCATCCGCGCGGAAATCCCGCGATTGAGGCTGTCCGCATAATGCCGCATGGGGCCGGGCTTGAACGCGATCGACAGCGCGCGGCGATCGGCGCGGTGATGGTCGAAATCGAGCAGCATCAGCCCGCCGGGAAACAGGCGATGCAGCACCGGGCTCCACCCCTGATCGCTGGAAAAGATCTTCGCCCGGTCGAACAGCATCAGCTCGTTCGCCTCCGCCCCGATCAGTGCGACGTGCCAGCCGCCCATGGTATGGACCTTGTAGACGGGGCCATAGGTCTCATACATCCGCCGCGCGAAGGCATGCGGATCGGCAAGCTGATTGAACGTGTGGCCGACCAGCGGCCAGCCTTTTTCGCCCTGAATGTGGTCGAGCGCTTCTTCCGGCAGGCTGTCGCGCCAGCTTTGTGGCGTGAATTCGACCGGCTGATGCGGTGCTATGGTGGCCATGGCTCTCTCCGGATTACTTACACATGTGTAAGCACCTCTCAGCCGGGAATCCACCCCGCCAGTTCGCGCCGCAACAGCCCCTCCAGCATCGTCAGCCCGGCATCCGAGGTGTTGAGGCAGGAAAGCGCCGCGAAATGCTCGCCCCCCGCTTCCTTGAACTGATCGCGCCCCTGCATCGCCAGTTCCTCCAGCGTTTCGAGGCAATCGGCGGAAAAGCCCGGCGCGGCGATGGCAATGCGCCTGGTACCCTTCGCGCCCTCTTCGGCCAGCACCGTGTCGGTCGCGGGTTCGAGCCATTTGGCGCGCCCGAAGCGGGACTGGAAGGTTGTGCGAAACCTTAAGTCAGGCCGGTTCATGCGCGCTTCCAAAAGCCGCGCAGTCTTCTGGCAATGGCAGTGATAGGGATCGCCCAGATGCAATGTCCGCTCCGGCATGCCGTGAAAGCTCAGCATGAGCAGTTCGGGTTCGAAATCGAGCGCATCCAGCTGGCGCGCCAGATCATCGGCCAGGGCATCGATATAGAGCGGATCGTCGTGATAGGGTGGCAGCGTGCGCAGGCTCGGCTGCCAGCGCATTTTCGACAGGGTTTCCCCCGCCTTGTCCACAACCGTCGCCGTCGTCGCCGCGCAATATTGCGGATAGAGCGGGGCCAGCAGAATGCGCTCGCAGCCCGCATCTTTCATGGCGGTCAGCCGCTCGGGGATCGAGGGATTGCCGTAGCGCATCGCCCAGTCGACCGTGACGCCCTCGCCCAGCCGCGCCTGCATCTTTTCGGCCTGCGCCTTGGTGATCGCGGCCAGCGGCGATCCGTCCTCGGTCCACACCTGTTGGTATGCATGGGCGCTTTTCTTGGGACGGGTGTTGAGGATAATGCCGCGCAGGATCGGCTGCCACGCGATCGCGGGAATTTCGACCACCCGCTTGTCGGACAGAAATTCGCCGAGATAGCGCTTCACCGATTTCGCATCGGCTCCGTCGGGCGTGCCGAGATTGACGATCAGGACGCCGATTCTGCCGGAACGGACGGGGGGATGGTCTGCGGGGAGGGTTTGGGGCTGCCAGGTCATGGCCTCGCTCTAGAGCCCTTCCGACAGGAGCGGAAGCCGTCGGAAGCGCAGGCCGGTCGCCGCGTGCAGCGCATTGGCGATGGCGGGCGGCGCCACTGCGACGCCGAGCTCGCCCGGATCGAAAGGCGCTTCCTCACTGGCGAGGAAATCCACGCGCAGGTCCGGCGTATCGCCAAGCGTCGGCAGCATCAGCGCGCCGCCGCCCTCGCCCAGCCGCGCCTGCGCGACGCAGGCGATGAAGCCGCGCGCTTCGCCAAACGCCATGCGGATCAACGCCAATCCCTGCGAGGTGCCTTCGACGCCGCCATCCCACTCGCCGAGCCGCGCCGCCGCGCGCAGAACCGTGGCGGCGCGCGCATCCTGGCCGAGCAGCGACAGGCGATAAAGCAGCGGATCGCGCCCTGCGATTTCGGCCAGCTCGTCGAGGAAGCACTCGGTGGCAAAGCCGGTATAGGCGGCGGAATTGCCGCGCATCCGGGTGGTGGGCAGGTCGATCGTCACCGGGGCGTGATCGACCACGACATTCGGGATCGCATAGGGCGGCACCGCCCCTTCGCAGGCGAGCGGATCGGCCTCGCCCGCCGCCGCCTCGATCGCGGCCTCGACGGTGCGATCGTCGAACAGGCGTGCGCCGAATTCGCGCATGGTGGCAGGCATTGCCAATTTCGCGCGCCACGCTACCGGCTGGCGATCCGTATTGGGGTCGAGCCGGGCGCTGAGCGCGATGGCGGCAGGCGTGCGCGGCGGCACTGCCTTGAATTCCTCGCCGCGCGGCCATGTCAACTGCACCGGGCGGCCTACTTCGCGCGCGATCAGCGCCGCCTCAATCGCGTGCATGCTCTCCAGCCGCGCATCGAAGCTGCCGCCTGCCGCCACCGGATAGATCGCCACGTCGCGTTCGGACAGGCCGATCGCCTTCGCCGCGACCCGGCGCGCGGCGGCAGGAGCCTGGCTGGCGATCCAGAGTTGCAGCCGTCCGTCGCGATACAGCGCAGTGGCGCTTGCAGTCTCGACCGGCGCGTGGAGCGCGGGCGCGATGTCGTAACGGCGGGTGAGCGTGGGCGTCTGCATCGCCTCGGTATCGCCCAGCACCGTAAGACGCTCGACATCCGTGCGCTCGAGCGCCTCGCCCAGGGTGGTCTCGACCGCGTCGCTTTCCACGCCACCCGGCCCCGCAAAACGCGGTCGCAGCCTGTCGAGCGCCCTGTCCGCCTTCCACCAGCTATCCGCCACTGCCGCGAGCCAGAATTTCGAGCGCACGAGCGCCACCAGCCCTAGACCGCGCGCGGCCTCCTCCTCGAACCCGACCAGTTCGCGCATTCCCCAAGCCCCGTGCCTGATCGAGACATAGACCATGCCGGGCAGGCGTATATCGCCCGCGAAGGGGAAGCTGCCATCGACCTTGGCGGGCAGGTCGAGGCGGGGATAGGCGCTGCTTGCCGGAACATCGCCGGGCAGCGGTTCTTCCATCGGTGCCTGGGGCCGATCGCCAGCATCGCCCGCGCCGCCGCGCCCGCCGCGCGGCAATCGCTTTCGAAAGCGGCCAGCGTGCTGCCCCCCGCCGTGGCGGCGAACGGTTCGGAGCGGGCGAAGCGGTTCGCGAGGAAGCTGTCGGGCTCACCCGCCAGATCGGGCAGCGCGGACCAGAGCGGTGCCCATTTCGCCGCCAGCGGAATATTCGCCTGCGCGCCATTGGGCGGCACGGGGGCGACCGCGACCTGTCCCCAGGCCGCGCCCATCTCCATCGCCACGATCTGCGGCAACAGCGTGGTCACGCCCTGCCCCATTTCGAGCTGCGGGACCGCGACCGTCACCACACCGCCCTCGTCCACGGTCAGCCAGGCGCCGAAGCCATGTTCCTGCGCGCCGGGCTCCAGCGCGCTGGAATAGCTGCGCGGCCAGACATACCAGGCCAGCAGCAATCCGCCGCCCGCCGCAGCGCCTGCGATGAGGCCGCGCCGCGTGATCGCCAGACCGCTCAGCCGTTCGCGGCCAGCCACGCGGACAGTCTCTCGGCGATGGCGACGAAGGGCTTCGCATGGACGCCGTCGCTCGCTGCCGGAGGCGCGCCTGCATCGCCGCCTTCGCGGATTTCCAGCGCCAGCGGAATGCGGCCGAGGAAGGGCAGGTCGAGCTTTGCCGCTGCCGCCTCAACGCCGCCCGCGCCGAACGGATCGGACAGCTCGCCACAATGGGGGCAGACATATCCGGCCATGTTCTCGACCAGGCCGATCACCGGCACGCCCGCCTGGTCGAACAGATGGCCCGCGCGCACCGCGTCTATCAGCGCGAGATCCTGTGGCGTCGACACAAGCACCGCGCCCGCGGGCTTGAACTTCTGCAACATGGTCAGCTGCACATCGCCCGTGCCCGGCGGCAGATCCACGATCAGAATCTCGGTCTCGCCCCAATGCGCGTCGATCAATTGCGACAGCGCATTGCCCGCCATCGGTCCGCGCCAGGCGATCGCCTGCCCCTGCTTGACGAGATGCCCCATCGACAGCACCGGCACGCCGAACCGGCTTTCGACCGGGATCAACTTGTTGTCCTTCGCTTCGGGCTTGGCGTCCCGCGTATCGAGGATCATCGGCTGCGACGGGCCGTAGATATCGGCATCGACCAGCCCGACCTTGTGGCCGGAACGCTGGAGCGCGATCGCGAGATTGGCGGCGAGCGTCGATTTGCCCACGCCGCCCTTGCCCGATCCCACCGCGATCAGGCGGCGCGCGGTCCGCTCGGCAGTCTGGATCACCTGGACCTCGTCCACGTCCTCTCGCTCCGACAGAGCCTCGGTCAGTTCGGCTT
>LULI01000469.1_pt1 | contig 21265 bp, 19 predicted proteins | sample 728191 | NCBI WGS metagenome assembly LULI01 (sample SAMN03860293, study PRJNA289734) | marine metagenome | biome: seawater column; feature: ocean; material: water; isolation source: Red Sea water column Station 169 - depth 50m | place: Saudi Arabia: Red Sea | collected 2011-10-15 | depth 50 m | reverse complement strand
GGATCTACTTGGTCTCTAGACATAATTTCAAAAAGAGTTGATGCTTTTGCCATTACCATTCCAGCATGAATTCCTTTACCTGCAACATCTGCAATAATAAAGTAAACGCTATCATTGTGAGGATAAAAACTAAAGAAGTCTCCTGAAACTTCTCTAGCAGCGATATTAATTCCATGCACAGGATAATTTTCCAAATTTCTTTTTGGTAAAAAGTTTTCTTGAACTTTTACTGCAAGTTTTACTTCGTTTGAAATTCTATCTCTCCATACTTTCTTTTCAGCTTCACTAGTTTCTAGCTTACTCATCAATCTGTTGTAATAAAGTCCAATAACACCTCCTGCAGTGAATGGATCTTGTGGACCTCTGATTGTTAAATCACCAGACTCAGACTGTTTTTCTAAAATTGTAATTAAATCATGTTCTACAGAAGTTGCATTATGCTCAGCAATATTCAAACCTAACTCTTCATGTAACGGACTTACTCTTAATGGATAAAAATAATTTAAAATTTTTAATAAAATATATGAACCAAAAAACGAGAATACACCGATCGAAACAATTCCAATAAACTGTGCTTTGATTTGTTCTAATCTTGTTAATCCTGTTCCAAGTATTTCAAGATCACTAAATAATCCTACAGCAATAGTTCCCCAAACCCCTGCTGCTAAATGAACAGGTACAGCACCAACAACATCATCTATTTCAAATTTATTTAAAAATTCGTTTACAAAAATTGCAACTACCGCTCCTATAATTCCAACAAATATTGAAGTCACAGATGTCATCGAATTACATCCAGCCGTAATTGCAACTAACCCTGCGAGTGGTCCAAGTATAACGTAATAAGGATCTGGTTTTTTAAATAATGCAAATGAAATTCCAAGGCCCGTTAATAATCCAAAAGAAGCTGCCAGAAATGTATTTATTAAAATAAGAGGAACTGCCTCATCCATAGCTCCATTACTTCCACCATTAAAACCAAACCATCCAAACCATAAAATTAGGGTTACCAAAACTGCTAAAGGAAAACTTGATCCTGTGAATTTTCCTTTGTTTGCATCTGAATATTTTCCTATTCTTGGTCCTAGAATTAAAACAGCAGAGAGCGCTATCCATCCGCCAACTGAATGAACTATAGTGCTTCCTGCAAAATCAACAAATCCAATATCTGTCAGCCATCCAGTAGTTTTAACTTGCCCAGTAACCGCAAGTAATTGTCTTGTAGCATCGATATTATTTAAATAACTCGAAGACCAGGCCCAATGACCAACTATTGGATAAATAATACCTGTAGCTATAATAGTAATTATTAAATAACCGTTGAACTTCATTCTTTCAGCAACAGCTCCTGAAACAATTGTAGCTGCAGTTGCAACAAACATTGCTTGAAAGACAAAGTAAGTCATGTACTCAGCTTGATCAGTTTTAAAAAAGAATAAATCAGTTCCAAAATAGCCATTAAAACTTTTTCCAAACATCAAACCAAAACCAAATAGCCCTGCTTGCATTATGAAAACTAAAATTGCGCAATCTATAACCCAAAGGGTATCAACAAATGATTTTACTGATTCCAAATCGACGTTCTCCATCTTTCTTCCTTAGGTTATTATTAAAAGATTATACATTAAATAATTCTGGTGCTCAAAATAGGTTTTAGTTGTCTTTTTTCTTCCAGATAAAATAGAATAAATAAGGTGATAAAGCAGGGACTAATCCAAACCAAATCCACTCATCCCACCTAAAACTTTTATCTAAACTCGGATTCCTTAGTCCATTCCACCAGGTTAAATAACCGATAAATATTATCCAACCTAAACTGAGTGTGTAATAAATTTTTTGATTTTTTGTTGTTTCAGAATTTATGAAATTAGAAATTAGTTTTTTTACTGGCTCTAAATTCATTTAAACTAACACTTATTATTTCTTTCAACTCTAGTATCAGCGAATAATTCTATTTTACAGCCACTACGGTTATTTTCTTCTATAGCTTTTGCTTTAAAACCTGAAGTATCATTAGAAATACAAATCCAATATCCGTTTAATGCTTTTTTACCTTTTGGATCTATTATTGTTTTCGAACCACCCAATAAATTAGTTTCTATTGATTGAGACGTAGTGACGGTAGCTGTGCAGTCACCACTGGTCTTATCATAATAGTATATTTGATTGTCTGAATAATATTCGGTTTGAGCTAACGCTATTTGTCTTAGAACGTTTTCAGTTGATTTTTTCTTAGTTGATGAAACGTAGCCATTATAACTTGTTATTCCAATGGCAGCTATAATTCCTAAGATTGCTACGACAACCAAAAGCTCAATGAGTGTAAAACCCCTGCTTTTGGCTGTCATAAGAAATTTCTTATTATTCTATGGTAACGTTACCAGTTAAGATGTCTTCATCTTTTTTAGTGCACGATTTTACCTGAACTGTAGTTCCATCATCCGTTACATAAGTTTCACCTTCATTTCCTGTTGCTTTGCAATCAGAAAAAGCTGTTAAAGTTATTGCAGACTTAGATGTTTTATATGGATTTTTAAATTCAGTGCCTAATGCGTTTGAAACTCCTGTGGCAACTACTCCGCCATTTTTTCTGTCATCACATTTTAAGTTGTTTGACATTACATTTGTCTCACCAAGCTCACATTTTTTTAACTCAGCTGCAACGTATTTAACTATAGCTGCTTGATTAGATTTAACTGCTGATTTTTTTGCTCCTGATGTGTAACCAGAATAAGCAACAACTCCAACTGCTGCTAAAATACCGATAATTGCTACAACAACTAATAATTCTATAAGTGTAAAACCTTTATTATTTTTTTTCATAAGTTTTGATCCTATCGTAAATAAAAATATGTATATACATATAATTTATATATTTTAAAAGACAATATCTACACTCTAAAAGTAATCAAATTGGGTCATTTTTGTTGATTTAGCTAAGAAATTTAATAAATATTAATATTTATGTCATATAAAGTTACAGAAGAAGGAGATGTATCCATTGTTCACCTTGATGGTGAAATTGACATGGATGTAACTGAAAAAGCAAAAGAAATTATAATGCCTTTAATTGAGGCAAAGAAAGAAGTTCATCTTAATTTAAAAGAAGTTCAATATATGGACTCATCCGGCATCTCTGTTCTTATTGAGAGTCATCAAAAAGCGAATGAGTTGGGAAAAAAAGTAATTTTAAAAGATATAAGTAAATCAGTTTTAAAAGTAATTATGATGGCAAAACTCGAGCAAATATTGAATTTAGGATAAATGATGGTTGCACTAAGACAAATTTCAGAACAACGAGACTTTGTTGTTAGTTCTGCAAGTTTGAAGGACGTAAGATCATTTTCTAGAGAAGTGTTTGAAAAAGTAAATATCGAACAAGATTTAAAAGACGAATTAGTCCTAGCGATTGCTGAGGCTGCACAAAATATTGTCAAGCATGCTTACCAAGGTGAAGACACTGAAGATAAAATGGAGATAAAAATTTCTTTAAACAATGGTGAATTAGAGATAGGTTTTTTTGATAAGGGAAGACCTGTTGATAAAGAAAATGTTCGGCACAGAAAAATTGATGATGTTAAACCAGGTGGTTTAGGAACTTTTTTTATACAACAAATTATGGACGCAGTAGTTTTTAAAGAAGGTGAAAAGCCTTGGATAAATCATTTAATTTTAACAAAGAAAATAAATTATTAACTTCCAATAATCGCACCAACGTTGAATATTGGTGAGTACATCGCAATCATTAATCCACCAATCATTGTTCCCATGAATACAATCATTATAGGTTCAATTAAACTAGACATGTTATCAACTGCGGTATCAAATTCTTCCTCGTAATAAGCAGAGACAGAACTAAACATCTCATCTAAATTTCCTGTTTGCTCTCCAACAGAAATTAATTGGCTAAACGTTGGTGGAAATACAGGTTCTTTTAAAAAAAGTTTTGTTAATGTATCTCCTGAAAATACTCCTTTTTTAACATTCTCTAATGCTTGTGTTACTACATCATTGTTGCTGACTGATTTAGCAATTTCAATACTTTCAAGTAAATTAACACCTGCAGCACTTAAGTTTCCCATGATCAATGAAATTCTTGCTATTAAAGACTTTAAAATCATATCACCAAATACTGGCATTCTAAGAACTTGTTGATGCCATTTATATCTTACTGCTGGCATCTTAGTGGTTGTGTATTTAAAAATAATAAATATTGTAAGTAGAACTAAACCTAAAGTTAAACCACCAGCACCTCTCATAAAGTTACTTGCAGTCATAATTACGGCAGTTGGTGTGGGTAATGCAACACCCATTCCATCGTACATTTTAGCAAATACTGGAACAACTTTAATTAACATGAAAACCATAACTATTATGGCGACTGAAAACATAACCACTGGATAGGTTAATGCACTTTTAATTTTCTTTTTTACTTTTTCTCTTTTTTCAAGAGAATCGACTAATTTAAGCAAGAAAACATCTAATTTACCACTGGCTTCACCCGCTTTGATAAGATTTATGTAAACATTATCAAATATTTTTGGGTATTTTTCAAAACACTTTGATAAAGTAATACCACCCTCAAGATTTTTTCTAACATCTTCAATAATTTCTTTCATTGTGGGATGCTCAATTTGATCTCTTAACATTCCCAACACATTTAATATTGGCAATCCAGCTTTTACCATTGTTGCAAACTGTTTGGAGAAAATCATTACATCTTCTGGCTTTACTTTCTTTTTTCCAAATGAAAATCCACCACCCTTTTTTTTATCTTTTTCTGCTTTTTTCTTTTTAACTTTTGTTAAATTTGTGATTATTACTTTTTGTTCTTTAAGTTTAAACGAGGCTTCCTCTTGATTAATTGCCTCAATCTCACCCTCTATATATTTACCTGCAGATATACCTTTATATGAAAATGTTTCGGATGACATTTTTAATCCATCGATAGAACTCTATCGTATTCTCTAAAATTCAAGTCTCCCGTTAAAATAAGCTCTCTCCCCATATCTTGCATTGTTCTAAAACCTTCATTAGCAGCAATTTCTTTTAACTCAGGAGTGGTTGCTTTTCTCAAAATTGCTTCTTTAATTGGTTTTGTAACATTTAATATTTCATAAATTCCCATTCGTCCTTTATATCCACTATCTTTGCATTTAGCACATCCTTTACCCTTTTGAACTTTTGCTCTTGATGCTTGTTCTACAGTAAATCCTAAGTCAGCAAGTGCTTTTGGTGTAATATCTTCATCTGGCTCTCTACATTCAGTGCAAGTTTTTCTTGCAAGCCTTTGTGCTAGCACAAGTGAAACAGCTGCACTTATTAAATAATCTGGGGTTCCCATGTTTTGTAATCTAGTAATTGTGCTTGGTGCATCATTTGTGTGTAAAGTACTAAATACTAAGTGTCCTGTTAGTGCTGCCTTTAATCCAATATCTACAGTTTCTTTATCCCGCATCTCACCAACAAGAATAATTTCTGGGTCTTGTCTTAAAAAAGATCGAAGTGCTGCAGCAAAATTTAAACCAATATCATCTTTTATTTGAACTTGTCCAACACCATCCAATTCATATTCAACTGGGTCTTCAGCAGTTAAAATATTTAAATGTGGTTTAGAAACTTCTTTAAGAATACTATAAAGTGTTGTTGTTTTTCCTGAACCCGTTGGTCCTGTTACAAGTACTAATCCCTGCGTTCCATGAATTGCTTTTCGTAAATTAGATAAATCTGTTTCTTCAAAATTTAATTGTTCTAAACTTATGTCTCCCGCATCTTTGTTAAGTACCCGCATTACAATTCTCTCATTGTTTGCAGTTGGTAAAATAGATAATCGAAGATCAACTACTTTTCCGTCTATTTTAAATGGTATAGCTCCATCTTGTGGTAACCTTCTTTCAGCAATATCAAGTTTACCCATAATTTTAAAACGTGTAACTACCGCCCCATAATTTGAATGTAGAAATTTTGCAAAATGCTAAATTTTGCAAAATGCTCTTGTTCAGTTAAGATACCGTCCAATCTATATCTAACTCTTGATGAAAATCTGTACGGTTCAATGTGAATATCTGATACACCAGATTTAATAGCTTCTGCAACTACAGCTGTACTGAATTTGATAACGTCAGATTCATTTTCAATAGCTTCGATATCTTCCTCTGGTTTTTCTTCTAATACCTCAGCATTTTCATCAACATCATAATCAAAAGTTTTTATTTTTTCACTATTAGCCTTTTGAATAGACTCCATTGTTGTTTCACCATCAGCTAATAATCTGTCTATATAGGATGAAATATCTGAAATTTTAGCAGCGTGTAATTCAATATCTTTTTTTGTGATAGTTTTTAAATTTCGCATCAAACTTAATTTTGAACTGTCTGGAATTGCTATATGTAAAATATTTCCCTCAATTTTGAATGGGGCTATAAAATTCATATTTATATAATTTGAAGGAAGAATAGATTTTATTTCATCAGTGATTTCAACAGTCGATAAATCGATTATATCTAGAGATTGTTCATTTACTAAAAGATCTAAAATTTTTTGTTCGTCAGTTAACTTTAATTCAAATACTGCTTCTATTTGAGATTTTTCCCCCTCTGAAGAGGCTTTCTTGATATCAACTAAATCCTTTCCAGAAATAATATCCTGATCAATTAGAATATTAATTAAATTTATTTCAGACTCTCTACTAATTTTAAGCATTATAAAATTCTTGGTGCTATAAATATAAGCAATTCCTCCAAATTGTCTTCATTCTTTTTATATTTTAATAGATTACCAATTACAGGGACATTTCCAAGACCTGGAACCTGTTCATTTGCTTTTGTCACATTATTTGATTTTATTCCACCAATTACAACAATATCTCCATCAGCAACCAATAATTTCGTGGTAATTTCCATCTTAGTTATAGGAGGTTCTGACTGAGAAGTATCAGCATCATCATTATTTACCTGAATGTCTAATAATACATTTCCATCTCCAATAATGCTAGGTGTAACTTGAAGTTTTAATGCTGCCTCTTTAAATGATGTTGATGTTGTACCTTCAGATGTTGTTTCGTAAGGAATTTCTTTACCTTGCGTAACCGATGCTGGTTGATTGTTGATTGTAAATACTTTTGGATTTGAAATTGTCTCTACTATACCTGTTTTTTCTAAAGCTGTAATTTCAGCTTTTAATACAGCCGATCCTGTTCTTTTTAATACTCCAATACCACTCGTCGCTCCAATTGCTGGTAAATTTGTTAAACTATCTTTAGCTGTTTGTACAAGTGCAGCAGATGTATCATCTAAAGTACCTGATGAACTTGTTGTTCCAACAACTCCACCAATTTGTTCTTGTTGTCTTTGGTAATATCCTCCTAGTCTTGTTCCAAGTTGTCTCTCAAATTCAGACGTAGCTTTTACTACAAATGCTTCGATAAGAACTTGCTCAGTTTTAATATCTATTTCTGTCAGAACTTTATCTACAGTATCTAAATCTCTTTCCTTACCTCTGACTATAATTGATCTAGTGGCTGTCTCTTCCGTAATTTTTATAGGAGATGTTGATGCTTCTCCTGAACCAGTCTGAAATAATTCTTCAATTGTAGCTTTTGCTAACTCAGGAGATATATAATATAATCTAAATATTTCAGATATAATTGGTTCAACACTATCTTCTAATTCTACTTTATTTTTAACTGCCTGTGCTCTTTCAGATTTATAATTTTCTTGTGCAGTTAATGTTTCAGGAGAGTGAATTCTTATTAAATTGCTGTTAACATCTATATCAGAAGCATAATTTTTCATGTCTAAAAGAGCTTGGAATGCTTTATCCCATGGCACATCAACTAACTCAGCTGATATTGCACCAGCAACCTCATCTCCTACTAAAACATTAATTTCGCCAATTTTACCCATCATTTTCATTGTTTCTTTAAAATCTAAATTTTTAAATTTCAAAGTTACTCTTTGTTTAAGTAATGGGTAGCTTTCAGGAATTAAAAGATAATTTCTCTGTGTTTCAGATGTTATTTTTCTTCTTTTCTTTAATTTGACCGCATCACCATCAACTGGCTTGGGTCCCATTTCTAAGGTTTTAGCAATTTCTGCTTGACCTGTTTGTCTTATATCATTTTTAATTAAAGGTGTGTTGTGTTTAAAAGGTTTATTATATTTTTGATTAAATTTAGAGTTTGGACCACAACTATTTAAAATTATTGCTAATATTATTAAGTATGCAGATGTAATTATTTTCTTAGTATTCATCTGCCTCTCTTATTTGGTTATTAAAATCTATAATTATGTATGATTTATCTTCTTTTAAAAAGATTGCTTCTGTTAATCTTAAGTCAATTAATTTTACTTTCCCAAGATATTGACCAAGTGTTATAGTCATTACATCCCCTGATGCATCTGTAAGACTTATATAGCTCGCATTTGCTCCTGATATTAATCCTGATAATTTAAAATTATATAAACTCATTGGATCTCTTTCTTCTCCTGTTTCAGGATTTAAAGATGAATTAGATCCTTCGTTTCCAGCAAATGGATCATTCAAAGGAACATCCTCTTCTTCTTCTTCAACTTTTGTTTCTAAAGTTTTTGTAATCTCTTTTGCCTTTTCGACAAGTTCAGCATTTGTAGAATGATTATCTGCAAAACCAATGTTTGGGATACAGAAAAACAAAATAAAGAATAATATTTTTTTAAAAGAATTCATCCGGTATTCCCACTATTGTAAGTTCTCCTTTTGCAATTATCGCTCCAGTTGAATCGTTTTGTACTATACTTATAGTCTCCTTGTCAAAATTTAACATTTTCTTGGATTTTGCAATTGATCTTTTAAATTTAATGTAGCCTAAAAAGTTACCTTTTATCTCATATTCGACGGGTATCTGATAATAAGAGATATCAGTTTTTTTTAACAGTTCTTCTGCTTGTTGAGCAACACCAGGTTTTAAAATAGGTTTTGGTTTTTTCTTTTCTATTTTTGAAATCGTCAAACCATTTATGCCTGCAAATCTACTTAAGCTTTGATACAATCCTTCAACTTCAGCTTTTGAGTGAAACAACGTTGAACTTTCTTTAAATTGAGGTTTTAGTTTCTTTAATCTTTTTTTGTTTGTAATGATCTCATCCTCGAATTGAGTAATTTCAGACTCTTTTAAAACCTTGTCTTCGTATAACGCTTTTTTCTCTTTAACAATTGGATTTAAGATTAAGTAATACCCAATTAAAAAAATTATAATTGCAAAAAAACCAGCTCCAAATTTAATAAGAGTTTTTTTATCAACAGTTTTTAACTTTGCAGCTATATCACTTACATTTATATTTTTTAAATCTATATTTTTCAAATCCATTATGCGTTCTCCAGAATACAAGCTATTTTAAATCCCTTCATTGTTGGGGCTCCAGCAGTTTGACCATCTGGTAAAGTCATTGTAGCTAATTGTGCTTGCATTATTAGTTTTTTATTATTTAAATTACTTATTAACTTTAAAATATCTTGGTCACTTGATGCTGTTCCTTGTATAATAATCTGATTTGATCCGTTGTACTCTATTGAATTGAATTTTACTCTTTTTGGAACAGCTGAAGCTATTTGAGCCAGAACTCTAAAACTTACTTTTTTGTTTGATTTTATTGATTTACTAATTTTTAAAGATTTTAAAATTAAAGCTAATTCTTTTTCTACTTTATTTTTTTCTAATGTTCTAAGTTCATGTGTTTGAAGAATATCATCATATCCAACTAATTGTTTATTCAATGTATTTATTTGCCAAAAAGAAAGGCCAAATAATACTATATAAATTATTGCGATAACTCCTATTGCGCCTTTGAAAGCAAAATTAGAAAATACTTTAGCTTTTTTCTGTGCTATCATACTATCTCTATTAGGAAGTAGATTTATATTTTTTACAGCAGTTACAAATTTGTAATATCCAAACACATCAAGTTTTCTAAACGCCAATCCAATAACAGTTGAAAGATAAGACCTATTATCTAACTTAACGCTCTCTTCTAGTTGTGCTGGAACTTTTATTTCTTTAATTGGATCTAATAAATTAAATCCTGTATTTGTTAAATTTTTTCTAAAAGTGCCGAGATAAGTTTCTACATTTTCTAAATTTGATACTACTTTCAGGTTTCTAATTCTTTTTTCATACTTTGTTTCAAAATCTTGCACCGCTTGTTTAACTTGGGTCACATATCTTCTAACTAAAGCATCCATCTCTTCCTGATTATCTGAATTTTGAAGAGTATTTCTATCCTGAGATCTTATAAATATATCTGTGATAATTGGATTATTTTCATACAAAATCATTACATAGTTTTCATCTAATCCAAATTCTAAAACTGCAGTTAAGTTTGCATCCTCAATTGAGCCAGCTAATTGATTCATTTGGTCGACTGCAGATTTAAGAGCAAAACACTTAACATCAATTATAACTGCATTTAAACCACCCTTCTTTATTATTGCTGTATAACTATTGATATCTGATAGTTTCGATGCAACGAATAAAATATCCATTGTATTTGCGGTTTTATCTCTATTTATTACTTGATGAAAAATTGAATAATCATTTAAGTTATCTGTTAATTGTACAAGGTTTTCCCAAAGGGAGTCTGTATCTATTGCTTTACTCAGCTCCTCATCTGTCATTAAAGGTGCTGTTACAACTCTGATAATTGCACTGGTAACAGGAATAGCAATCGCTGCATTTGTAGTTGTTATTTTAGATTTTTGAAGAGCAATTTTAAGTTCGTCTCCAAACTTATCTTGATTATCTAAAACAGTAGCACTTTTATCTAAACCTTCAATTGGGTGAATAAAAAATTTTTCTAAAACCCATTTGTTGGATTTATCAGTTGTTAGTTGTGCTAACCTAATTTCTGTTGGTGAAAGCTCAACACCTACAATTTCTTCTCCTTGAACTGCAGATTTTCCAATCCTATTTTTAAAAAACTTACCTAAAAAACTTTCTTTTTTCTTTTTTTCCTCTTTTTTTGGAACGGGTGTTTGTTCACCTTCTTTAGATTTCTTTTTGAATAAATTAGCAAAAGGGTTTTTCATTTTTTAATTATGTAATAATACTAAACCATTATTATATATTTACATTAAATCAACTAATACTCGAACTTTCAAGCAAAGTGTCTGAAATGGGTTTTTGCAAATATTTATTAGTAATTTAATGACAATTTATTGTACTAAAGTATAAACTATTAAAATGTTTGAAAAATTAGAGCAGTTAGCAAAAGATAATAAGAAAATTTCTGATTTTCATATTAGAGCGGGATCTCCACTAGCATATCGACAAACTGGAGAAATCGTAAAAGTTGAAGGTACAAATGTTACAGCTCAAGATCTAAAAGATTTAATCTCAATGAATTGTAACGAACACGAAGCTGAAAAATTTGAAAAAACTCATGAGTTAGACTCTGCAGTCATGTTAAGCGGATTAAGATTTAGAGCAAATTTTTATAAAACGATTAGTGGACCAGCTGCAGTTTTAAGAAGAGTTGAAAGTAAAATTCCAGATATGGATCAATTTAGTCTACCGCAAGCTCTTTATGATATAGTAGATTTCCATAAAGGACTGGTGCTTGTAACTGGACCAACAGGTTCGGGTAAATCAACAACACTTGCAGCAATCGTAAATGAAATTAATAAAACAAGAACATCAAATATTATAACTGTTGAGGATCCAGTAGAATTTATTCACAAAGATGTAAAAAGTATTGTTTCTCATCGAGAAGTTGGAAAACAAACTCAATCTTTTGCAGCAGCGCTTAAAGCTGCGTTAAGAGAAGATCCAGATGTAATTCTTGTTGGTGAGATGAGAGATCTTGAAACAATTAGTTTAGCGCTTACTGCTGCGGAAACTGGTCACTTAGTTTTTGGAACTTTGCATACAAGCGGTGCCCCAAGCACAATAAATAGAATAATTGATGTTTTTCCTCCAGAGCAACAAGAACAAATTAGAGCTCAAATTTCTACATCACTAAAAATGGTAGTTACCCAAAGATTGTTAAAAACAAGAGATGGTGCTGGTAGGGTTGGTGCATTTGAAATCATGAAGTGCACTGCGCCAATTCAGAACTTAATAAGAGAAGCAAAAATTCACCAAATACCAAGCATTATGCAAACTGCTGTGCGTGATGGAATGATCACTATGGAAAAATCACTGGAGGAATTAGTAAAGTCGGGTAAGATAGATCCAGGTGCAGCAAGATCAGGACATTAAAGGTTTCACAATTTTAGAATTGCTAGTTGTTATTGCAATTGTAGCAATCATATCTGGAGTTGCATATCCAAGTTTTTCAAAATGGAGCACAGAACGAAAAGTAAGAGCTGCAACAGAAAAAGTTGCAAGCATGATTTCTAATATTGCAACACAAACTCAAAGAGGAAACTTAGCTTATAGCCAATTAATGGTACAAACATTTACAGGCTCTAAAAACCAAGAAAGCTCAATTTTTGTATCAAAGGGAATGGGAGATAAAAATTTCAAACAAAAATTGCAGAATGGACAAATTAATTGTCCAGTATCCTCATCAGGTTATTGGGATGATTTTGGTAAACCACGTAAAAATATTGAGGGAACAAATTTTAGTGAGTATTACGAAATTTTCAATCCTGAGGAAAATGTAATTGGCGAGTCTAAAATTGCAGTTCATTTTCTATTAACATCTGCAATATGTTTTGGTAAAGGAGGAAATTATTATAAAGCAACCAATGCTCTTTCAAAAGGAAGTAACGTTAACATCATTGTTGAAGGTAGCGCTACTCCTAATTACATTGTTATTTGCACTTATGAGAACGCAAAAAAAAATGGAAACAAATGTCCTACAAAAGGAAAGGCTCTTAAAAAACCAGCCTATTTAGTAAAATGGTCAAGATTTGGTAATGTAAGTAAATTTAAATGGAATGGAAGTGATTGGAATAGACAGTAAATTAAAAGAAAAGGGTTTAACGCTTTTAGAAGCTTTAGTTGCAACGGCTATTGTTGGAATAGGTTTTATAGCGGTTTTTCAGATGGTCAATTATTCAGTTAGATCAATTGATGTTTCTGGGGAAAGAACAAAATCTAATTATATCACTGCTATGATAGCAGAAGATTTAATTGGAGATGCAAATTCAAAAAAAGGTGATGATAAACTTTATGAACATCTAGCTAACTTAACGGATAAGAATGATTACGCTTGGCAAAATGCAGAATGTAAACCGAAAAAAAATATAACAGGCAATCCTTATAAAGGTAAAGATATTGCAATTGATAATAAAACACAAAAATGGAATTTGAGAGTATCAAGCGACAGAATTAAATGCAAACCCACAAGTGTTAACTCAACAACAACCAAAGATACAAAAAAATTAAAAGTTTATGAGATTTGTAGAAATAACGTAAAAGAAAATGGGAAGAGTAGACCAAACTGTGATTATCGTAATGATGATATTTGGGACAAAACTTATATCGGCAGAATGGAAATATTAATGCCAACTACAGGGACAGATACTAAAGGTGAAACTGTTCAAAAGAAAAAATATTTATATTTTCAAATGAACTGATGAAAAAATTTAATTCAGAAACTGGAGTAACGCTAATTGAAATTCTTATTGGGGTTGTGATTTCAATGATAATGATGGCTGCTATGTTTACATCTTACAACGCAGTTAATAATAGTTATTCACAAGTAATTGATAGAGCAAAAATTAGTCAGACAGGAAGAGATATGATTGGAATGTTAGTGAGAGATATAAGAATTGCAGGTTTTAGATATTTTGATGATGTCAGTAAAACCCCAACAAATTACGTTCCAATTTTAATTACTAAAGCTCCAGGTAGCGGTTGTGATAAAATTGAAATAACTTACGGTGATAGAATTAGAGATCCTAAAAATCTTAATGCTAAACCACCAGTTTTTTTATATAAAACATACAAAGTCGTTTACGAGTGTAAAGCATCAAATATTGTAGACAAAAAAACAAGCAAAAAAATTAATGCATATGCCATTTATAAATCAAAATATGAATGGAATGGATCTAGCTGGACGGCACCAACACAATCAACTGATGACTTGCTTTATAAAGACGAATTAGTAGTTGATTACGTTCAAGAATTAATTTTTATTCCAATTGATAGCAAGGGTAAAGTTATGAATCCAATTCCTAAAACACTTAGCGATAGTAACAAGATTAAAGTTGTTGATATAATGGTATCTCTAAGATCTCAAGGTGAGTTTTTTAGAAAAGAGCAGGAAAGACCATTTAGACTTTTAGGTCAAAAATCTAATAAGAAATTCACAGATAAGTTTTTAAGAGAAGCTTTAGTTGTATCAGCACACACAAGAAATATGGGACTATGATAATTAGAAAATCAGAAAAAGGATTTGCAATGGTTTTGTCTTTAGTTTTGCTATTGGCAATGTCATTAATGGGTGGAGCATTGATATTAATTTCATCGGGTGACCATCAAAGCAATAATAACAGTGATCAATATCAACAAACATTTTATGCTGCAGAGATGGCACTTCTACAAGGTGAGAAATATATTTTAAATGAGAAAAGTGGACCATGGGATGGAAAAAGCACTAGAGATACTTCGAAAGCAAATTTACCAGAAGATCATACCTCTCCTTTTTTAGGAACTATGAGTGCGCAAAACTATAATCCAGGTGCTAAATATAAATTTACATCAACAATTGATCGAAAATTTATAAATACAGGTACATCTTGTTTTAAAAGCTATAGAGATATTGATAGAGATAATCCAGACAACAAAAAAAGGATGAGAGTTATAAAGAATGAAACCACGAAAAAAGAAGTGGCTCACAGTTTTAATCTTGGAGTAATTCTTGAAAATACCTTTAGAAATAAAGGTAAAGATTTTGAAAAAGAGGAAGCAGTTAGAATGAAAAGTTATTATTATGAGTACTTTATTGAAAGAATTGGTGCCGCGAGCACACAAGCAATCGGATCCAGCATTAAATTAACGGCATCTGATGCTTCAAAGAATGGTATTGCTTACAGAGTTTATGGTTGTGGTATTTATGGAGCTGAAAAAGAAAAAGATAGAATGATAGTTTCGTTAGAAAGTGTGGTAGTTTTACCTAAAAATTAAGGTTTTTAACTAATAAAATATGAATAAAATAAGATAATATATACGTTTATGAAAAAAATTATTTTAATAAGCTTCATATTCCTTTTCTCAATTCATGCAAACGCAGCTTGTAAATTTGATTTGGACTTTGGTGAGGATATCTCAAAAATACAGGATAAATATGGCCCAGCAATGCCACTAGAAAATTTTGGAGAAGATGAATTGAGCATGGTCATTGCTGTTGCTGATGAAGTCTGCCCAAACCACAGGTTAAAAGATGTTGCTATTGAGTATAGATTTTTAAACGACAAACTAGCTGCGGTTAATTTAATTAGTTTAAATACTGAAAGCGACACAAAAAAATCTGAAAAATTAACTATAATGAAATATGTAAAAAGAAATTATGGTGACTTTGATACAGGTCAAACTCCAACCTCATATCTTGGATATGAAGTATTTGAAAAAACAAAGCAGTTTATAGTTTACCAAAGAATTTTGGATGATCTTGGATTTATTGAAGAGCAAATGTATCTTTCTAACAAAAAATATGATGAGTTACTTGGAATTTTCTATAATCAACTTGAAGAAGAGATGGCGAAAAGTGATTCTTTTAGATAAATCTGGAAGTATGGGGTGGAGAATGAGTAACGCACAATCAATCAATAGAATGTTTGATGGTGTTACAGATAGTTCAGGAAATATTTATATTGCACAATTTGCAAGATATGGAGTTAGAAAAATAGATTATACTACTGGTAAAACTGATACTTCTTGGGGTTCAAATGGAAGAGTTGGTATGAGTGGGTCATGTCGAACTTACTATCCTTACAATGCAGATGTTTATAACGGGGTCATGTATGTGGCAAGTTTATATGACCATAGAATTAGAAAGATTAGACTTTCAGATGGTGCTTGTTTAGGAAGTTTAGCTACTGGCACTTATCCTAGAGCTGTAACAGTTTATCAAAATTATTTATTTACCACTTCCAACAGTGGTTTGTATTCAATGAACCTGAACACTAATAGTGGAAGAAATTGTAGTTTTTCAAATAACGCTTGGAGATATTCATATGCAATTGCAGCAAATAACAATACTCTTTACAGTCACTATGCTGGTCGACTTTATAGTGCTCCTTTAACTAGTGTTGGAGGCACTTTATGTCCTACTGGAAGAACAAATAATAATTTTAGAGATAATAGATCGGGCTATGTTTATGGAATGGAAGCAGACCCTAACACAAATGATGTACTTTATATTATGTCTCGTAGCTATAATAAGATGCGTAAAATAACTGTTAACTCGTCTAGAACTGGATACACATTAAATTGGGACAAAGGCAGATACCGGTACATGGGTGTTTCAACTGCAAGTAATACATTTTTTTATTATCCTTGGGGAATTAGTTATGATCATAGTAATGATAGGATTATTACCTATGGATATAATGCAAAAAAAGTACAGGTTTTTGATGAAAATGGAACATATATAAAGTCTATTGGTGGATATGCTGCAACTACAAGAATGGCAGCAGCACATAAAGCCATAAAAGCAGTGGTTACAGACTCAAATTTAACATCTGGTGTAAATTTTGGCTTTGGTTATTGGTCAAGTTCATGGTCATCGAAAGCATGGCCGCCAGGTTTTAGTTCATGGTCAGGTGACATCACTACAGGTAGAGCAAAACCTTGTGATACTCAAAACTGTTTAAAAGTAAGAGTTCATAATGATGGAGCTGCACAAATTAATAAAATTATTTCATCAGTAAATGCGAGGGGTGGTACTGATGCGTATACATTTATGAAAATAGCTCAAGACTATTATCTTCATGGGAGTTTAAGCCCAATTGATAAAAATTCACCTTGTCAAAAAAGTTATGTCCTCGTTATTGGAGATGGTGATTGGTACAATCACTCAAAAGCTGTGGCTATGGCAAAAAACTTATTTAATAATTATAAGATACCCACATTCGCTATTGCTTTTGGAACAGGAATTAGCAATAGAGGAATGAGGTATTTTAATGAACTAGCTGTAGCAGGAGGAACAACAAAAGCTATTGTTGCTCCAACAGCAGAGTCACTCAAAACTCAACTAGCTGCTGCTGTTTCGCAAATAATTGCATCTAAGTTATCTTTCACAGCGCCTGCTATTACTGCAACATTAAACTCTGATGGATCATTGTATCAAGCGCAGTTTGATTATGCTCAAAATAAAGAATGGACTGGAACTATTAAGAGAACAAAAATAGATAAAAAAGGAAATCTTGATACAAAAGATAAAGGTAACTGGTCAGCTGTTGATGTACTACCTAAACCAGGGAATAGAAAGATATGGAGTCCAATTCCTGGAACGGATTATTCGACAAATTATAACAACTGGGTAGAAAGTAATTCTTCAGCGATTGAAAGTATCTTAACTCTAAAAGGGTTTGATATTCAGGACTATCACAGAAAAACTAAAAATACTGATAATTCTATAAATAATAAAAGATGTGCAAACACAAGTGGTGTGGCTGATGGAACAGATGATGATTTAAAAGGCTTAATTAATTTTATTAGAGGAACAGATTATTTTGATTATGATGCAGATTGTAATCTGACAGAAGCAAGAGCTAAGCCAATGGGAGATGTTTACCATTCACAATTAGTTGTTGTAGGACCACCAACTGCAGAAACAGCTTTTACAAGTGAAAATCAAGAGGCTTATTGGAGATCAACTAAGGGATACGATAGTTGGGCAGAATCTCAGAGATTGAGAAAACCTGTAATTTATGCTGGATCAAACAGTGGAGTTTTGCATGCTTTAGATGCAGGCTCTGGAGTTGAATTGTGGGGATTTGTGCCTCCATTTGTTGCATCAAGATTACCTACAATAATGAATACTAACTTAAATGAAATTAATCCAAACAAAGGAGGTTCAAATGCAATTTATGGTGTTGATGGATCTCCCGTTCAACATGATATTTTCTTTCAAAGTCCACATGATACATCTGCAAATTGGCATACCGTATTGTTTGTACCTTATGGAAGAGGAGGTAGTGGTTTCTCTGTATTAGATGTGACTGATCCTGCAAAACCAGAGCATTTAGTCTCAATATATAATGATATGATTAATAATCAGGTGTACAGAATGGATCATGCAAATAATGTTTTTGTATATGATTATATAGGTACATCTTATCCTCTAAGTGAATTTCTAGAGGCACAAGAAGTAGGTAACGTTTATGCTCCAGATAAAGATAATGAAGTAGCAAGTAAGCAAACTTGTGATGATACACAAACTAAGTATTGTTACGAAAGCACAAAATGGACTTTACCAGTAAAAAGTCTAACTAAAAGTATGCTATCAGTTCTTGAAGATGGAGTTGATATAACAAATAGCATTACAATTAGCTATGATACATCTGGAAACACTCAAATTAATTTCAACAAAAAAATGAAATTTGATGCTGACGAGTCCAAAACTCAAAGAGACAACTCACCGATAGGAGTGAATATAAAACAAGGAGCAGTTGGTACTGGAGTTGTAACAGACCCTGAATGGGACTACAGTACTCTTGGAGAAACATGGTCAGATCCAAGAATATTTAGACTACCTAATGCTGGTGCTGGAGACAATGTCAGAGATGACGATATATCAGTCGCTGTAATGGGTGGAGGTTTTGGTGCTCAATTCTCAGGAGCTGGTAGTAATGTATTTGTTATTGATCTGCAATCAAAAGATAAGTTTGGACAATTAATAAAGACAATTACGGTAGAAGATACTACTGCAAGCGATATTGATAATTCTGTTCCCGCATCATTAACAGTTATTACTCCAGATAAAGCAAGGGGTGCTGACTTTGCGGGAGCACTTGTATACTTGTCTGATTTAGAAGGTAAAATTAGTAAATTAAATTTAACAAATATGAGTACAGATCCTCAAAATGTACCTATAAAAATGTATGACATAACAACATTATTTAAAGCAGGAGCAACTAAATCAAATGGTAGATACATGTATAAACCATTAGATGCTTCAATTGGTGGAACAACAAATAATTTATGGTTGTACGCTGGAACTGGGGATGCTCAAAGATTGAATGCAAGAGTAAAAGGAACAAATAACTTAATGATTGGAATAAAAGATCCAGATTATCCATTCTATAAATCTATCGCAACTCCAAAAAATGCAGATGATATTACAAAATGTCAAAATACATCAAATGATAGAAGCGGAACTTCTTGTAGAGTGACAGACAAAGACAGAGGTTGGTATGTTGTATTAAAAGATTTTGCTAAAGTTACTGCTCAACCAAAAGTAAACAATGGTATGGTTTACTTCCCAGTTTATAGACCATCTGTATCTCAAAACAAATGTGACTTGGGAGATGCATTGATTTGTGTAACTGATGATGAATGCGGAACACATGACTCGTTTATCGGATTAGAGTCTAAAAGAACAGAACAACAAAAAACTTTATGTAGATTTGTTGGTAAAGGGGTCTTATCAGAAATTGTACTTTTCGCTGGCAAAATTTTTGCAAATATATCTGGTAAATCGTTAGGAGCAGTTGCTGACCTTGTTACTTTAGATGCTGCTACTGGTGAAGTTCAAACTTACAGAAAGTCTTGGAGAGAAAATTAACAATAAGGTGTAATGAAAAAAATATACCTCAGCATAATTTTATTCTTTTTATTTAGCTCTACCGCGCTAACTGATGTGCAAACTTGTGGGACAAGTGAAACCCTGACTGTTAAGTCAACTGGTTCAATAGTATTTAGTGGATCTAAAGCAGTAAGAGCAAATAATGGTGTTGGTGCATCAAATACAACCGTAATCAACCATGGTTTGATAAGTGCAACGGGTGATACCATAAATATGAAAAACGCCCCTGGTACAAATAAAATTACTAATTCAGGTACAATAAATACAGCTCAAAATGAAAATGCTAGCAGTGGTATTGCTGTTTTAGTTCAGAAAACAGATAACACTGAGATTGTTAATAGTGGAACTATTCATGGTGGAAATACTGCTATACAAGGTCTAACAACTGACGATATAACCATTACAAACAGTGGTACTATTTCTGCAAATTTGAATACTTCTCCTGCCATTTACCTTACCAATGGAACAGATGCAACAATAACAAACACTGGAACTATTACAAGTTTAAGACATGGGATTAGACTTGGTAAATCTCATGGTTCATTCAATAATGCTACAATTATTAATTCTGGTTTAATTGCTGGCACAACTCATAATAATAGAAATTCAATATATGTAAGCGATGATGACAATGTAACTTCGGGATTTAATTTAATAACAAAAGGAGAAGGACATTATGATGGTAAAATTCTACTTAGTGATCAAAACGGAACAACCGGTGTAACATTTTTCGACTTTACGTTAGATTGTAGTATTTCAAGAGATCAGACCATAGAAATTCATGAGAAACAAAATATGAGGGTAATCAACAATTTATGTGGGAATGATACTTATGAAATTCTAGACTCAAATTTAAATCCAGATGCAGATAATTCTGAAACAAATGGATATTTAAGAATTTATGGTGAAGATTTAGATATTGATAGCCATAATAAAAAATATAGATCAGAAATATTTTTATCTAATTTAAATGATATTTTTAATTCGGTTTCAGAAGAAAAAAAATCTAGTGGATATTATTCTGTTAAAAAAAGAGATAATATTTATAAAAGTGAAACAAGTGGTGTAACGGGAGACTTTAAAATTGAAAATGATAACTTTACACCGTTCTTAAGTTATTCTAGTCAGCAAGCAAAATTTAATAATGGAGAAGCTTTAGATAGTGAAAATTTAGCTATTGGTTTAAAAAAAGATATTGATTACGAGAAATTTAAATTTTCTGTAGTTTCAATTTTTGGGTTAACTCAAAATAAATATTTAGATCTTGAAACTGAAACACAACAAACTATTTCAAAAGAAAATCTAGGTCAGTTTGCTGCTGTAAATTATAAAGCATCTAAAGAAATAGAAATTGATGATAGTCAAAGTTTAAATATTGAAGTGGATGGTAAATATGGTCTAAGAAGACTTCCAACTTATCTAACATCTTTTACAGATGGGGATCTTTCTGTTGATGATGCTGTGGATCAAGTATTGTCAGGTGGATTTAACGTTGAGTATTCAAAATCTTTTGAAAATGGCTTCGTTCTTAA
>LULI01000135.1_pt1 | contig 21316 bp, 29 predicted proteins | sample 728191 | NCBI WGS metagenome assembly LULI01 (sample SAMN03860293, study PRJNA289734) | marine metagenome | biome: seawater column; feature: ocean; material: water; isolation source: Red Sea water column Station 169 - depth 50m | place: Saudi Arabia: Red Sea | collected 2011-10-15 | depth 50 m | reverse complement strand
GGGGGTTAACTAGTGCTGTTGGTTGGTGTAACGGGATCTATTGGGATGGGAAAATCCACTGTTGCTCAAATGTTTAAAGATCACGGTTACGGCGTTTATAATGCTGACGATACAGTTCATTACATCTATGAAAACGATGAAGAGGTTATAGAAAAAGTAGAGAGACAGTTTCCAGGCTCAACGAAAGATGGTGTAGTCAATCGATTAGCATTAAGAGACATTTTAAATAAAGACCCTGATAAATTTAGAGACCTCGAACAAATTGTTCATCCTGTAACAAGGAAATACCAAATAATTTACATAAAAAAATTAATTGAAGAAGAAAAGATGGGTTGTGTTTTAGACATTCCATTACTCTTTGAAACTGGAGGAGAAAAATATGTAGACGTTTCTGTTGTTGTGACAGCATCCGAAGCAACACAACAATCCAGAGTGGTGTTGGAGAGAAAAGTACCGTTAGAAATTTTTAATGCTATTAAAGATCAACAAATGCCAGACAGAGACAAGTTAAAAAAAGCAGATTACATCATTTCAACGAGGTAAAAGAAGTTGCTGCAAAAATTAAATTGATTAATCCAAAGGCGTGGAATACCTTCTTTAATCAATGAGACAAGTCGTACTTGATACAGAAACCACCGGACTAAGGCCTTCAGAGGGTCACAGAGTCATTGAAATTGCTGCAATAGAAATAATTGATTATCTTCCCACTGGTAAAACATACCAACAATATATTAACCCCCAGCGAGATGTGCCTGATTCATCATTTAAGGTGCATGGATTGAGCTACGAATTTTTAAAAGACAAACCTTTGTTCGAGCATATTGTATCAGACTTCTTAGAGTTTTTAGGTACGGATCCAATTATTGCTCACAATGTGGACTTTGATGTTGGTTTCTTAAATTACGAGCTTAATACTTGTGGCAAAGAATCTCTTAAAAATGATAAAATAGATACCGTCTCGATTGCTAGAGAAAAATTTCCTGGTCAGAGTGTTTCACTTGATGCGCTCTGTAAAAGATTTGCAATTGATAACAAGCAGAGAGAAAAGCATTCAGCTACAATTGATACCGAGCTCTTAGCCCGTGTGTATATAGAACTAATGGACGCCCGCGAATTAAGCCTGGATCTAAGTGCTAAGTCGGTAAAAGCGAATTCTACCTCATCTTTTGACATTGAAAAGATCAAGAATAGAAATTTAGCACCACGGATTTCTGATCAAGAAAAAAAATTGCATGAAGAATTTATTCAAACATTAGGCGAGCACTCTATTTGGAAAAAAATTAATCAATCTAAAAACAATCAAACGAGTGAATAACAAAATTAATCATATTCCTAGTGATAACGGCGATTATCAAAAAGTACCTACTCCAGCCGCATCAGTATTGCTTATACGAGACACCAACCAGCGGATAGAAGTGTTTATGATTAAAAGATCGATGAAAACAAATTTTGGCGGTGTATGGGTATTTCCAGGGGGTAAAATTGATAATGAAGATATCTCAAATAATTATTTAAAATACAGCCCTCATCTTGATGATGCCTTGGCATCCGAAAGGCTTGGATTAAAAAAAAATGGCCTTTCATATTGGGCTGCATGTATCAGGGAGTGCTTTGAGGAAAGTGGAATTCTTCTTGCGAATAAAAAGGGAGTAAATTTAAAAAACACCGTTCTCAATAAGGATGATCTTACGATAATAGATCAATACAAAAGCAAAATTTTACAAGGTGAAAATATTTTTTATCAAATGATAGATACTTTAAATCTAGAATTAGCAACAAATGAACTTGCATATATTTCACACTGGGTTACTCCGAAAATAGAGAAAAGAAGATATAGCACTAGATTTTTTATAGCCCGTACGACCGACCAGGTAGCTGTACACGATGGAGTGGAGGGAGTTGAAAGCAAATGGATTAATCCTGAAGAAGCCCTTCAAGAGAGTAAATCTGAAAATTTTCCTATGATTATGCCAACAATAAAAAATCTTATGATTATGCCAACAATAAAAAATCTTGAGATGATTTGTGGTTTCACTGATACTGCTGAGCTTCTGTCTACTATGAACAACAAAAATAAAAGCGACATACCTAATGTTGAGCCAGTTTTTGAAATTGTGGACGGTGAACCTAAATTGGTTCGCTATTAATTTTTACTTGTTTTCTTTTTATAAAGTTCAGCAAAGTTCACAGGGTCTAACATAAGTGGTGGTAAAGCACCATCGGCATATTGGTATCTTTTCTATTTTGTGCTTTGACATCAACATTTGCATTAATATTGGGTCGATCGCTACCTGGTTGAAATGATCCTGGTCCATTAGGATTTTCAAATGACAAGTCTCTAACAAATTGTGTGATAATTTTTGTTTTTACATCCACTATTATTTTTCCTCTTCATCAATATCAATGAATTCACCTTCAATGGTATTTTCATTTTGATTACCTCGCTTACCATATCTAGAAAGAATGTAACTTGCTACTAACTTTATGAAAATTATTCTAGAGAATGGTATCAATCCTAGAAAACCTAAAGCATCAGTAAAAAATCCAGGAGTAATTAAAAGAATACCAGAGATAAGAATGACCAGCCCTTCAAACATCGTCTGAACAGGCGTTTCTAAATTTTGCAATTGAGATGTTAACTTTTGAAATGTGCTTATTCCTTGTTGACGGACAAAAAATACACCTACAATTGCAGTGATGAATATAAGCATTATGGTGTAGAACGATCCAATAATGCTCCCAATTTCAATAAATAAACTAATTTCAATGATTGGGATAAGTATAAAAAGTGCGATAAATAAAAACAAAATAAGTAAGTAATTGTTGAAAGTTTAGTTTAAATACCTAAATAAGGACTCTATAATATTTAACTACATGAGTGAAGCATTTCAATATATTGACATTCTAATTCTAGCAATAATAGCAGGAATAGTTCTTTTGCGACTTAGAAGTGTGCTTGGAAGACGAACCGGCCATGAGAAAACAGATAAAACTTCATATAACTATGAAACTCCTCAACAATCTTCAGAAGAAAAAATTGTAACTATCGAACCAAAAGTTTCTTCAGGTTCAAGAGAAGACGGTTGGTTTGATAAAGACGATTTTTTACGCGGTGCATCAAATGCTTATGAAATGATCGTCACAAATTTTGAAAATGGCAATAAAGATGCCCTTAAGCCTTTGCTATCTAATGAAGTATTAAATAGCTTTACGTCAGTAATAGATGAACGAAATAGTAAAAATGAAACTGTAGAATTTAATTTTATAGGTATAGAAAAATCTGAAATTGTTCACAAAGACCTGAAAAAAAATCCTATGGAAGTAACAGTGAGATTTATTTCAGAAATGATTACATGTATTAAAAACAGTAAAGATGAAGTAATTTCAGGCAGTCTTAATCAGGTGCAAAAAATTACAGACGTTTGGACTTTTGAAAAAATAAAAGATAAAAAAACTTCTAATTGGTTATTAACGGCGACCTCTGATTAATTAATCAAATACTTATTTAACTTTTCTTTTATATTATCTGGAATTTTAGAAGACTTCATACTTTTTTGGTCTGTGTTAACCCAAGTAATAACTGCTTCATTTATAATTTCATCGGATCCAGATCTATAAATTTCTTGTGTAAAAGTCATACTCGAGTTTCCAAGTTTTTTTATCCCTGTGTAAACTTCGAGTTGATCATTTAATCTTGCAGGACTTTTAAAATTCATTTGCACACCAACTGTGTGAAAATCGTTATTAGTCTGTTTTACATATTCATCCTGATCAAAACAGTCTTCGAGCATCTCACTGAGAGAAATATCAAAATATGTCAAATAATGTGAATTATAAACTATTCTCTGACAGTCAACTTCTGAGTAACGAACCTTTATCTTATTTAAATGAGTCTTTCTTGTTTTTAGTGACATAAAAATTAGAGAATGAATTTAGAAAGATCAGTATCTTTAGATAACTCATTCACATTATCTTTAACGTAGTTTGCATCAATTGTAATTTTTTCTCCACCTTTATCTGCCGCTGAGAAACTAATATCTTCTAACACTCTCTCAAGAATGGTATGCAAACGGCGAGCACCAATATTTTCAATGGTTGAGTTTATATCCACAGCTAAGGTTGCTATGGCATCTATTCCGTCCTCGCTGAAACTGATTTTTACATCTTCAGTACCCATCAGTGCCTCATACTGTTTTATCAGGCTATATTTGGGTTCTGTTAGGATACGTTTAAAGTCCTCTTGTGAAAGTGCTTTGAGATTGACCCTTATTGGTAATCTGCCCTGTAATTCTGGCAATAGATCAGATGGTTTTGACAGTTGAAAGGCTCCAGAAGCTATAAAAAGTATGTGATCAGTTTTGATTGTTCCGTGTTTAGTGTTAACTGTTGTTCCCTCTATTAAAGGTAACAAATCTCTTTGAACGCCTTCCCTTGAAACATCACCACCAACCCTTTCACTTCTTGCGCAAACTTTGTCTATTTCATCAATAAATACAATGCCATTGTCTTCGACTGCTTTTTTTGCCTCATTCACAATGTGATCAGTATCAATTAATTTATCTGACTCCTCATTAACCAAAATCTCATAAGAGTCGGCAACTGTTGTTTTCTTCTTTTTAGTTTTTGGTCCCATAGCTTTACCAAGCATGTCGTTTAGATTTATCATTCCTATACCAGCACCTTGTCCACCTTGAAGGTCAATTGTTGGAAATGATCCTGTATCTTGAACAGCTATTTCAATTTCTTTTTCATTGAGTTCATTATTTCTAAGTTTTTTTCTGAAACTTTCTCTTGTAGCAGGCCCAGAACCTGGTCCAACTAAAGCGTCTAACACACGTTCTTCAGCAGCTAATTGTGCTTTTGCCTTTACTTCTTTTCTCTTTATCTCACGAACCATTGTAATTGCTATTTCAATCAAATCACGAACAATGGATTCCACATCTCTACCTACATACCCAACTTCTGTAAATTTTGTTGCTTCAACTTTTATAAACGGTGCTTGTGCTAATTTTGAGAGCCTTCTAGAAATTTCAGTTTTACCAATTCCAGTAGGACCAATCATTAAAATATTTTTTGGAAGAACCTCTTCTCTCATATCCTCTGGTAATTGCTGACGTCGCCAACGATTCCTTAATGCTATGGCTACAGATTTTTTTGCATCATCTTGGCCAATAATATATCTATCAAGTTCGGAAACAATTTCCCTTGGTGAAAATGCTTGCATTATCTAATACTCAATTTTTTCAAGTGTAACATTGCTGTTTGTGAAAACACAAATTTCGCCAGCAATTTTTAGTGACTTTAAAGCAATTTCTTCAGCGGTAAGATCAGTATCAATCAGCGCTTTAGCAGCGGATAGTGCATAATTACCACCGCTACCAATTCCAATAATTGACCCTTCAGGGTCTAACACATCACCCATTCCAGTAATTAGAAGTGATGTAGAAGAGTCTGCAACTGTAAGAAGTGCTTCTAAACGCCTTAAGTATTTGTCAGTGCGCCAATCTTTCGCCAGTTCAACACATGCTCTGGTAAGCTGTTTAGGATGCTTTTCTAGTTTTGCTTCCAGTCTTTCAAATAAAGTAAATGCATCTGCAGTTGCTCCGGCAAAACCAGCGATAACACTACCATCACCTATTTTTCTAACCTTTTGGGCAGTGCCTTTAATGACTGTATTTCCAAGACTAACTTGTCCGTCTCCCGCGACAACAACCTGATTGCCTTTTCTAACACTAATAATAGTTGTGCCGTGCCATGATTGACTTTGTTGATTTTCCATGTTGTATGTTATGTGGCTATTTATTTATTAACTTCAAGCCCTGACTTTTCATTAAAAATTACATTTTTTATAGATAATTCAGTGATTTATTGATAGAAACCGACTGGATTTTGTTATGAGAACAGCAGAGTATAAAAGAGACACGAAAGAAACCTCTATCTCTGTCGATATTAATATCGACGGAACAGGTAAGTACGATATCAAGACTGGCATAGGATTTCTTGACCACATGCTTGAACAACTGTCAAAGCACTCACTGATTGATATGAAGATAAAAGCAACAGGAGATACTCACATTGATTATCACCATACAACTGAGGATACAGGCATTGCAATTGGCGAATGTTTATCAAAAGCATTAGGTAATCGACAAGGTATTACACGTTATGCGCACTCATATATTCCCATGGATGAAACGTTATCAAGAGTTGCGCTTGATCTATCAAATAGACCTTATTTAATTTGGAAAGTAAAATTTAGTGCTCCAAAGATAACATCTTCTCAAGGTGACTTTGATACTGAATTATTTAAAGAATGGTTCCAAGCTTTTGCACAAGCAAGTGGAACAACATTACATGTGGAAAATATTTATGGAGAAAACAACCATCATATAATTGAATCTTGCTTTAAGGCTTTGGCAAGAAGTTTAAGAAATGCTGTTGCGATTAACGAGCGAGAGGGAATGAACATTCCTTCTACCAAAGGACAACTTTAACAATGATTAAAGAAGGCCAAAAACTACCTTCATTCAAACTTAAAAATCAGAAAGATGAAGAAGTTAAATTTCCTACAAAAGAGGACACGGTAATTTATTTTTATCCTAAAGCGGATACTCCAGGTTGTACAAAAGAGTCTTGTGATTTCCAAAGCAATCTTCGAAAGTTAAACAATCTAAAGGTAAGAGTTTATGGTATATCCAAAGATACCGTTCAAAAACAAAATAAATTTGCTGAAAAATATAAATTAAAATTTGATCTTCTTTCTGATGAGAGTGATAAAATCTGTGAAAAATTTGGTGTATGGATTAAAAAAAGTATGTATGGCAGAACGTACAAGGGCATAGATAGATCTACATTTCTTATTATGAAAGGCAAGGTCGTAAAGGTTTGGAGAAAAGTGAAAGTAAATAATCATGTAGAGGAAGTTATTGATACTATTAAACAAATGAATAAATGAAGTTAGTAATTATCAACTACGGCTCAGGAAATTTACATTCAGTACACAAGGCATTTGAAGCCGTAAACAATAACTTAGAAAATCCATATGAAATTATTGTTACAAACACACCATCTGAAATATTAAAAGCCGATAAAATAGTTCTTCCTGGAGTTGGAGCTTTTCAAGACTGTAAGAACGCAATTCACAAAATAGACGGTCTATTTGAAAGTCTTGAACAAGTGGTAATTGGGGAAAAAAAAGCTTTTATGGGCATTTGTGTTGGAATGCAATTACTAGCAGAAAAATCTCTAGAATTTGGTGAATGTGAGGGCTTTGGATGGATACCCGGAGAAGTAATCAAGATCGAGGCTCCAGCTGATTATAAAATTCCACACATGGGATGGAATGAAGTCACTTTTCGCAATCATGAATTATTGAATAATATTTCACAAAATACTGATTTTTATTTTGTGCACAGTTACTACTTTAGAACTCAAAAAAATGAAAATTGTATTGCAACTACAAAATATCCAAATCCAATTACTGCAGCAGTACTCAAGGAAAATATTTTTGGTACACAATTTCATCCAGAAAAAAGTCATAATAACGGAAAACAAATAATTACAAACTTTCTCGAGTGGGAACCTTCATGATTTTATTTCCAGCAATTGATTTAAAAGACGGTAAATGTGTAAGATTAATACAAGGTGATTTTAAACAATCTACAACATACAATGAGTCACCGTTAGAACAGGCTAAAATTTTTGAAGACTCTGGAGTGGAATATTTGCATTGCGTTGACCTAGATGGTGCGCTTAAGGGTAATTTTGAAAATATTAAATCTATTGAGCAAATAAAAAAAAATACAAATCTTAAGATTCAGTTCGGTGGCGGAGTAAGGAATATAGAAAGAGTTGAAAGACTCATTAATATTGGTGTTAATAATGTTATTATTGGAACATCAGCTTTCGAAAATAAAACTTTTTTTGAGAAATCAGTTTGCAATTATCCTAATAGAATTTCAATTGCTCTCGACATTAAGCAAAACCAAATTGCTACAAAAGGTTGGAAAGAGGTAAAAGATTTACAAATTTCTGATTTCTTAAAAAGTATAGAAGATCTTAATATCAACTCAATAATAATTACTGACGTTATGAGGGATGGTATGAAGCAAGGAATTAACTTTGAAATGCTAGAAAATGTAATGGTTCAAACAAAAATTGACTGTGTTGCATCAGGCGGGGTATCAAATATCTCGGACCTTATTAACCTAAAGAAAAAAAATTACTCACAAATAAAAGGTGTAATTGTAGGTAAAGCAATTTATGACAAAAATATTGATATTGCTGAGGCATTAAAGATAGTTAGATAGAATGCTAAAAAAAAGAATCATACCCTGTTTAGATGTTGATCGAGGGAGAGTTGTCAAAGGTGTCAATTTTGTTGACTTAATTGATGCTGGCGATCCTGTTGAACAAGCAAAAATCTATAATTCTGAGGGAGCTGATGAACTTTGCTTTCTAGATATAACTGCATCAAGTGACGATAGAGAAACCCTCTTTGAAGTTGTAAAAAAAACTGCTGAAAATTGTTTCATACCACTCACTGTAGGTGGAGGTGTCAGGACCATTGATGATATATCTCGTTTGCTTCACCATGGAGCAGATAAAGTGTCTATAAATACAGCTGCAGTTGAAAACATTGACCTGGTTGCAAAAGCGGCAAAGAAATATGGTTCCTCAACAATAGTTATAGCAGTAGATGCAAAAAAAAATGGAGATAAAAGTTGGAATATATTTACCCATGGTGGAAGAAAGCCCACAGATATTGATGCATTAGAATATTGCATTGAAGTAGCTAATTTAGGAGCTGGTGAGATATTATTAACTTCAATGGACAGAGATGGAACAAAAATAGGATTTGACAATGAATTATTGAGTACTGTCTCATCCTCTATTGATATTCCTGTTATTGCTTCAGGTGGCGTTGGAAACCTTGAGCACTTTGTTGAAGGGGTATTAAAGGGCGGAGCTAGCGGTCTATTAGCTGCTTCTATTTTTCATTTCGGAGAATATAGTATTAAAGATGTAAAAACATATCTTGCTGAACAAAATATAGCAGTTAGGATTTAATTATGAAAGGTTATTGGGTAGTAAAAGTCAATGTGTTACATCCGGACAAGCAAAAATTATATGCAGAGTATGCAACTGAGGCGGTCAAAAAATACAATGGTAAATTTTTAGTACGGGGTGGCGAACAAACAACTATGGAAGGTAAAGAGTTTAAAAGAAACGTAATAGTTGAGTATGAGACAATTGAAATAGCTAAACAGGCTTATAACTCAGAAGAATATCAAAATGCAAAAAAAATCTTGGGAGACGAAAAGGATAGAATTTTTGCAATTGTTGAGGGAGTGGAATGAGCAGTAAAAAAGTTGATGTATTAGCTCGGCTCTTTGATACAATTATTTCACATGCTAATGAAGACCCTTCAAAATCTTATACGGCAAAACTTATATCAGAAGGTAAAAGTAAGTGTATAGAAAAGTTAAAAGAGGAATCACTTGAAACTGTGGAGGCCGCTGAAGAAGATAATGTAGAGCAAATAATTTATGAATCGGCAGATCTTATTTATCATTTGTTAGTCATGTTGAAAAAATTTGATATTACTCCTGATCAAGTCTATGAAGAGTTAGAAAAAAGAGAGGGTAAAACAGGACTTAGAGATTAATGTCATATGATAAGGAAAATATTTTTGCTAAGATTTTAAGAGGTGAAATCCCTTGTGATAAAATTTATGAGGATGAATATGTCCTGTCATTCAAAGATATTCGTCCGCAAGCACCTTCACATGCCTTAGTAATTCCAAAAGGGGAATACATAGACATAAATGATTTTAGTGCAAATGCTTCGGACGAAGAAATAGTTGGTTTCAACCGGGCTATTTCAAACGTAGCAGATATGTTGGGTATAAGTGAAAAAGCTGGAGGAGGAGGATACAGGCTCATCGCAAATGCCGGTAAGGATGCGCATCAAGAAGTACCTCACTTACACTTTCATTTACTCGCGGGAAGACCATTGGGACCAATGGTATTTCCTGAAAAACCTGAATACAAATAATCAATATGAGTGAAAAAATCTCAGATGCTGAACTCATCAAGCTGTTTAATAAGAATAAATTATTCGATCTTTTTAATATGACTGTTCTTGAAGTTGATACCACAGCTGGCAATATCAAAGTTGAGTTTGATATTGATAAAAAATATTGCAATCCTGCAGGTGACGTCCAAGGAGGTATTGTTAGTGGAATGGTAGATGATGCAACTGCATTAGCTTTTATATTTCAAAATCATTTCAAAAAAAGACCACCAACAATAGAATTGAAAACAAATTTTTTGTATCCAACTAAACCAGGGAAAGTTATTGGATATGGGCGAGTGGTGAAATCTGGAAAAAATATTGTATTCTTGGAGGGTAGATTGGAGCAAAACAATAGGACTGTTGTTACCTCAACATCAACTTGTGTAAGTGTTGATATGCCTCAGGTAAATTTTAAAAAAATGATTGGAGATAATAATGAAAAATAAACAATGGATTTTAAAAAAATTTCCAGTTGGTGAAATTAGTGAAGGGGACTTAGTTTTGGAGGAAAATGAAGTTCCCAGTCTTTTAGATAGTCAAATTTTAATAAGAAACATATATCTCTCTTTAGATCCTGCAAACCGCGGATGGATGAGTGGACAAAAATCTTATGTTGATGCGATGCAAACTGGAGACACCATGAGAGGTGGTACAATAGGCATAATCGAAGAGAGTAAAAATGAAAAATTTAAAAAAGGTGAAATTGTGAACTGTATGGGTGGATGGCAGCAATACTGTGTAAGTGATGGGAAAGGAGTAAGGCAAATTCCTCAAGGAACTGGTTTTCCTCTTGATTGTTACATGAGTATTTTAGGAATGACTGGCCTTACAGCTTACTTTGGTTTGCTTGATATTACTGATCCACAACCTGGCGAAACCTTAGTTGTCTCTGCAGCAGCTGGCGCCGTTGGATCAATTGTATGTCAAATAGGAAAAATTAAAGGCTGTAGAGTAATCGGGATTGCAGGCTCAGATACAAAATGTAAATGGCTTGTAGATGAATTGGGGATTGATTCTGCTATTAATTATAAGTCTGAAAATCTTAGACAAAAATTAAAAGAAACTTGTCCTGATGGTATTGACATATATTTTGAAAATGTAGGTGGTAGTATTACGGAGGCAGTCTTAACTCGCATGAATATTAACGGTCGAATAAGCCTTTGTGGTCTGATTTCAGGATACAATGCCGAGTCAGTTGTAGCAGGTCCAGCATGGGGAAATTTGCTTATAAAAAGAATAAAACTAAAAGGCTTTATTGTTTTTGACTATTTCAAAAGATATATTGAGGCATATAAAGATATAACTCAATGGCTTAAAGACGATAAAATCAAATACAAAAATCATATCATTCCAGGTATCGAAAATGCAGGTAGTGCAATAAAAAAATTATTTTCTGGTGAAAATGAGGGCAAATTAATAATTAAAATATCTGAACCAAATTAATAATTTCATCATGAAAAAAGTATTGATCTTTAGTAATGGAGAGCAAATAGGTGATGGAATATTAAAGCTTCAAATTGTAAATCAATTAAAAAACAGGTTTCCTGATTTTGAAATACATTGGATGACAGATAAGATATATACTGAATACAATGCAAGGTTAAAAAAATATACGTCTGATTATATTGATAAAGTTTGGGAAAAAGCAAATCTTAACCCTTTCTTCTGGAAAAAAATTTCTCCAATGTATGACTTAGAGTCTGAGAATTTTGATATAATTATTGATACTCAGAAGACCGTGATTAGAACAATGGCACTTCGTAGAATTAAAAATAAAAAATTTATATCATCCTCAGCTAACTGGTTTTTTTCTGATATCAGACCCAATAATATTTCTAAAAAAAGAAAATTTTATATTCAAAGCATAATTGAAATGCTTGATTTAGTATCTACGTTTAAAGTCAGTAAAAAAAGCCACATCACGATCCCAAAAGAAATTGTTAATGAATTAAAAAAAATATTTTCTGCAAACAAAAAATATTTAGGAATATCACCCGGTTCTAATACCCCAAAAAGAATTTGGTCATTTGAAAACTATATGAATGTAGCAAAATATTTTGAAGATAAAGGGTTTAATATTGTTTATTTTTTAGGTCCACAGGAAACGCATATGAAAAAAGAAATAATTAAACAAATAAAAAACCCAATATTTCCCGAAGAAACTTTGAAAAATCACCTTGGATTAGAAGTAGTTATGGGTACTACAAAATTTCTTGATATAGCAATTGCAAATGATAGTGGAACAGGTCAAATGCTATCAACAAATTTATGTCCACTGTTAAAAATTTGTGGTCCGACAAGTGCTGTTAAGTTTTTAAACGATCAATTTGAAAATATTCATTTTATATCATCGGTAGATTTTGGAGGCAGTAATGTTAATTTGATATCGCCGAACGATGTTATTAATAAAGTAAATAAAATTTTACAATCATCCTGATCGACTTTTGATTAACCGATCTAAAATTCTGTCAGGCAATAACATCGGAAGAGTCCAGTACATCATTCTACTAGGTGTAATGGCATACCTTGTTTTTCTGTTTGGATTATGTAGCGCATTAAAAACTAATTTTCCCACTTCTTCAGCCGGAAAGGCAATCTTCTTAGCGTTTTTCATTCTTTTCGGTATTCCTTTCGCATCGTTTGCATAATCAGTTTTTTTGAGGCTTTGTATGAATTTTTTGTCAATTTTATCAAAAATTTCGGTTTTTATTGGACCTGGTCCAATAACCACTACATCTACTCCGTACCTCATCAACTCTCTTCTTAAACTATGACTTAAGCCTTCCAATCCAAATTTAGATGCAGTATATGCTCCAACACCAGGCATACCAATTTTTCCAGAAATCGAACTTATATTGAAAATTACACCCTTCTTCGAACTATTATTTTTTTCTGCTCCACATAATGGCGCAAAATATTTTATGACTCTAAATGCGCCATTTAAATTAATATCAATTTGTTTTTCAAAATCTTTCACTTTTTGATGCAATAGAGGGCCAGATATTGCTACACCTGCGTTATTGACCAAAGCAAGAAGGTTCGAATTTTTAAGATCCTTTTTCAAAAATGCGACTGCCTTTTTTAGCTGAGCTTCTTTTGTTACATCGAAGATTAAAGGTGTAAAATTATCTTTATAAATTTTTTTTAATCTGCTTGCATCTTTTGAATTACGAACACTTCCATAAACATGAAAACCGTTTTTTACAAAATAACTGAGTGTTCCTAGTCCAATACCAGTAGAGACACCCGTGATCATAATAGATTTTTTACTCATAGTCTTGCTCCATAAATTTGAATTATTTTCGAGGCGAATATTACACCCTCATTCCCACATTGCTCTAAATTTTTACCATTAATGTATCCATGTAAGAAGCCTGCAGCAAATAAATCTCCTGCCCCAGTAGTATCGACTAAATTTTCAATTTGCTGAGCTTTTATCTTAACACATTGATCTTTATGAACAATCATCGCACCTTTTTCACCAAGTGTGATAGCAAATATTTTATCATGCTGACTTATAATTTCGAGACAATCATCAAGACTATCCTTTTGATAAAGCGATTTAATTTCCTCTTCATTTGCAAAAATTATATCAGCTTCATTATTAACTAGATTTAAAAAACTTTCTCTAAATCGTTCAATGCAAAAAACATCAGACACACTAAATGCAACTAACCTGTTTGCCTCTTTAGAAATTTTTATTGCTTTTTTAATTGCTTCTTGCGCATCATCAAGATCCCAAAGGTATCCTTCAAGATAAGTAATTTTTGACTGTGCTATAACATCCTCATTGATATCATTTGATTTTAGTTTTTGAGAAATTCCTAAATATGTACTCATTGTTCGTTGTGCATCTGGCGTTACCATTACTAGACATCTTCCAGTTTCACTTTCATCTGATTGGGCCTGATTTGCAAAAACAACTTTTTCTTTTTCAAGACCTCGAATGAATGAATTTCCAACTTCGTCTTTACCTACTTTGCCGATGAAAGCAGATTTGATATTATTTTGAGCTAATGCAACGATAGAGTTTGCGACTGATCCTCCAGAGACATTAGCTTTTATCTCAATTTTGTTTGATAGGGATTTGATAGTATCTAAATCTACAAGTGACATAAGCCCTTTTCTTAGCTCTTGTTGATTTATAAATTCATCATTGACATCGGTGATTACATCTACAATTGCATTTCCTATACCAACAATGTCAAATTCTTGACTCACCATGTCTCCACCCAAGGACGTAAATCTAACTCAAACGTCCACGCATTTTTTGGTTGATTATGTATCATCAAGTAGTTTTGCGCAATATCATCTGGCTTCATCAAACCATCAATTTTTTTCTTTTCTTTGACATACTCAGGAAAAAGCTTATTCACCCACGGCGTATCAATTGCTCCATCTACAATAACATGAGCGACATGAATACCTTTTGGCGCTAATTCTTTCGCCATACTTTGCGCCAAAGCTCTTTTCGCTTGTTTAGCACCGGAGAATGCAGCAAATCCTTCTTTACCTCTTACACTGGCTGTTGCGCCGGTAAATATGATTGTCCCTTTTTTTCTTGGTATCATTTTTCTAGTTACTTCTCTTCCCATTAAAAAAGCTCCAAAAGTCGCCATTTCCCATACTTTATAATATTTTTTTGAGGTTGTTTCTAAAATGTTGAAACGAATGTTGGCTCCAATGTTGTATACGGCCACATTAATTTCACCAATTTCTGTTTCAATCTTATTAATAAAGTTAATTACATCTTCTTCTTTTCTTGCGTCTAAACTATATGCGAAACACTTTCCGCCATTTTTTTCTATTTCTTCTTTAAGTGGCGATAATTGATCCCCGTTCCTTCTAGCAACTACAGTAATGAAGTTATTTTGTGCAAATACTCTCGCTACCGCAGAACCAAGGCTGTCACCCGCGCCGATAATGAGTGCTACTTCTTTATTAATCATAATGAATAAAGTTATCAGCAAACAATAGACAGTTAAAGGTGTTTTATTTTTATAACTATTTATGCTTTTTTTGTTTTAATTGGCTTTTTTCTAGTTGGATAACAAGTTTTACATATTTTACACTCTATTCCAAAACAACTTCGAGCTTCACAATATTCCCTTCCATAAAATATTATTTGTAAATGTAACTTGTTCCATAGTTTTTCAGGAAATATTTTTTTTAAATCATGTTCAGTTTGCTTTACACTCTTACCATTTGTTAACCCCCATCTTTGGGCAAGTCGATGAATATGAGTATCAACAGGAAATGCCGGGTGACCAAAACCCTGTGACATTACAACACTAGCTGTTTTATGCCCTACTCCAGGAAGCGCCTCTAGATCTTCAAAGGTTTCTGGAACCTCACCACCATAATTTTTCATTAATATTTTTGATAGCTTTGAGATAGCTTTTGATTTTTGTGGAGCAAGACCACAGGGTCTAACAATATTATAAATGGTTTTGACCGGCAGCTTCTCCATTTTCGCAGGATTATTTGCTTTCTTAAAAAGCAAAGGAGTTACTTCATTGACTCTTTTATCCGTACACTGTGCACTTAGAAGAACAGAAATTAATAATTCAAAATTATTTTTATGATTTAGTGGAATTGGGGTTTCGGGATAAATTTTATTTAAAATACTAATAATTTTTTTTGCCTTATCAGCCTTTAACATTATGGTTCTTTTTCAACCTAACTTATATTTAGAACATCCGACATGTCAAATAGGCCAGGTTTTTTGTTCATGCCCCATTTCACAGCTTGTATTGCTCCGTTAGCAAAAATACCCCTATCTTTCGCTGTATGCTTGATAGTAATATCCTCATCCCTGCTTGAAAAAATAATTTCGTGATCACCAATTACTTCACCTTTGCGGAAGGATGAGACTACAATTTTATCTTTAGTACTTTTAGCCTTTATGTTTAGACGAGAGATTTTTTTAATTTTTTCAAATTTTTTATTTTTACCTTCTGCTGCAGCTTGCCCCATCATTACTGCAGTGCCTGAAGGTGCATCAATTTTATGTCGATGATGCGTTTCGTTTATTATTGTGTCAAAATCATTTTTTAAACTTGAGGAACTTATTTTAATTAATTTATTTATTAGGTTTATACCTAAACTCATATTACCTGATTTTATGATTGTTGCATGCTGCGCAGCGAGTTTAATTTTTTTTAATTGAGAGCTATTAAAACCTGTAGTTCCAATTATATGTACTATTCTTGCTTGAGCTGCGTATTTTGTATGCATGATAGTTGCTTCAGGAGTTGTGAAGTCAATAACAGCGTCAGTTTTAGCAAACAATGGAATTATATTATCTGTGACTTTAATTTTTAATTTTTTCGTTTTGAGCAATTGACCTAAATCCTTGCCAATAGCTTTATGCCCGCTTCTCTCGGTTGCACCATACAAAACAAGTGATTTATCTTTCAAAACTCTTTTAGCGATTTGCATTCCCATGCGTCCGGTTACGCCAGTTATGACAATTTTTATTTTTTTCATTAATTTAGGATAATCGAAATAATTGAAAAAGTAAGTTTTTTAAGCTTTTGTTTTCCAAAAATCCTTAGCTTTTTTAAAAAATGCCGATGCTAAAGGACTCTCATTTTGATCACTGGTTTCTTGAAAGGATTTCAATATTTCAATTTGCTTCTTACTTAAATTTACTGGTGTTTCAACTTTTGCCTGAATATACAAATCACCTAAATAACCGTTGCGAACATTAGGCATGCCTTTTGATTTTAATCTGAATTGGTCACCAGATTGAGTACCTTGAGGTATTTTTAGCCTTGCTTTACCGCCATCTATTGTCGGTATGTCAATAGCGCCGCCAACAGCAGCATCGACCATAGATATTGGGACCTCAGCAAATAAATTTTCATTCTCACGAGCAAATATTTCGTGCTCATTTACATTTACAAATATATACAAGTCCCCCTGCTGCCCGCCGTTTAGACCCGCTTCACCTTCTCCAGATAGTCTTATTCTAGAACCGTCATCAACGCCTTTTGGTATTTTTACCATCAAACTCTTTGTTTTCTGCGTTCTCCCAGTTCCGCTACATGGTCTGCATGGATCTGAAATAGTTGAACCACTTCCCTGACAAGTTGGACAAGTTTGTTGAATTGAAAAAAACCCCTGCTGCGAGCGAATCTGTCCCCTTCCTCCACATGACTGACAAGTTACTGGCTGACTTCCTTGAGATGCGCCAGAACCTGAACAAGAATCGCATTGAACTTGAGTTGGAATTTTTACTTTAAATTTTTTACCATTAAACGCTTCTTCAAGACTAACAGTAATATCATATCTTAAGTCTGAGCCACGATTATTTGATTTTCTTCTACGATTTCCCCCGCCACCAAAAAAGGATGAGTCTCCAAAAAAGTCTTCAAAAATATCTTGAAAAGCTGATGAATTAAAATCAAAACCAAAACCGCCTTGGCCTGTATTACCATCCACTGCCGCATGACCAAACTGGTCGTAAGCTGAACGTTTTTCTTTATCATGAAGTACAGCGTATGCCTCACTCGCCTCTTTGAATTTAACTTCCGCATCTGCATCACCCTGATTACGATCAGGATGATATTTCATTGCTAATTTTCTGTAGGCTTTTTTTATCTCAGAGTCATCAGCTGACTTGGAAACGCCAAGAACTTCATAATAGTCTCTTTTTGACATAAGCTTACCTGCTTACGATTGCTTATTATCTTCTTTGACTTCCTCGAATTCAGCATCAACAACTTTTTCATTATTCTGGTCAGATCCAGCAGCTGTATTGTCAGATGGCTCGTTTGGATTAGGAGCATCTTGTTGTTGAGCCTTATACATTGCTTCACCTAATTTCATAGACGATTGAGTTAATGCTTCAAGTCCACTTTTAATCTTATCGGTGTCATCTGAAGCAACAGCTTCTTTTAAAGCCTTAATATCGTTTTCAATTGTATTCTTTTCTTGCTCAGAAACCTTATCACCAAATTCTTTTAGATTTTTCTCGGCAGAGTGTATCATTGTGTCTGCTTGGTTTTTAACATCAACGCCTTCTCGCTTTTTCTTATCTGCTTCCGCGTTGGCTTCAGCTTCCTTGACCATTTTGTCGATCTCTTCTTCACTCAAACCACCCGATGCTTGTATTTTAATTTGTTGTTCTTTTCCTGTACCTTTGTCTTTTGCAGACACATTTACAATTCCATTAGCGTCAATATCAAACGTTACTTCAATTTGAGGAACACCCCTAGGCGCAGGTGGTATGCCTACTAAGTCAAAGTTACCAAGTAATTTATTATCAGCAGCCATTTCTCTCTCACCCTGACACACTCGTATTGTTACAGCAGTTTGATTGTCATCAGCAGTTGAAAATACCTGACTTTTTTTTGTTGGAATTGTTGTATTTTTATCAATTAATTTTGTAAAGACGCCACCAAGAGTTTCAATACCAAGTGATAGAGGTGTAACATCAAGCAGTAATACATCCTTAACATCCCCTTGAAGAATACCAGCTTGAATAGCTGCACCTTGTGCAACAACTTCATCTGGGTTCACTCCTTTATTTGGTTCTTTACCAAAAAAGTTTTTAACAGTTTCTATAACTTTTGGCATTCTTGTCATTCCACCAACCAAGACTACCTCGTCAATTTCACCGGCACTCAAACCGGCATCCTTGAGAGCGGCATCACATGGTTTAATTGTTTTTTCAATTAAATCATCAACAAGTGTTTCAAGCTTTGCTCTTGTCACCTTGATATTTAAATGTTTAGGGCCTGATTGATCAGCTGTAATAAATGGTAAATTAATTTCTGTTTGAGATGTTGAAGATAATTCGATCTTAGCCTTCTCAGCAGATTCTTTCAATCTTTGGAGTGCTAATTTATCCTGAGTAAGGTCAATATTATTTTCTTTCTTAAATTCTTCAGCAAGATAATTTAAGAGACGAGTGTCAAAGTCCTCACCACCTAAAAATGTATCACCATTAGTTGATTTTACTTCAAAAACTCCATCACCAATTTCTAAAATTGAAATATCAAAAGTACCACCACCTAAATCATATACAGCAATAGTTTTGCCATCCTTCTTATCTAAACCATATGCTAGTGCAGCAGCAGTTGGCTCATTGACTATTCTTTCAACCTCAAGTCCAGCTATTTTACCAGCATCTTTAGTAGCTTGTCTTTGAGCATCATTAAAGTAAGCAGGAACAGTGATGACTGCTTTTTCAACTTTTTCTCCTAAATACCTTTCTGCATCTTCTTTTAATTTTTGAAGTACAAAGGCAGAAATTTGAGATGGTGAATATTTTTCAGATCCTGACTCTACCCATGCATCACCATTTTCAGATTTAATGATTTTAAAAGGCACCATGTCAGCATCTTTTTTGACCATTGGGTCTTCGAAAGACCTACCTATAAGTCTCTTGATCGCAAAAAATGTATTTTCAGGGTTTGTGACGCCCTGCCTTTTTGCAGGTTGTCCAACTAACTTTTCTTCATCACTTCCAAAACTTATAATTGAAGGCGTAGTTCTAGATCCTTCAGCATTTTCAATAACCTTAGGGTCCTTCCCATCCATTATCGAGATACAACTATTTGTAGTCCCTAAATCTATTCCTATTACTTTTGCCATATTCTTACTTTGAATTAATATTTGATCTATATATGGGTAGTTGATTTTGCAGTACAACCCCTTGCTTAAAAAAAGAGTAAAATGAGATTTTTAATTATTATTATACTATCCTATTGATATTATTTAACTTTTTTCTTTACCACGCCTACAAGTGCTGGTCTTAGAAGTCTATCTCCAATTTTGTATCCCTCTTGAACAACCTCAGCAACAGTTCCTGCTTCTTGATCATCCTTTTCAACTTCAAACATCGCTTGGTGGATATTCGGATCAAATTGCTCACCCAGTGATTTAATTTGTTCAATCTTAAATCTTTCAAAAGTAGATATAATTTGTTTTTCGGTAAGCTCAATTCCCTCGAATAATTGTGAAAGACTGTCTGATTTTTCTTTTACTTCTTTAACTTTAACTGAAGTTATAGCTCTCTGGAGATTATCGAGAACCGATAGTATCTCTTTTGCAAAATTTGAAATCACATAATTGCTTAAGTCCTCTTTTTCTCTATCAAATCTTTTTCTTAGATTTTCATTTTCAGCTAGGCTGGTTAGAAGCCTAGTTTCAAGCTCTTTAAGCTTATCATTATCATCTGCACCCGCATCTTCTGTTTTTACTTCAGAATTTTCATCTACTTTAGCTGGCTTGGGGTCTAAATTTTTTTTATTTTTATTTTTGGCCATATTTAATTATGTAATGATCTATATTATTTTCGTCAATACATAGTATAATTTATCACTCAATGAGAAATAATAGAAATATTAACCAATTAAGAGATATAGAAATAATTCCTAATTTTTCATACAATCCGGAAGGCTCATGCTTAATTAAATGTGGCGATACGCATGTAATCTGCAGTGCATCGCTTGATAGAAATTTACCAAGATGGTTAAAAAATTCAGAGACTGGGTGGGTAACAGCAGAATACGGGATGTTACCAAGATCAACTTCTGAGAGAATGTCTAGAGAGGCCGCCAAAGGTAAACAATCTGGTAGAACACAGGAAATACAAAGACTAATTGGAAGATCATTAAGATCTATAGTTAATTTAGAAGATTTAAGAGAATTACAAATAATAATAGATTGTGATGTTATTCAAGCAGATGGTGGAACAAGAACCGCTTCAATTTCAGGATCATTTATCGCACTTCAATTATGCATAAATCATATGCTTAATAAAAAAATTATAAAAAAAAATCCAATTAGTGAATATGTTGCCGCAATCAGCTGTGGAATTATAAACGGTGAACCTTATTTAGACTTAGATTTTGAGGAAGATCAAAATGCTGAAGTAGATGCAAATTTTGTGATAACAGAGAGTGGTAAATTAGTTGAAGTACAGATGACTTCGGAAAAGAAGCTTTGTGAGGAGAGGTCATTTAATGCAATGTTGGAACTTGCAAAATCAGGGATCTCTGAGATCATCCAAATGCAAAAACAAATTTTAAGTGATTAAAAATATAAAAGAAATAGTTATTGCCAGTCATAACGAAGGAAAGGTAAGAGAAATCAGATCTCTATTAAAGCCAATGGGACTCAAAATTTACTCTGCAAAAAAATTTTGTATCAATGAACCAATCGAAAACGGAAAAACTTTTAAAGAAAATTCTCTAATAAAATCAAAAAATGCTGCCAAAAAATCAGG
>LULI01000111.1_pt1 | contig 21347 bp, 21 predicted proteins | sample 728191 | NCBI WGS metagenome assembly LULI01 (sample SAMN03860293, study PRJNA289734) | marine metagenome | biome: seawater column; feature: ocean; material: water; isolation source: Red Sea water column Station 169 - depth 50m | place: Saudi Arabia: Red Sea | collected 2011-10-15 | depth 50 m | reverse complement strand
GTTTAAATTGTCTTCTTATGAAGCCAATATTTTAGTGTCTGATATTGATACTGCAAAATACTTTGAAGAGGTTGTAGCTAAAATGGGTAAAAACAAAGATATTAAGTTAGCAGTCAATTGGATTACAGGAGAACTATTTGCTGTTTTAAATAGCAAAGGTTTAGAAATTTCTCAAAGTCCAGTAAGTGCTAAGAATTTCGCTATTTTGATAAATCTTATTAAGAATGGAACTATCTCAGGAAAGATAGCAAAAACTGTTTTTGAATTGATGATAGATGGTGATAAAGATCCTCAAAAGATTGTGGAGGAAAAAGGATTAAAACAACAAAGTGATCCAAAAGCTTTAGAGGCATTAATTGACAAAATAATTAATGATAATAGAGAAAAAGCCATTGAATATAAACAAGGTAAAGAAAAATTATTTGGTTTTTTTGTTGGTCAAGCAATGAAGGCATCAGGTGGAAAAGCTAACCCTCAATTAATAAATGAGATCCTAAAGAAAAAATTATAAGGTTATGGGTTCAGACCTTAATATCACAAAACATTTACAAGATTATATTCTAAAGAATGGTTTGAAATTACATCCAATTCAAAAAGAAATAATAGATTACAACCTATCACTTGGTGATTCAAAAAGAATGCAAATATCTATTTCTCAATGTCAATTTCTACATCTGATTATTAAAGTTTCTAAAATTAAAAAAGTCCTAGAGATAGGAACTTTTACAGGTTTAAGTACATTATCCATGGCTTTAGCCTTACCAGATGAAGGCAGTATAATTGCATTAGATAAAAATGTGGAAACAACCAAAGTTGCACAAAGCTTTTTTAAAAAGGCCAATCAAGATCATAAGATTAAAACAATGATTAAACCAGCATTAGAAACTTTAATGAGTATAAGAAATGAAAAATTTGACTTAGTTTTTATAGATGCAGATAAAATGAATTATAAAAAATATTATGAAATTTCTTTAGATTTATTGAATAAAGAGGGTTTAGTGATAATCGATAATGTATTATGGCATGGGGAAGTTGTTAACAAAGATATAAATGACAAAATTACAAAAAGTATTAGAGATTTGAATGATTTTATCTCTAAGGATACAAGAATTGAAAAGGTCATGGTACCTTTTGGTGATGGAATGACTGTTTGTAGGAAGATTTAATGTTCGCTGTATTTGGTTTTTATAAATTTCAAAAAATAAATGATTTAAAAAAAAATCAAAAAATATTGAGTAATCTTTTAACTAATAAAAATATAAATGGATCAATTATCATATCCAAAGAGGGTTTAAATGGATCTATTTCTGGAATGAATAAAGATATTAAAACCACAATTATTAGATTAAAAAAAATTTTGAATATTAAAGAATTTGATAGTGTCAATAATTCAATAAGTAAATTTAAACCTTTTCATAAACCTAAAGTGAAAATTAAAAGTGAAGTTGTTCCAATGGATCTTAAAATCTCGAAAATGATCGCAAAAAAGAATACTCATATTGATCCAACAAAATGGAATAAATTAATTAAAAAAAAAGAAACTCTTTTATTAGATGCAAGAAAACCTTTTGAACATAAAGTTGGTTCTTTTAAAAAATCAGTAAATCCAAATATAAGTAACTTTAGAGATTTCCCTAAATACTTAAAAAAGTTAAAAAAAGATCAGCCAATAGCAATGTTTTGCACTGGTGGAATTAGGTGTGAAAAAGCCTCTGTATTTTTAGAAAGAAAAGGTTTTAAAAATATTTATCAATTAAAGGGTGGAATTTTGAATTACTTAAAAAAAATCAAACCAAAAAAAAGTTTATGGAAAGGCGAGTGTTTTGTATTCGACAACAGAGTAAGTTTAAAACACGGATTAGTACAAGGAACCTATTCAATTTGTGGTGGATGTAGACAACCTATCTCGATTAAAGATAAAAAATCTAAAAAATATGAGGAGGGTGTAACTTGTCCTAATTGTTTTGATAAACTCTCAAAAAACCAAAAATCTCGTTTTAGAATGAGACAAAGTCAGATATACAAGGCAAAGCTATCAGGAAAAAAATATAATTTTCAAAAAGAATTTAACTAAGGATTTATTTGTCACAATCTTTCAAATTAACTAAAGATCCAATATGGTTTTTATTGAGAAAAGTTACTATTCCAGCAAGTGTTGGTTCATTATTTCAAACCTTTTACAATCTAGTAGACACATGGTTCGCAGGAAGAATATCTGCTGAAGCAATAGCAGCGATCGCAAAATCTTTTCCAATTTATTTTACTATTATTGCAATAGGTGTTGGATTAACTGCTGGAACTAATACTTTAATTGGAAATAATATAGGGGCTAATAATAAAAAGAAGGCGTCATTATTTGTTGCTCAATCAATTATTTTTGCAATCTTTTTATCCATACTAGTTACTTTTTTTGGTTTGAATGTTTCAGATTTTTTACTTTCTCTTATGGGATCAGACCAAGAGGCAATTATATTAACTAGAAAATATCTAGATGTAATTTTTTATGGAACTATAATTGTTTTGATACAAATTTCCCTAAATGGAACACTAAATGCGCAAGGGGATACAAAAAGTTACAGAAACGTTTTAATTTTTAGTTTCTTTTTAAATATTATTCTAAATCCATTATTTATTTTTGGTTATGGTTTTATTCCAGCATTTGGTATAGCTGGACTTGCAATAGCTACTGTAGTGGCTCAGTTTGTTGGTCTTTTGTATTTAGCATATAAAGTTTATTGTTGTGAATTAAAACAATATCTTAAGCCTGAGTGTTTTATTCCAAAATTTGATCTTCTTGGGGAACTCTTGTATCAGACGATTCCTGTGATGTTTAGCATGTTGTTGATTGGTGTTGGTTTGTTCAACATCCTTTACTTCATTGGTCAATTTGGAGATTTAGCTACTGCTGGTTATGGTGCTGCTCTTAGAATTGAACAAGTTTTTCTACTTCCTGTAATTGGATTAAATACAGCGGTATTATCAATCGGGGGACAAAATTTTGGTGCAAAAAATTATGATAGATTGAGAGAATTATACAGAAAAGCTTTAATGTTTGGATCATCTTTTATGATATCTGCAGGAATAATAATATTTTTAGGTGCAGAGTTTTTAGTTTCATTATTTACTGATAACCAAGAGGCAATAAAGCATGGCGCAATATATCTTAAAGTTGCGGCATTAATCGGCCCAATTTATCCAGTCTTTTTCATAACCACTGCCGTATTCCAAGCAGTCAAAAAACCATTGTATAGTCTTTATTTAAGTATTCTAAGATTAACAGCTCTTCCATTTTTAAGTTTATGGTATGTAATTAATATTAAAGGAGGGGATTATGAGGATATTTTTTATACGATTTTAGTAACAAATTGGTTTATGGGAATTGCAGTTCTAATGTTTATTGGGTATTTTTTGAATAATGTTTTCAAACAAAATAAAAGTCTTTTTACTTACTAGTATTTGTCTAATATTTTTCTTTGTCACATACCTTGATGTAAAATCTAGTGAAATAAAGGTTATAGACGGAGATACTATTCATTTAAAAAACGAAAAAATTCGTTTTAGTGGTATTGATACTCCTGAAATTAAACAAATTTGTAATAAGAATAATGAGTTTATCAAATGTGGAATTCAAGCAAAACAATTACTTATTAATAAGATAGGTAAAAACAAAGTAAGATGTGTCAAGGAGGGTGTAGATAGATATAAGAGAATTTTAGCTGAATGTTTTGTAAATAATCAAAGTCTATCTAAGTATCTTGTTCGAGAGGGTTATGCTTTTGCTTACAGGAAATATTCAACAAAATACATTCCAGATGAGGATTATGCCAAAAAAAATAAAAAAGGTATGTGGGCAATGACTTTTGAATATCCTTGGGACTATAGAAGAAAAAATTAATCTTTTTGTAATTTTTTTTCTAATTTTCTAACAAGATAAGAAACAATTAATATTAAGATTAAATATTCTAGAATTAGAAATGTATATATTTCTAGTGGCCGATAAGTCGTCACAACTAATTCGTTTGCTTTTCTAGTTAAATCTCCAATACCAATTATCGATACAAGAGAGGACATTTTAAGCACATATACAAATTGATTACCAATAGCTGGTAAAATATTTTTTATTGCCTGAGGTAGAATTACTAATCTTAATTTTCTAAAAAAACTTAATCCCAAAGAGCTTCCAGCCTCCCATTGTGATTTTTTTATTGAATTAATTCCTGCTCTAAATATTTCTGCTTGGAAAGCACTTTCGCTTATTGACAGTGCTATGATACCAGAAACAAATGGGCTAAAACTTATACCCGTCATGATTGGAAGACCATAATAAATCCATAAGATTAAAACCAGTAAAGGAATTGCTCTTACAATCTCAACATAGCCAATATTAAGGTAGGTTAAGAATTTACTTTTAGCCAGTGATGGAATAGCGACTAAAAGACCAAGAATAATAGAAATAATGATTGAGACTATACTAATATAGATAGTAGTTGTTAAACCACTTAATAAAAACTTTAGATTAGTTAACCCCTCAATGTTGTTTGGTGATAAGATTAACCAGTTTAATTCACTTTTACCACATGAGGTTAATGGAAAGATTAGAATTAATAAAAGTAGATTTTTCACCACCTAACTTATAAAGAATAAAAAATTAATTACTAATTTTTTATAAGCTCTTTAGATTATATTTAGCTAATAACTTGGTGAAGAAGCCTGAAGATTTTTTGTCTTTAATCCATTTATTGACATAATCATTCCACTTAGTATCACCTTTTGGCACCATCATTGCTAAAAATGCTGGATTTTTTCCACCATCTGGAACGATTGCTAACTGAGGATATTTAATAACCAATTTATTTGCCTCTGTTGAACTTGTAATATTACCATCAGCTCTACCTGCCAAGACTTCTTGGAAGTCTCTTGCTGGTGCTTCAATTGAGTTTAATTTTGATTTTGGGAAAAATTCTTTTGCCTTTTCCTCTTGAGAAGTACCAAGAGTAGTTGCGATTGTTACATTTGAATTATTAAGCGAGTCCCAAGTTGGAAATTTTTTTAAGTTCTTTTTGAGAACAAGTGGCACAGTAGCATATTTGTAATAAGTATCGGTAAAACCAGCTACTTCAGCTCTCTTTGGCGTTTTTGTTACACTTGTTGAGATATCATATCTTGCAGATGTTATTCCTGAAACAATAGTTTTCCATTCTGCAGGTACAAACTCAATTTTTACACCCATATCTTTAGCTAATTGATTCATTACATCGATATCGAAACCTTTATATTTGTTGGTTGCAGGATCTTTGACTGTCATAGGATCCCAATCTCCAGTAGTACCAACTTTAAGTACTCCAGAAGACAAAATTTTATCTAGATTAGATTCTGCGTTTAGTGAGAAGGGTAAAAGAGCAAATAATGCTACTAAAAATAATTTTTTCATATTTTTATTTAACTTATTTGAGATCTAAATGTGACTATAATCTTGACGCACTATCATTCATCCATGCGAATAAATGCTCAGAAAATGAGCGTCTTACAAACAAATTCACTTCATTTTTATTTTGATTATGAATGATTACATCTATTTTTGCGAGAATTGTTTGGGTCACTGAGCCAATTTTACCTTTAAAATCATTAAAATTAAAAGGAGAGCCTGTTTGAAACAAATCATATATCTTATCCCCTTTGAGATTAATCCTCACGAATTGATCTGTGACATCCACCACAGCTCCTAAATTTAATTTAGATATGTTTTTATTCAAAAGTGTTTCAGTTTCATAAGAATTTGTATTTTCTTTAACAACGCCATTTGAAAAAATCATCCATTCATCAGGACTCAACCATAGAGCAGTCAATTTTTCACTTTGAGTGGAAGTATTTGCTTTTGTAGGCAAAACCATATTTAAAGATTTACCAACAGCTGATAAAAATTCTCTTTTTTTACCTCTTACTATCAATTTCATAATGGGTTTAACCTCGTTCATTTGTAGACCTTGATATGATTTTTCCTCTTTAATTGTATGATTATAATTTAGCATTTAATCTTTCACCTTCTTTATCTAAAAAAACTGGATCAGCTACAGTTACATTAATATTCTTATTTTCCATTGGTATGATCAATTTTTGCCCCAACATTTTTTTTCCACCTTTTACAACACCTAATGCGATCGACTTTTTTAAATTTGGGCTGTAATAACTTGAGGTTACATGGCCAAGCATTTCAATAGGTGATTTTTTTATATCAGCAACTATCTGTGCGCCTTCTTCCAAAACTTCCTCAGGATTTTCTGTCAATAAACCAACTAATTGTTTTCTATCTTCTCTAATAGTATCAGATCTATATAATGATCTTTTTCCAATAAAATCATATTTCTTTTTGCTTACTATCCAATCCATCTGTAAATCAATTGGTGTTAGTGTTGCATCAGTGTCTTGACCAACTATTATAAAACCTTTTTCTGCTCTTAATAAGTGCATCGTTTCAGTTCCATAGGGCGTAATATTAAAATCTTTACCTGCTTCCATACATTTTTCCCAAACAGATTTACCAAAGTTTGCTTGGATATTAATTTCATAACTATGTTCTCCAGTGAAACTGATCCTCATCACTCTACATTTAATATTATCTATTTTTGCATTTTTGAATGACATATGTGGAAACTTTTCATCAGAAAGATCTAAATCAGGAATAACTTTTGAAACGATTTTTTTACTGTTAGGCCCACACACACTTATTGTAGCATAATGATCAGTTACAGATGATAAATAGACATCTAATTCAGGCCATTCTGTCTGAAGATAGTCTTCAAGTTTTCCCAATACGTTAGCCGCACCGCCAGTAGTAGTGGTCATAATGTAATGATTTTCACCTAGTCTAGTTGTGACGCCATCATCATAAACCATTCCATCTTCATTTAACATTAAACCATAACGACATTTACCCACTGCTAGTTTTGACCAAGCATTAGTATAAACACGATTTAAAAATTCCGAGGCATCTGTGCCCTGAATATCAATTTTTCCTAATGTAGATGCATCCAGAATACCTGCTGAGTCTCTAGCAGCTTTACTTTCTCTTTGTACTGCTTGATGCATATTTTCATTATCCTTTGGATAGTACCAAGCTCTTTTCCATTGACCAACGTTTTCAAATTCAGCGTTGTTGGCAACATGCCAATCATGTATCGGAGTACGTCTGAATATATCAAAAAATTCTCCTACATTTCTTCCAACAATAGTTCCAAAAGTAAGAGGTGTATAAGGAGGTCTAAAAGTTGTAGTTCCGTGTTCACCCATTTTAGTTCCCGCTGTTTCTGAGATAATTCCAAGAGCATGCATATTACCAAGTTTACCCTGATCAGTTCCCATACCAGTAGTAGTGTATCTTTTTACATGTTCTATAGATCTAAACCCTTCTCTTAGAGCTAATTTAATATCTTTTGCAGTTGCATCATTTTGATAATCAACAAAAGACTTAGTTTTCCCTAAGGATTTATCAGATGGTAATAACCAAATATTTCTCTTTGATTGATTTAAACCAGAGATTGTTTCAACAGTTTTGTATTCAGAATTGTCAATATCAAGAAACTTTTTAATAGAAGACAAGGTATTCTTTATTATCTCCTCTAAACCAAAGTCTCCATTACAAGATCCAATACTTATTTGATCTGAGGGATAAACATTAGGTATAAATACTTGATCTTCTTCTCTAAATTTTAATTTACCTCCTGATTGTGTAAACAAGTGTACTGCTGGGGTCCAACCACCAGATACACCTAAACAATCACAATTCAACTTTGTTTTGTCACCAATGACTGTTTGACCATCTTTTGAAAGTTTCATGATGGATATTTTATTAATTCTTTTATATCCGTAAGTATCAACGACAGTATAACCTTTATAAATTTTAATATTATTTTTCTCAACTTCGTATGAAATTTTAGAGTCAATTTGTTCTCTATTATCAATTATTGCATTAATTTTAATTCCTCTTTGAATTAAACTCATGGCTGTTTCATATGCCGTATCGTTATTGGTAAAAAGAATATTATTTTCACCACATGCCACACCATATAAATCAATATATCTTTTAATTGCTGAAGATAACAGTATCCCTGGACGATCATTATTATCAAATATTAAAGGTCTTTCTATAGAGCCAGTTGCTGTGATTACTTTTTTAGCTCGAATTTTTAATAATCTTTGTCTTACTTTATTTTCTCTTTGATTAATCGGTAAATGATCAGTGAGATTTTCACGAGCCAATAAAAAGTTGTATCCATGGAATGCTGCAACGCTAGTTCTTGTTTTTATTTCTAAATTTTCTAATTTAGATATTTCGTTGATTTCTTTTTCTAACCATGAACTTGTTATTTGATTATTAATTTTTGAAAATTCTGAGTTATCATAAATAGAAGATCCCCCCAAATAAGATTTTTCATCAACTAAAAGAGTCTTAAAACCATTTTTAGCTGCCATTTTAGCTGCCATTATTCCTGAAATACCTGCTCCGATAACTAAAACATCACAATGAATATATTTATGTTCATATATGTCTGGATCAGCTACTTTAGGTGATTTACCTAAACCCGCAGATTTTCTAATAAAGTATTCATACTTTTCCCAGAAACTTGCAGGCCACATAAAAGTTTTATAATAAAAACCTGCAGGTAAGATAGGGGATAATAGATTATTAATCCCTCCAATATCAAAATTAACGCTAGGCCAACAATTTTGACTAGATGCAACTAAACCTTCATAGATTTCGACCTCTGTAGCTCTTACATTTGGTTCAGTTCTTGAGGAATTATCATGCAATTGAATAATTGCATTAGGTTCTTCAGAACCTGATGTCATAATTCCTCGAGGTCTATGATATTTGAAACTTCGTCCAACAAGATGAATTCCATTAGCCAACAAAGCTGATGCTAGAGTATCACCTTTAAAACCAAAATATGTTTTGTTATTAAATTTAAAAGAAACTCGATAAGTTTCATCAATGAATTTGCTTGTTTTAAATCTTAAATTATTAGTCATTTTACTTTACTGGTGGTTTTTCACCCATTTTGTATACAGCTTTTATTTGGTCGTTTGATGTATCTCTAACCATATTGAACCATTTTCTACAACCATGAACATGGTTCCATCTTTCAAATTGAACTCCTTTTATGTTTTTTCTCATGAACAAATATTCTGCCCATTCATCATCACTTAGTTCTGTAGGTTGTTTTGGCCTTACAATATGTGCTTCACCACCAGCTTTAAATTCGCTTTGTTCTCTCTCACCGCAAAAAGGACAATTAATTAAAAACATTAGTGTGCAACAGCGGCTGCACCATGTTCATCAACTAGATCACCACTTACAAATCTATTTATATTAAACGCAGCATTTAATTTATGAGGTTCGTCATTTGCAATGGTGTGAGCAAATAAATCCCCTGAGCCAGGTGTTGCTTTAAAACCTCCAGTTCCCCAACCACAATTAAAGTATAAACCCTTAATTGAAGTTTTACTTATGATTGGACTTGCATCAGGACATATATCAACTATTCCACCCCACTGACGAAGCATTCTCATTCTACTAAATATTGGATATAGTTCTAAAATTGCATTTAAAGTTCCTTCCACAATATCATGACTTCCTTTTTGAGAGTAAGATACATAATCATCAGTTCCTGCCCCAATAACTAATTCTCCCTTATCAGATTGGCTGACATATGCATGAACAGCGTTAGACATTACAACTGTATCTATTATTGGTTTTACTGGTTCAGACACTAAAGCTTGAAGTGGTTTACTTTCCAAAGGTAATTTCAATCCAGCCATATTCGCTATTACACTGGAGTGACCAGCTGCTACTACTCCAATTTTTTTTGTTTTGATAAATCCTTTAGTCGTTTCAATTCCTTCAACTGTATCACCATTTCTTTTTATACCTTTTACTTCACAATTTTGAATTATATCAACACCCATTTCATCAGCACCTCTTGCGTATCCCCAAGCAACAGCATCATGCCTAGCTGTACCGGCTCTTCTTTGAAGAGTTCCACCTAAAACTGGATAACGAATATCTTGCGAGGTATTTATGATTGGACAAAATTTTTTAACTTCTTCAGTATTTAAATAAACTGCATCAATACCATTCAATCTATTAGCGTGAGTTCTTCTTTTTAAATCTCTAACATCTTGCAAATTATGTGCAAGATTCATAACTCCTCTTTGACTAAACATAACATTATAATTCAATTCTTGAGATAAACCTTCCCAAATTTTAAGAGCATGGTCATATAAACCCGCACTTGCATCCCATAAATAATTAGATCTTATTATTGTAGTATTTCGACCAGTATTTCCTCCTCCTATCCAACCTTTTTCCACAACAGCAATATTCTTCATGTTATGTTTTTTTGCTAGATAATAGGCAGTTGCAAGACCATGTCCTCCACCACCAACAATTACTGCATCATATTCTTTTTTAGGCTCAGGATCTTTCCAAGCTTTCTCCCAATTTTCATGATAAGAAAAAGCGTTTTTAATAAGTGAAAATATTGAATACTTATTTTTCATAATTATTGAATAATTACTTTATAAATATTGATTATTCAATACAATCAGAAGTGACAAATTTATTGGAAGAGTGGGTGAGAGGCTGAAACCAGTCGTTTGCTAAATGACCGTGCGAGGAAACTTGTACCGAGGGTTCGAATCCCTCCTCTTCCGCCATTTTTAGTACAAAGGATCATCCTTAAAGAAATTTATCATTGTAACTGGCTTTTGAGCTAAAATATAACGATAGACGTTGTAGTTCTCTAGTACTCTTTGCACATAATTTCTTGTTTCTTTAAATTTGATTAATTCAATCCAGTTTACATAATCAATTTGGTTCTTTTGTGGATTTTTATTTATTTTTTTCCAATATCTGACTCTTTTAGGTCCGGCATTATAGGCCGCTATTGCAAAGGGATAAGCACCATCATATTCTAAAATTAGTCCAGCTATATAGTGAGAACCTAAATTGATATTATATTCTGCATCTCTTGTTAATCTAGATTTTGAATAAGGAAGTTTTGCTTGTTTAGCAACTACTTTTGCCGTGTAAGGCATGAGCTGCATTAATCCTTTTGCTCCTGCGTGACTGTTAGCACTTAAATCAAATTCACTTTCTTGTCTTATTATTGACAGTATAAATGCAGTATCAGGAATTTTTCTTCCATTTATATAATTTGGAGTACTTATAATTGGATAATTATATTTGTTATGAAATCTTTTTTCATATGATGCAATTTTTGCTATTTGAATAGCAAAATCAAATCTATCAATGCTTGTTGCTAATTCTGCTGCTAAAACTTCACTACCATTATTTATATCATCATTAGCCAAATGTCTTAAAATATGTTTTGTATATTTATCTTCGTTCAGCTCATCAAGAAGATAAACTGTTTTGACTAATTCTTTTTTAAAAAAGTAGTCTCTATATTCTTTTGAAACTTCAATATCTCTAGATAGTTCAAAAGGCTGATTGGGATTTAACTCCATAAATGCTAACTGACCATAATATGTAGTTAGAAAATTAGATGCTTTACCAAACCATTCATTAGCTAATTCATTTTTACCAAGTTTCTGATAAGTTTTAGCTAACCAATAGGCTCCTCTCGAAGTACTTATCGGGTAACCAACATTATTATAAAAATTTTCAAAATGATCCTTAGCTAACAAAGGATCATCTAAGAAACTTAATGCTATCCATCCACTCATCCATTCCGCGGCCGCATATTCGGGTCCATCAGTCAAAGCATGATTACTTGCAATTTTATAAGCTAAAGCATATTTCTTTTTATAAATTAATGATCTTGAAATGATTTCTCTTTCAAACCACCACTTATCTGGTCTGACTAAATAATCTTTGGTATTTTTAATTTTTACTAAAATTTCAACAGAACTATCAACCCTTCCTCTTTTTCTTCTCCATTTTAATCTGTCGTAATTTAAACCCGCATCGTTTTTAAATTTTGCTGGAACTTTAGAAATAGCATTATCTACACCATACGATTTACTCATTAACAATTGACGTGCTGTATAAAGCAACTCATAATCTTTAGGTAAATATCTTAATAATCTTTTTAAATCCCAGTATTTATTATTCCAAGCCAAGTAATCTGCTCTTTTAATATAATCATCCGCATTGAGATATTTTTTGAATTTTTTTCTATAGAATCTTAATTCAGATTTGCTTAATTCGGCAGTAATCCATCCTTCTTTAATATATGAAATACCTTTTTGTGTATTACCATTGAGAATTATACTTTCTCCAAGTATCATTTTTCCAAAACCACTTAAAGGTTCATCAACACCGAACCAATCGATAATTTTTTTGGGTGAAATAGTGTCTGTAGAAAGTTTATGCTCTGCTAAATATTTTACTCTTCCCAATCGTGGATAATCCTCATTTTTGTCTATAAAAGTTTTATAATCGTAATATGATGCTTTATTTCCTTTAGTTAGTAGATGTCTCCATTGTATGAAATTATAGACTGATTTATCTCTTGCTTTTTTTGCTGTTTTCAATGCGGCAGGCCATTTTGCTTGTTTCATTTCTGAAATAGCCTTTTTCGCAATTTCGAAATCTTTCTTGTTATAATATTTGGATTTTTTTGCTGTATCAGTTTTTTTGGTTCCAGCTATTAAAGGTTTCTTTTTTGGTAGAATAATACCTAAGTCTTTTTCAGCTTTTAACTTTATTTCACCTTCAGGCTTTTTTTTAATTTCCTCTACTATTTTTTTGGGAATTGGTTTTGGCAGAGGCTTCATTACATCAATTAATAACTTCTGGTCCTTTTCTGCTTTAGTTTGGATCGGTTTCTTTAAAGGTATTATTTCAGTAGAAAACAAAATAGTAATAGTAGAGAAGAAAAATAAATTGATAAAAAATATGAATTTTTTTAGCATAATCTTTTAGTATATGAATCCACAAACTATGTTATAAGTATTTATGTTCAAAGGATCAAATGTTGCTTTAGTCACTCCGTTTAAAAATGATAAACTTGATGATGAAACTTACATTAAGTTAATCCATTTTCATATTGAAAATGGGACAAATGGTTTGGTTCCAGCTGGAACAACTGGTGAGTCTCCAACTTTAAGCCATAATGAGCATGAAAGGGTAATTGATTTATGTGTCAAAGAGAGTAATGGAAAATTACCTGTATTTGCTGGTACTGGGTCAAACTCTACTGAGGAGGCTATTTCATTGACTACTCATGCTGAAAAAATGGGAGCAGATGGAGCTTTAATTGTAACTCCTTATTATAATAAGCCTACCCAAGAGGGACTTTATCAACATTATAAAGCAATAAATGATAAATGTGGAATTCCAATTCTTATTTATAACATTCCTGGAAGATCAGTGATTGATATGTCAGTTGAAACAATGGCAAGATTATTTGAATTAAAAAATATTATTGGTGTTAAGGATGCAACAGGAGATTTAACAAGAGTAGATAAAACATTAAAAAAATTAGGCAAAGATTTTATACAATTAACAGGAAATGATGATAACGCTTTAGAGTTTAATAGAAAAGGTGGAGTAGGTGCTATAAGTGTAACAGCTAACATTGCTCCAAAACTTTGTTCTGATTTCCAAAGATTTTCAAAGTCTAATAATGATAATGAAATTAAAGAGGCTGAGAGATTAAATGAAATATTGCAGCCTGTTCATCACGCTATGTTTGTTGAAAGCAATCCTAGCCCAGTTAAGTACGCTGCAAAATTATTAGATTTATGTGATGACGATGTAAGATTACCATTAGTAAAAGTAACAGACACTACTAAAGATATTGTTAAAAAGGCTCTTCATACAGCTAAATTAATTCAATGAACAAAAAAACCAATTCTGGTTTAAAAATAATATGTTTGAATAGAAAGGCTAGTTTTAATTATTTTTTTGAAGATTTATTAGAAGCTGGGATTGTCCTTAAAGGCTCTGAGATTAAATCAATAAGAGAAGGAAAAGGAAATATTGCAGATTCATATGCTGTTGAAAAAGACGGTGAGTTGATTTTAATTAATTCTCATATAGCGTCTTATAAACAAGCTAGTTATTCTAACCACAATCCAACAGATGAAAGAAAGTTACTTCTAAATAAACGGGAAATAAATAAATTAATAGGAAAGATTCAAAGAGATGGTCTTACCATTGTTCCTACTAAAATGTATTTTAAAAAAGGAAAAGCAAAAATTGAACTTGCTGTAGCAAAAGGAAAAAAACTGCATGACAAAAGAGCAAGTAAAAAAGATAGGGATTGGAATCGTGACAAATCAAGATATTTTAGAAAATCAAGCTAATCGTATTTATTTAGGTATTGGCTCAAATTTAGGAAACAGAAGATATAAAATCGAACAAGCTAAGTATGAATTATCGTTAAGAAATATTAGACTTGTCAAATCATCAAATTTTTATGAGAGTTTATCATGGCCAGATGAAAGTAAACCTAAATACTTAAACATAGTATTGGAAGTTATTTCTGATTTAAAACCTTTAGAACTACTTAAAGCATCCAAAGACATTGAAATCAGTCTTGGTCGCAAAAAAAGGTATAAAAATGCCCCTAGAGAATGTGATATAGACATAATTGATTATAAAAGTAAAAAAATTAGTCAAAAAATCAATTTACCTCATCCAAGAATGCACAATAGAAATTTTGTCCTTTTTCCATTATTTGAATTAAATAAAAATTGGAAACACCCAATTTCCAAAGATCACATTAAAAAACTCATAATATCATTACCAAATAGAGACATAAGATCTATTAAACAAATCTGAATTAATGATATAATAAGGTGTATGCTTAATTCAGATGATTTAATAAATAAAGTAAAAGGATATAATAAGTTTTTAAATCCAGATAGGTTAAATAAGGCTTATGACTTTGCGGTTAAGGCCCATAGCAATCAAAAAAGAGCCTCAGGTGATCCATACTCAGTTCATCCAATTGAAGTAGCAAATATATTAACCGATTTAAAATTAGATAGTGCAACCATAACTACGGGTTTATTACATGACACAATAGAGGATACATATGCAACTTATGAAACTATCAAAGGTGAGTTTGGAGATGAAGTTGCAGATTTAGTTGATGGTGTTACAAAAATATCTGCACTTGAAAATAATGCATCATCCAATTCTAAAGCAGAAAATTTTAGAAAATTAATTTTAGCTACCTCAAAAGATATTAGAGTTTTATTAGTAAAAATTGCTGATCGACTGCATAACATGAGAACTATAAAAGCAATTTCAAAAGAGGAAAAAAGAAAAAGGATTTCCCAAGAAACAATGGAAATTTATGCCCCATTAGCGGACAGAATGGGAATGCATAGAATTAGGGATGAGTTAGAAGATCTCTCTTTTGAAATTTTAAATAATGAAGCTAGGTTATTAATTCAAAAAAGACTTGATGAGATAAAATTAGATAAAAAAGATATTTTTGAAACTTTATCAACTGAAATAAAAAAATTATTAGATCAAAATAAAATTTCCTCAAAAATTTATGGAAGAGAAAAAACACCTTTTTCAATCTGGAGAAAAGTTCAGAAAAAAAGAGTTTCTTTGGAACAAATTACCGATATCATTGGATTTAGAATTATTTTGGATAATGTTGATGACTGTTATAAAACTTTAGGAATAATTCACAAAGAATATAATTGTATACCTGGGAAATTTAAAGATTATATATCTTCAGCAAAAATTAATGGTTATAAATCAATTCATACTGCAGTTATTGGATCTAATAGAAAACCCATAGAAATTCAAATAAGAACTAAAGAGATGCACGATTTTGCTGAGAGAGGAATAGCTTCTCATTGGCAATATAAGTCCTCAGAAAAATTTAACTCTCTCACCTGGAAAGAATATGATTGGTTGAAAGATTTAGTTGAAATTATAGAAAAAAATGAAAATCCTGAACACTCTTATGAATACACTAAACTTCAAATGTTCCAGGAAAATGTTTTTTGTTTTACTCCCAAAGGTTCAGTAATCAAATTACCCAAAGATGCAACAGCAATAGATTTTGCTTATGCCGTACATACAAAAATTGGTGATACTGCAGTTGGATGTGAAATAAACGGAAATAAGAGTGAACTTCAATCAATTTTAAGAAATGGTGATAGAATAAAAATAATTACTTCAAAAAATCAATCACCATCACTTCACTGGATTCCAACAACAAAAACTGGAAAAGCCAGAGCTGCTATAAGAAGATATTGGCATGATAGGGGTGAGGAGAAGCAGGAAAGAATAAAAAAATATAATACCACTTTATGGATTTCATTACCTGATAAACCAGGTCAATTAGGAAATGTAAGTTCATTAATAGGTGAACATAAATTAAATATTTCAAATTTAGTAATGGCTGGAAAAAAACCTGACTATATCAATTTTAAATTTCAGCTGATAATAAGAGATTTGAAAAATTTTACTAATTTTATTGCAGAGCTTAAACAAAAAGGTATAAAATTTAAGATAATTAGACACGAAGATAAAAGAAATGCTTTCACACAAAAAATCCTTAGATATTTTAAGAAAGACTAATGCTTTATTAGAAGGACACTTCATTTTATCTTCTGGATTACATTCTTCAAAGTATATCCAGTGTGCTAAACTTTTAAGTTATCCATCAAAAGCAGAAAAAATATGTAAATCATTGGCTTTAAAAATCAAAAAAAATTTTAGAAAATTTGATTTAATTTTGGCACCGGCCATTGGTGGTATTGTGATAGGTTACGAAATTGGTAGGATTTTAAAAAAAGAGACGATTTTTTGTGAAAGAGTTAAAGGCAAATTCACTCTGAGAAGAGGTTTTAAAATTAAAAGAGGCTCTAAAGTTATTATTATTGAAGATGTAATAACCACAGGAAAATCCAGCATGGAATGCGTAAAACTAATAAAAAAATCTAATGCAAAATTAGTGGGTTTTGCGACAATTATTGATAGATCATCAAAGAAAACATTGAAAATAAAAAAAAAAATAATTTCACATCTTAAAATTGAAGTACCAACTTATAAATCAAACAAAATACCAAAGGAATTAGACTCAATTCCCATTTCAACACCAGGAAGCAGATTTATTAAGTGAAACGGTTAGGTGTAAATATTGATCATGTTGCGACAGTTCGAAATGCCAGAGGTGAATTTCATCCTGACCCATATAAAGCTGCATTATTTGTCAAAAAAAAAGGTGCCGACTCTATTACAATACACCTTCGAGAAGACAGGAGACACATAAGAGATTTAGACGCAAAAAAAATTTGTTCAATAAAAAAATTATTAGTAAATTTAGAAATTTCAACAAATAGGAATATTGTTAAGAATGCTTTGAGAATAAAACCAAAATTTATTTGTATTGTACCTGAAAATAGAAATGAAATAACAACCGAAGGTGGTTTAAATTTAAAGAAAAATAAAAATAAAATTAAAAAGATAATATCACAATTTAAAAAAAAAAAGATTAGAACGAGCCTATTTGTAAATCCAAATATAAAAGATATTTATTTGTCTAAAGAAATAGGTGCTGATTGTGTTGAAATACATACAGGACATTTTTCAAATCTGATAAAATCGAAAAAATCTTTCATTAAGGAATTTTTAAAGATTAAGAAATGTGCAATATTAGCATCAAAAATTGGTGTGGAGGTACATGCTGGACACGGTCTGGATTTCAAATCTACTAAAATACTAACCAAGATAAATGAAATAGTAGAGTTTAATATTGGGCATTTTATTATTGGTGAGTCTATTTTTTATGGTTTACCATTTGTCATAAAAAAGTTTAAAAGAATTATCAAAAATTAGAATGAAAATTTTAGGTATCGGTGTAGATATTGTTGAAAATAAAAGGCTTAAAAATTCTATTAAAAATAAAAGTTTTATCTCAAGATTATTCACTTTACTTGAAATTAAAAATTCTAGGTTGGTAAAAGATAAATCTATCTATTTTTCAAAAAAATTTGCAGCAAAAGAATCATTCTCTAAAGCGCTTGGAACTGGATTCAGAAAAGGGTTAAATTTTAAAGATGTTGAAATTTTAAATGATAATTTAGGTAAACCATATTTTAGATTAAATAACAAAACCAAAAAAATTATAATGAAAACGTTAAAAGTTAAAAATTTTGATATATTTCTTTCAATATCTGATGAAAAAGAATATTCAATTGCATTTACTATAATTCAGGCCAAAAATGTTTAATAAAAAATTTTTTATAGAAAACTTTAAGACACTTTTTTATGCTTTTATTATAGCTATAATTATTAGATCCTTAATCATCCAACCATTTTATATTCCATCTTCATCCATGGAACCTGGTTTATTAGTTGGAGACAGACTTTTTGTAACAAAATATTCATATGGTTATAGCAAGCACTCATTTCCATTTAGTCCACCTATTTTTGAGAATAGAATTTTTTCTAGCAAGCCAAATAGGGGTGACGTAATAGTTTTTAAAACCCCTGCAGATAATAGAACAGATTATATTAAAAGACTTATTGGTCTACCGGGAGATAGAATTCAGTTTGTGGATTCCAATTTATATCTAAATAATAGTGAAATTCTTAAATCAAAAGTTTCAGAAAGAGATACAATTTATTGTGGGGAAAAGACTATTAATGTTTTTACATTTGAGGAAAAATTACCAAACGGAAAAATTTATAAAACCGTCTATCTCAAAAATTTCACTTTTGATAATTCTGACGTTTTTACTGTTCCTGATAACCATTACTTCTTTTTAGGTGATAATAGAGATTGTTCAAAAGATAGCAGGTATTTAACCAGCGTGGGTTATGTTCATGAAGATAATCTAGTTGGTAAAGCAAGATTTATTTTTTTTTCATCTGATAGATCAGTTGGTAGTATTTTTGCTTTTTGGAAATGGAACAAATCTATTCGATTTGACAGATTTTTTAAGAAAATTATCTGATGAAAATTGATTATTCTAAACTTGAAAAAAAAATAGGTTATAAGTTTAAAAATAGAAATTTACTTGTTCAAAGTCTTACTCATAAAAGTTTTAATAAAATGAATAATAATGAAAAAATAGAATTTTTAGGAGACAGAGTTTTGGGTTTAGTTATCGCAAAAAAACTTTTAGAGATCTATCCAGAGGAAAAGGAAGGAATTTTAGATAAAAAATATGCTTCATTAGTAAATAAAAAGACATGTTTGGAAATTGCTAAAAGTATTAATTTGCAAAATTATATTTTAATTTTTAATCCTAGAAATAGATCAGTTACAATTGAGGATAAGGTGATATCAGATAGTTGTGAAGCTTTAATTGGAGCTATTTACCTTGATAGGGGATTTAATATAACAGAGAAAATTATATTAGAATTGTGGAGAGAAAAAATAAAAGAAAGTGTGATTACTCAAATTGATGCAAAAACCAAACTTCAAGAGTTTTCATTGAAAAAGTTCAAAAGACTGCCTACTTATAAAATAATCTCTAATACCGGCCCAAGACACAAGCCTATTTTCAGGGTTGCTGTAAAATTACAAAATACAAAATTTTATAATGGTGAGGGAAAGTCTAAAAAAGAAGCAGAGCAGAATGCAGCTTTACTTTGTTTAAATGATAATTTGATTTGATGAATTGGGACGATACAGGTTTTTTACTTTCAAAAAATAGATATAACGAAAATTCTCTTATTTCGGAATTTTATACTAAAAATCATGGAAAAATATCGGGTATCGTTTTTGGTGGTACTTCAAAAAAAATTAAAAATTATCTTCAAATTGGCAATCAACTATATCTAAATTACAACTCTAAATCTGAGAATAAATTAGGATATTTTAAATTAGAAATCCAAAAAGTTTATTCACCTATATATTTTGAAAATTCTCAAAAACTTTCATGCATTAATTCTGCAATGAGTTTAATTCGTTTACTAACAGCTGAGTCTCAATCTAATATTAAAATATTTAACCTTATTGAAAAATTTTACTTGATACTCTCAAATGATGACTGGTTAAAAGATTATATTTTTTGGGAATTAGAATTACTTAAGACCATAGGTTTTGATTTAGAATTAAGTAATTTTGCAACTAAAGAGTTATTAGATGATAAAATAATATATGTAGTTAAATCTAAAAATGAAAAAAAGATAATACCAAATTTTCTAATTGATAAGAAAATTGTAGTTAATGATTTGAATATACTTTTAAATGGATTGAAATTAGTAAGTGATTTTTTAGAAAAAACCATATTAAAACCAAATAACTTAAACTATCCAATTAGCAGAACTCAGTTCATAAATTCACTGAGATAATTAAGGTAAAATTTCATTTAATCTATCTGCGTAATAACTAACTATTGCGTTCGCACCAGCTCTTTTAAAACTCATTAAATTTTCAAATATCGCATCTTTATTGACTATTTTTTTTTCTACAGCATTAGATAACATGCTATATTCACCAGAAACTTGGTAGGCAAAAACTGGAATTTTAAATTGATTTTTTATTGATCTGATAATATCAAGATAGGGTAACCCAGGTTTTACCATGACCATATCTGCACCCTCTTTTATATCTAAAGCCACCTCTCTTATTGCTTCATCATAATTCCTAAAATCCATTTGATAAGTTTTTTTATCTCCTTTTAAGGCAACCTTAGATCCAACAGCATCTCTAAAAGGCCCATAAAAGTTAGAGGCATATTTAACTGCGTAAGAAAGAATTTGAGTATTTTCGAAATTTTCTTTGTCTAGAGCTTTTCTAATTTTACCAATTCGTCCATCCATCATATCTGATGGTGCTAACACATCACATCCCATTTGAGCTTGTAATAAAGATTGCTGAATTAAGATCTCTATAGTTTCGTCATTCATTATATTGTTTGATTTGAGAATTCCATCATGACCATGTTTTGTGTAAGGATCCAGAGCTACATCACACATTATTCCAATTTTATTTTTGTATCTTTTTTTAATGTATTTTATCGCTTTACATACTAAATTATCTTCATTTAGAGCTTCATTTCCTAAATCATCTTTTAATTTAGGTGATGTATAAGGAAATAAAGCAACCATAGGTATCTGATTTTTAATAGCTCGATCTAAGATTATTCCCAATTTATTAATAGAATATCTATATACACCTGGCATAGATTTTATAGGTTGGGTCTTGTTTTTACCCTCAATCAAGAATATAGGAAGTATAAAGTCATTCGGTGATAAATTGTTTTCTGAGACAAGTCTTCTTGACCAGCTGTTTTTTCTATTTCTTCTTAGTCTTAAACTAGGATATTTACCTGTAATCATATTTAATTTTATTTTAAAAATGCGACAAATGTAATATACACATATATAGTAAAAA
>LULI01000977.1_pt1 | contig 21414 bp, 21 predicted proteins | sample 728191 | NCBI WGS metagenome assembly LULI01 (sample SAMN03860293, study PRJNA289734) | marine metagenome | biome: seawater column; feature: ocean; material: water; isolation source: Red Sea water column Station 169 - depth 50m | place: Saudi Arabia: Red Sea | collected 2011-10-15 | depth 50 m | reverse complement strand
GTCATAACATTTGTAGACACTGCTGGAGCCTATCCGGGAGTAGAGGGGGAAGAAAGATGTCAAAGTGAGGCGATTGCTAGAAATTTAGCCACTATGTCAGAGCTTAAGACTCCGATTATAGTTGTTGTCACTGGAGAAGGAGGATCTGGTGGCGCTCTTGCAATCAGTGTTGGAGATCATCTTTCTATGCTTGAGTATGCTATTTATTCAGTAGCTTCGCCTGAAGCATGTGCTTCAATTATTTGGCGATCATCTGAAAAAGCTCCAGATGCAGCTGAAGCCATGAAAGTTTCATCCAACGAACTTAAAAAAATAAAGATTGTTGATGAAATTATTCAAGAGCCACTTGGGGGAGCACATAGAGACTACGACTTAATATCTGAAAACATAAAAGGTTCATTAATAAGAAATTTGTCAATTTTGAATCAGATGTCCATTGAAGACTTATTAGAAAGAAGATACGAAAGAATTTTAAGTGTTGGCACATAAATTGTTATCTATAGAAGAACTTAAAAGTACCCTTGATTTTGATAAAAAAATTTTTATTGGCTACAGTGGCGGGCCTGATTCCTCAGCTTTACTTTACTTTCTAAGTAAGATTTGCTCAGAATATAATTTAGATTTAAGTGCAATTCATATTAATCATAATATTTCAAAAAATAGCAATGATTGGGAAGTGCATTGTAAAGAAACATGCGAAGATCTAAAAATTAATTTTATTAATGAATCAACAAATATAATTCCTTCTGGAGGCGGCACTGAAGCATCAGCAAGAAATGAGAGATATAGAATTTTTGAAAAATATTTAGATCATAATGATCAACTTCTCACCGCTCATCATTCAGATGATGTCACTGAAACAATTTTTTTAAGATTGTTAAGAGGAACTGGTATTGATGGCTTGCAAGGACCACATAAAAAAAGAAACCTTGGGAAAGGATATGTGATTAGACCATTTTTGAATATCTCTAAGAAAGACATAATGCAATATTTGGAATTAAATAAAATAAAATATATTCAAGACAGTTCAAATATCGATAATTCATTTGATAGAAATTTTTTAAGAAATGAAATATTTCCTGCTTTAAATGAAAGATGGAATGGTTTTTCTAAACGTGTTTTTAAAACCTCTCAACTGATTGAAGAAAGAAATACTAATTTTTCGAATCTGTTAAAAAACAATTATAAAGATTTAGTAAAGAATAAAATTAACAAAGATGAATTAATGAAACTTGATACCGAGATTATTAAAGAGGTATTACGCCATGCAATTAAGGAAGAGGGTATATCTATGCCTAGCTCAAAGGTATTAGAAGAAGTAATTAAAACTTTTATACATTCAAATCCAACCTCAAAATCAATTGTAAGTTGGTCAAGAGCTGACAAAGAACAGCTAGCAGGTAAAATAACATTTGAAGATGGCAAAATTTTGATATCGATAAAAGAGTAAAGGAGAGAAAAATGAATTTAGAAACTATACAAGTTTTAAATCAAGGAAAAGTTTCAACAATAATGCTTAATAGACCAGATATGTTAAATGCTGTTAATGAGCAATTGGTATGGGATTTACAGAAAGCAACTGAGAACGTAATGAATGATGATTCTGTCAAAGTAGTTATTCTAACTGGTGCGGGCAGAGGCTTTTCTGCAGGTGCTGATTTAAGTGAAAGGAAAGCTAGTTGGTCTGGATCAAAAGATGCTTTAATCAGAGGGTATAAGCCTTCATTTGAAAATATCATAAATATGCCGAAGCCTGTTATAGCATCAGTTCCAGGACCTGCTGCAGGTATTGGAGCAGCCTTGGCAATGTCATGTGATTTAAGAGTAATGTCTGAGGATTCATATCTTTTATCAGTATTTAGCAATATCGCGTTGGTGCCTGACGGAGGTTTATCATGGTTTCTGCCTAAGTTTATGGGATATGCAAAAGCCTATGAACATGCAATTGAAGCAAAAAAAATATTAGCATCAGACTGTTTAAAATATGGCATCGCTAATAAAGTTGTTCCTTCTGATCAGTTAGAACAGATAACATTAGATTGGGCAAACCAATTGGCAAAAAGATCATCACAATCGTTAAATCATACTAAAAGATTGATGCGTGAGTCTTTGGCCATGAGCTATTGGGATACTTTCAGTAATGAAGCTGAAATTCAGAATGAACTCACTGTGAGTGATCAAAATAGAGAAGCTGTGAAAGCATTTCTTGAAAAAAGAGAACCTAATTTCGATTAAGTATTCAAAAGCTTACTAAGACCTACAATTATTGCATCAAATGACGCTCTCGTTGTATTTGGATGAATACCAACGCCCCAAAATGTTTTTCCGTCTTGTTCTAACTCGATATAAGCAGCTGCTTTTGCGTCTGAACCTGAAGATATTGCAGATTGATGATAATCAGCTACCTTTATATTTATTCCGATCTTCTTAGATAAACCATTTATAAAAGAATCTATGGGACCATTTCCAGATCCTGAAATTTCTTCTTTTGAACTTCCCATCTTCATGATCAAAGATAAAGAATGAATATCATCTTTCGTTGAAGATTCATGTTTAATATATGAGTAATTATTTTTAGCTTTAAGATAATTGTTTTCAAATATATCCCATATTTGAGTACTAGATATTTCTTTACCAGTATCATCAGCAAGTTTTTGTATCTTTTGACTTAAACTAATTTGTAATCTTCTTGGCAATGAGACTCCGTGATCTTTTTCCAAAAGAAAAGCTACGCCACCTTTGCCCGATTGAGAATTAATTCTTACAACTGCTTCATAATTTCTGCCCAAGTCTGCTGGGTCTATAGGTAAATATGGAACCTGCCATTTAGGATCATTTGAGCTTTTCATAGCATTAAAACCTTTCTTGATAGCATCTTGGTGAGAACCAGAAAATGCAGTAAAAACTAAGTCTCCTGCATAGGGATGTCTTGGATGAACTGGAAGTTGATTACAATATTCAACCTCTCTCATAACTGAATTAATGTTAGAGAAGTCTAATTTAGGATCTATGCCTTGAGTAAGCATATTTAATGCAATAGTAACAACGTCAACATTTCCAGTTCTCTCACCATTCCCAAAAAGCGTACCTTCAATCCTATCTGCACCGGCCATAAGTCCAAATTCAGATGCTGCTACTGCAGTTCCTCTATCATTATGAGGATTAAGACTTAAACAAATATTTTTTCTATTTTTAAGATTTTCATTCATCCATTCAATTTGATCGCCATATATATTTGGAGTAGACATTTCGACAGTTGCTGGAAGGTTTATAATAATTTTATTTTTAGATGCTGTTTTTAATATATCGACAACTTCATCACAAACATCTCTTGCATAATCTAATTCAGTTCCTGTAAAGCTCTCAGGTGAGTACTCAAATGTCCATTCAGTATCAGGATTTTCCTCAGCTAAATCTTTAATTAATATTGCCGCATCAAGTGCAATTTTTTTTATACCTTCTTTATCTTGGTCAAACACTACTCTTCTCTGTAAAGTTGAGGTTGAATTATAGAAATGAACAATAGCTTGTTTTGACCCACGGAGAGATTCAAAAGTTTTTCTAATTAATTCTTCTCTAGCTTGAGTTAAAACCTGTATTTTTACATCACTAGGAATTTTTTTATTCTCGATTAAATCTCTAACAAAATCAAAGTCAGTTTGTGACGCTGACGGAAAACCAACTTCAATTTCCTTAAAACCTAGTTTACAAAGTAAAGCAAACATTCTATTTTTTCGCTCTGATCCCATCGGCTCGATCAATGCCTGATTGCCATCACGCAAGTCTACAGAGCACCAAATAGGTGCTTCTTTTAATACTTTTTCAGGCCATTTCCTATTTTGAAGACTAATTGGCTGAAAAGCAGAATATTTGTCTGTTGGATTATCCATTCTTCTTTAACTAAATGTTATTATATTTTTATGCTCACACCAGAAATAAAAACTAACCTTATATTAAAAGAGATTGGAATTCAAAGATATTCATTAAGGTCGAAAGGAAAAATTATTTCTCAAAAAACTTATCACTATTTCTTAAAAGGTAAAATATTAGCAATATTTGATAAGCCTTTTGAAAACTTTGTTAGAGAGCAGCAAGATCTTATAAAAGCAGTATTAACATCAACAAAACTTGATCAAGGAGAAGAAATTTTTGAAAATGCTTTTTTTGATTCTCAAGAGTCACTACAACAAAAGATTTCAAGTTTTAATGATATTAAATTAGCAATAGTTTTTGGAAAAATTTCTTATAATCTTTCTTTTGATTGCGAGGTAATTTATTCACCATCTGTAAATCAACTTATGCTTCAAAAAAGTTTAAAAGCAAATCTTTGGAAAGATATAAAGAAAAAATTAGATTTATAAAAATGTATGAAATTTCACTTATGAGTCAATCAGACTTAAAAGAAGCATATGAAATCGAAAAAACAACAAATCCAACGCCTTGGTCAAAAGAAAACTTTTTCTCTTCATTCGAAGTTGGTCACAAATCATTAGCTTGTAAATACAATAAAAGAATTGTTGGATTTATAATATTTTCTCACATTAAAAAGGAAAGCCATTTACTTAGCATTGCTGTTGAAAAAGATCATCAGAGATCTGGTGCTGGTAGTATTTTGTTGAAGACAATGATAAATCAATCAAAAGTACTTGGAGCAAAAAAAATATATTTAGAGGTCAGATCTAAAAATAAAGTAGCGATTAATTTCTACAGTAAATTTAAATTTATTAAAGATGCAATCAGGACAAATTACTATTCTGGTGACAGTCCTGACGATGCCGTTCTCATGAGTTTAGATATTTAAACTAAAGTAATTCTATTATGCTTGATTCAATTTCATTTGCCTCAGTTTGTGGGCTAAAGCGTTTAACGACATCTCCATTTTTAGAAATTAAAAATTTAGTAAAGTTCCATTTAATTTGTGATGTTCCAGCCACACCTGGCATTTTATTTTTTAAAAATTTATAAAGCGGATCAGATTTTGAACCATTAACATGTATTTTGTTAAAAATTTCAAATGTAATCGCATACTTTGTATCACAAAAATTTCTAATTTCTTCATTTGTACCGGGTTCCTGAAGTGCAAATTGATTGCATGGGAATGCAAGCACTTCAAAACCTGATTCTTTATATTTTTTATAAAGGTTTTCGATACCTTCATATTGATAAGTTAAACCACAATAACTTGCAACATTTACAATTAGTAGCACCTTATCTTTAAATTTTGTTAAAGAAACTTCATTTAGTTTTGAGTCTTTAACAGAAAAATCATAAATTGTTTTCATATATTTTTACTATGTATGAGAAAATGTGAAACATTATAGTATGCATTTAAACAAAACAAGAACATTAAAAATTTTCTTTTATGAATACAAATATTAATTACATTTGGAAGGATTATATGGATTTATCTATTGATGAGCTTTATGCAATTATTAATTTAAGACAAGAAGTTTTTGTATATGAACAGAATTGCCCATATATTGACGCTGATTATTCTGACCAAGATGCATTCCATTTACTTGGTTATAAAGAAAATGATTTAGTAGCATATCTGAGAGCATTTAAACCTAAGATTAAATATGAAGGTTCATCAATTGGAAGAATAGTTGTAAAAAAAGATTTTAGAAATTTGAATTTAGGAAAAGATATAACAAACCTTGGAAAGAGCTTCTTATTTGAAAAATTTCCAAATCATGAAATTGTTATTTCTGCACAATACAGGCTGGAAAAATTTTATGAAAACCTCGGATTTACCTCAAGAGGTGATGTCTATCTCGAAGATGACATTGATCATATACAAATGTTTATTTTACCTAACTAATGATACTTTTATTAAACAACAAATCACTTATTTCCTCTGTTATAAAAGGAGCAAAAGGGTGCATAAGATGCAAGATTTCATTGAGAAGCGGCCTTAGGTTGGCTGTATTCCCTGTGTTCTTACATTCTTCAATATAAACATCACAAAATTTACTCCAAAAAAACTCATATATCTCATTAACAGCGAAATCTAGCCTGTATTCAATTATATTTTTATTAATTTGTTCCTTGGTCTTTTGAAATTCATCATATATCCATTTGTCTATATCATTTTCTGCATCAAATGTTTCTTTTTCAATTGGATAACCATCAATAAACCTAGCAGCATTCCATATTTTGTTACAAAAATTTCTAAAACCTTTAAGTCTACCAAACTCAAAACTGATATCTTTTGTATGCGTAGCCATGGAAAAAAAGAGATATTCCATATACTAAATCTAATGGATCTATAATATTTCCCTTTGATTTAGACATCTTTTGACCATTTTCATCTCTTATTAAACCCGTTACATAAACATCTTTGAAAGGTATTTTATTAGTAAATTCAATACTCATCATGATCATTCTTGCTACCCAGAAAAATATTATGTCAAATCCAGTGACTAATAGAGAAGTTGGAAAATGTTTTTTTAAGTCTTCTGAATCATTTGGCCAACCCAAGGATGAGAATGGCCATAAACTTGAAGAAAACCAGGTATCAAGAACATCCTCATCTTGTGATAATTTTCTATTGTCAAGATCATAGTATTCTCTAACTTCTGTTTCATCGAAACCAACATATATATTATTTTCATTGTCATACCAAGCAGGTATTCTATGACCCCACCAAATTTGACGGCTTATGCACCAATCTTCAATGTTATCCATCCAATTAAAATAAGTTTTTATCCAATTATTAGGATGAAATTTTACTTCACCATTATTAACGGCATCATTGGCTTTTTTTGCCATCTCAGAAGTTTTTACATACCACTGATTACTTAATCTTGGCTCAATTACAATATTAGATCTTTCACCTCTTGGAACACTGATGGGATGCTTTTCTTCTTTCAACAATAATTCCTTTTCATTTAATTTTTCGAGAACAAGTTTTCTTACTTTAAATCGGTCAAGGTTTTGAAAAGGCTTAGGTACATTTTTGTTGGACCATGCATCTTCATTGAATATGTTAATTGGTTGAAATTTATCAGCATCTTTTGAAGTGAATACTTCTCCATTAATTTCATGCAAACAATATTTTTTTCCAATTTCATAGTCATTAAAATCATGAGCGGGTGTAATTTTTAGGCATCCTGTACCAAAATCCATATCAACATATTTATCAGCAATAATCGGTATTTTTCTACCTACAAAAGGCAATATTATTTTTTTACCAATTAAATCTTTATATCTTTTATCCTCTGGATTTACTGCAACAGCCATGTCTCCAAACATTGTCTCAGGTCTTGTTGTAGCAACAATCACAAAATCTTGACTATCTTCAATAGGGTACTTTATGTGCCAAATTATTCCGTCTTTTTCTTGCCTGATAACTTCAAGATCTGAAACAGCTGTTTTAAGTGAAGGATCCCAGTTTACGAGTCTATAACCTCTATAAATTTTGTCTTTTCTATATAATTCTACAAAAGCTTTTATTACAGCGTCATTACATCCGTCATCAAGAGTAAATCTATATTTATCCCAATCAACGGTACAGCCCAGCCTCTTAATTTGTGCAGTGATATTTTTTTCAGAATAGTCTTTCCATGACCAAACTTCTTTTATAAATTTTTCTCTACCCAGATCTTTTCTTGTTATATTATTTTTTGAAAGATTGTTCTCTACAACCATTTGAGTTGCTATTCCTGCATGATCACTCCCAACTTGCCAATATGAGTCTTTGCCTTTCATATGATTAAATCTAGTATAGAAGTCCATAATTGAGTATTGGAAACTATGTCCCATGTGGAGTGTGCCAGTAACATTTGGCGGGGGTATTACCTGTGAAAAAGATTCTTTAGATTCTTTATTTGAAACTTTTCTTTTTGACCATATTTTTACCCATTTTTCCTCAACTTCAATAGGATTGTATTGTTTATCCATATGGCCTTAGTTTTTATTTCAATCTTTTACTTAGAAGAAGTTCACTAATAAGTGGAACAGGCCTTCCAGTTCCAGCTTTCACAGGCGTGCTGTAGGATGCGGTGGCAGCAATATCAATATGAGCCCACTTATAATCTTTGGTAAACTTAGAAAGGAATGCAGCAGCGTGAATAGTGCCTGCTTCTCTTCCACCTCCAATATTAGCTAAATCTGCATATTTTGTATTTGTACATGATTGATGTTCATCCCATAAAGGTAATTGCCATGCTCTGTCTCCAGACTCTTCACCAGATTCAATGATCATATCTGCAAGATGTTGATCATTTGTCATTACACCGCTGGCATGTCTTCCAAGAGCAATTACAACTGCACCTGTATAAAAAATTACATATTTTGGTTTATATCTTTTAACGTAGGTAAGCGCATCACACAAAACAAGCCTACCTTCTGCATCAGTATTCAAGATTTCAATTGTTTGACCAGACATCGATGTTACAACATCACCTGGTTTTGTAGCCTTTGATGAACACATATTTTCAGCACAACCCATAATTCCAACAACGTTTACATTGGCATTTAGTCTTGCAAGCATTGACATGACACCAAATACTGTTGCTGCACCACACATATCCCATTTCATTTCATCCATTGCAGGACTAGGTTTTATTGAAACTCCACCAGTGTCAAAAGTTACCCCTTTTCCTACTAAAGCAACTGGTTTCTCTGATGATTTACCACCTTTATATTCAATTACCATCATTCTTGCAGGCTCTTCACTTCCTCTAGAGACACTTAAAAATGAACCCATACCCATTTTTTTCATTTGATTTTCATTGAATGATTTTACTTTCAGCTTTGGAAAATCTTTTGTCATTGCCTTTACCTTCTTTTCAATGATTCTTGGTGTGCAATGATTAGCAGGCAGATCACCCAAATATTTGGCACTATTTACTCCCTCACCAATTGCGTATCCTTTTTTTGCAGCGTTTTTGGCTTTTATCAAATCAGATTTTGTAAGAGAAGATACTAGAATGTTAAGCTTTTTAACACTTGGTTTTTTTGCAGTTTTATTGCATGTTTCAGAAAAAATATAGACGTTTGATTCAATAGTTTTAGCTACCATTTCAATCAGCCACATCTCACACTTACCTTTTGGATAAACCGTCCCTGGCATTATTGAAATATCTTTGGCTTTTAACTGATTGCCTTTTTGTGCTATTGATTGATACATTGAGATTAATTTGTGAATTTGATCACTATCCTGGAATCCTTTTACTAAAAGTACATTCTTAGCGTTAAATGATTTAGCGTTTGGAACCAATACTGAGCTTCCAGATTCTTTTAAATGTGACGAAACATCTTTTGCAAGTTGATTAACAACTTTATCCTTGGTGTTTTTATTTATCACAATTACTAATAAATCTGTTTTAAGAGATAGTAAATCAGACGAAGTTACATCTTTTACTGAAACGTTATTTAAAACTTTATATGCCATTTAAGTTCTCCTGTAATAGTATTTACTGATAAGATAAATATTGTAATGCATCATACTTCACAAGGCATGTATAAAAAAAATATTCTTTCAAAAAGTTTGAATATTGAGGTTTTAAAATCGAGTGTCGCCATATTATTCATTTTCTTTTTTTTAGTTATTGGATCAAGATTTGTTGGATATTTTGAGCAGGCTTCTGAGGGCCTATTGGACCCAAATATAATATTAAAAGTTGTTGTTCTTAGGTTTCCAGATTTCATTACTTTATTAATACCTTTTTCATTTTTTCTTGGTGTAGTTGTGACTATTTCAAGAATGTATGCAGAAAATGAAATATATGGTTATTTTTCTGCTGGCTTGTCAAAAAACAATCTTTTGAAGTTTTTATTTCCTCAAGCAATTGCATTCTTTTTTTCCACATTAGTATTAAGTTTGTTCGTAGCACCATATACAAAGGAACTTTCAAAAGACATGCTTTCAGTTGACTCTTTTCAAGATCAATTTGAATCTATCAAACCAAATAAAATTTTTATGTTTAATGAAGGTGATGGCTTCAGTTACAATTTTCTTGTCTGACGGAGATTCATCTTCACTAATTCTTTCTGACAGTATGACGTTTCAGAATCATGGAGCAGAATTAGATCTTAAATTTGAGGATGGAAAGTTGCATCAAGGAATCTTTGAATCAAAAAATCAAATAACTTCAGATTTTGGAAAACTTAAAATACCAATAGATAATGATACTTCCTCTTTAAGTGGTTTATCACTTTCAAAACTTTTTGATTATTCTCTTAAGTCCTCTAAATCCGAGTTTCTTTGGAATATTTCAATTCCAATCACAATCTTTATTCTGTTACTTATTGGTATTAGTATTTCAAAAGTTGAACCTAGGCAGGGAAGATTATCAGTATTTTTTCCTGCAATAGCCATTTATATTTTTTATTTGAGTTTGCTTATTTTAACCAGAGATCTCATTGATGGGGACAATTCGCTTTCGCAATACTATATTTGGCTGACTCACTTGTTATTTCTTTTGATAGGGTTGTTTGGTCTTTTTTGGCAAGATTTTTTAAAACCAAACATTATTTTCAAAAAAGGTTATTTTCCAAGAATAATGCTGATAATTTTTATTATTTTTCTCTTTGTATGGATTGTAAGTTAATGGGTATTTTTAATTTATATTTAATAAAGAGATCATTTGTTTTCTCAATATCCATTTTAATATTATTTGGAATACTTGATTCTATATTCTCTTTAATTTCTGAATTGGAGAATATTTCAGAAAGATATACTTTCACTAGCATTTTAGTTTATGTTTTTCAGTCAATGCCGCATAGACTAATCGATTTTGTTGAGGGGGCATGCTTATTGGGAGTCATGATTGCATTGGCAATTTCTCATCAAGAAGGTAATTTAAATGTTCTTAGATCTGCTGGAAAGTCGCCGTTTAAAATAATTTTAATAAGTTCTATTCCTCTAAAGAGAACAAATGGATAAATCAAAATAATTTATTTTTAGGCTATCAAGATATTATTGAAGATAATATTTTTAATGCAAAACTAATAAAGTTGATTGATGATAAGGAAATAAATGTTTTTGAGTCAAAATTAGCTAAGATTGATGATACTAAAATAGTATTTGGTAATGATCAGCAAGTAAATTTTGTTATTCCAATACAATCAAGAATTTCGATAAAAAATATTCAAAACGAAAATATTTCAGAACTCTATTATTTAAAAAAATTATTTATCGAAAGCAAACTTGAGGATGATATTCTTTTCAAACAGCACATTGATAAAGCTTTATATAAAGTAGTACTTATTCCACTATCTATTTTTGCATTAATTGCATATTTTGGGTCACTGATATTTGGTTCACTAAGAGATTTAAACATTGGGGCAAGAATTACAATTTCTGTTTTTGGTGCCTTTGTCTATAAGCTTATGCAGGATTTATCAATTGGGATATTTATTTCATTTAACTTGTCAGTTTTAATTGGAGTAATGATCCCATCTATTTTTTTGGCGTTGCTTGCAATTAACTCTTATCGGAAAATTTAAATTTTCTGATACGTTGTTTTTGAAATGATGTCACTTAGTGAAAGATTGTTTTTTGTAAAATAAATTAAGACTAATGGGAGCCCAAATAAAAAAAATGTTAAAAGGTTACAAAAGTACCTAATTGATATCTGATAAAAGGTTACTGGTTTTTTATCGAGACTGTAAATTTCAAATTTCCAGACCGCCATTCCAAGTGTTTTGCCGCCATGTGTCCAAAAATATCCATAAAAAATCCATGTGCTTAAAAATACAATCAATGGACCAATCCATTTACTCTCAATAATACCTCCATTTATCCATACAGCTATTGATCCTGATGCAAACCATACACCAAGTAATAATAATAAATCGTATATGGCCGCAGCTATTCTTTTAAGAGGAAATACTTTATGTGAATTTTCAGACATTTTGGTATAGTACTAAATTATAAAAAAAAATAAATTATTATGAGTTCTACTTCAGATTTTCTTGGACATCCCAAAGGTTTATTTGTATGTTTTGCAACAGAAATGTGGGAAAGATTCTCTTATTATGGAATGAGAGCACTTCTGATACTTTACCTAACAAAGCATTGGGAATTTACTGACACAACAAGTTATTTAATCTATGGAGCTTACACATCTTTAGTTTACATAATGCCAGTTTTTGGAGGAATGTTAGCTGATCAAATTTTAGGATCAAAGAAAGCTGTAACTTATGGCGCCATTTTATTGGTGTTTGGACACTTAGGCATGACAGTAGAAAGCAGCGAACAGGTTTTTTATCTTTCGTTAGCTTTAATAGTTTCAGGTGTAGGTTTTTTAAAACCAAACATTTCAACAATGGTTGGAGCTTTGTATGAAGAAGGAGACCCAAGAAGAGATTCGGGCTTTACAATTTTTTATATGGGTATAAATATTGGTGCTTTTACTGCGACACTCCTTTGCGGATACTTAGGAGAAGAAATTGGTTGGGCATATGGTTTTGGAGCTGCTGGAATTGGTATGTTGCTGGGATTAATTATATTTTTATGGGGACAAAAATATCTTGAGGGCTTAGCAGAGCCACCATCAAACAAATATATGACAAAGATTAACGGAATTTCATATGAAAATTGGGCATATATTTCTGGTGTTGTGATGGTCTTAATAACATGGTTTTTAGTTCAAAATTCACAGTTGGTGGGGCAATTATTAGGAGGCTTTGGAGTCATTTTTATTGGCGCATGGTTATTTTATGCTCTATTAAAATGTGCTCCTGAAGAAAGAGACAGATTAATAGTTGTGGGGATTTTAATATTATTTTCACTGATATTTTGGGCTTTATTTGAACAGGCAGGATCTTCATTAAACATTCTTACTGATAGAGGTGTTGATAGAGTAATTTTTGGTTGGGAAGTCCCAGCATCTATGTTTCAATCTCTAAATGCTGGATTTATATTTACAATAGCTCCTCTTTTTGCTCTTTTATGGATAGCTCTTGCAAAAAGAAATATGGAACCATCCACACCAATCAAGTTCTCAATTGGTATTGTTTTTGTTGGATTAGGATTTTTAGCTCTAGTTTATGGCATGAAATCATCTGAGGGACTTCAAACAGGCGTATTTTGGATAATACTAATATATCTGTTGCATACCCTAGGAGAGCTTTGCTTGTCTCCTGTTGGACTTTCATCCGTTACCAAATTATCTCCTCAGAGAATTGTTGGTTTTATGATGGGAATGTGGTTTTTTGCTTCTGCAGCTGGAAACTATGTAGCTGGATTAATTGCTAGAGCAACTGCATCAGAGTCTTCAGGAGAGGCAAGCGATGTTTTTAATCTAGCTCAAAAACAAGCTTTCATGGATGTTTATACTGATGTTGGACTAATCGCAATAGGTTGTGGAATATTCTTAGCAATAATTACACCTCTTCTCAAAAAGCTGATGCATGGCGCGAATTAAAAAAAAAGATCCTGTTAAAAAAAACATGGATAAGTTTCACAAACCAAAAACTCATAAAGATAAGACAAAATATAATAGAAAGAAAAAATCTAAAGATTTTGATTAAGATTTACTAGAATATTTTTATAAATATCCTTTAATTTCCATAAATCACTAATTTTTACGTGCTCATCAACTTGGTGAATAGACTGGTTAACAGGACCTAATTCAACAATTTCAGTATTCATTTTTGCTACAAATCGTCCATCTGAAGTTCCACCTTTAGCATTCAATTCTGGAAGATATCCTGTTATCTCTTCAACAGAGGAACAGACTATATCCTTGAAGAAATTTTCTTCTGTTAAATAAGGATCTCCGTTAAGATCCCATTCACATTCATAATTTATACCAAGATCATTGATTATCGATTCAAAATCAGCTTTTAAGCTTTGTTCAGATGATTCAGTCGAAAACCTGAAATTAAATATTATTTCAAGATTGCCAGGGACAACATTATGAGCACCAGTTCCAGAACTTATATTAGAAATTTGAAAGCTTGTTGGATCAAAAATATCATTCCCATTATCCCATTTTTTGTTTTTTAGTTTTGTAATTAAGTCACTTGATAAAAATATTGGATTGATAACATTTTCGGGATAGGCTATGTGTCCTTGCTTACCAAAAATTTTTAATTTACCTCCGAGTGATCCTCGCCTTCCTACTCTTGCACAATCAGCAACTTTCTTACTAGATGTTGGTTCCCCAACAAGGCAAAAATCAATATGCTCATCATCATCTATCATTTTTTCAACAATCTTATCGATAAATCCATCTTTAGAATTACCTTCTTCATTAGATGTTAGTAATATTGCTAATCTGAAATTAAGCTTTTCTATGGTCTTTAGAAATTCTTTTGCACTTTCCATAAAAACAGCGACAGATGATTTCATATCCGCTGTTCCTCTACCATATAGAATATCTTGCTCAATTGTTGCTGAGAAGGGTGGGTATTTCCATTTATCTTCAGGCCCACTTGGAACTACATCGGTATGCCCAAGAAAACAAAAAAGTTTTCCAGAATCTCCTATCGTTGCATACAAATTTTCTACGTTCTGATAATTAATTCGTTCGCATTTAAAATTCAATTCCTTTAATTCTTTTTCAATAAGATCAAAACAACCTTCATCATTTGGAGAAAGCGATTTAATTCTTATAAGTTGTTGAAGAAAATCAATCATTTGAGTGCAGTTCTTTATTTAAATTAGATTTTTTTTGATTTGGTTTAGCCATGACCATTCCAGTCAAAGAATCCCTAATGAAAAGAAGGTTTGACTTACCAGATAAATCTCGTGCTTTGACAATCTGTGGCGATTCATTTTTACCATGGTGCTGGCACCACCTCCTAAATCAGAGTTATTACCAATTACTACTCCAGCTGAAACTCTTCCTTCAATCATCGCTTTACCCAAGGTCCCAGCATTAAAATTAATGAATCCTTCGTGCATTACTGTTGTTCCAGCACTCAAATATGCTCCAAGCCTCACTCTGCTTGCATCAGCAATTCTAACTTTCTTTGGAACAACATAATCAGTAAGACATGGAAATTTATCTATGGATCTTATATATAAATCATTCTTTCCAGATTTCGATTCTTTCAATCTTAATTCTATTTCATCAATAGAAATAGGTCCTTTATTTGTCCATACTACATTTGGCAAGCATTCAAATAACCCATCTAGATTTACAGTGTTCGGTAATACAAACCTGTTAGAAATTAAATGTAATTTAAAATATGCATCTGCAGCATTCTTAATTGGTTCATCTAAATCATTTTTTGACCAATCAAGCATAATAATTTCTTGAGCATTAGAAGTAATTTTAATAGTTTTAAATTCTGTCTTTTGATTATCAAATTCTATATTTGGAAAATATACGTCAAGTATCTGTCCAGATTCAGACTTATTTGCAATGCCTTCTCCATGAATTTTCATTTTCTTTAAACCACTTTTTTTAATTCTGAAATAATTTTTTTAATTTTGTAATTTGGAACTAACTTTTTATTGAAATTTTCAATTTCAAAAGTGTCTTCAACTCTTTCACCCAGTGTATTGATTCTTGCAGAGTAAATTGAGACATCATTTTCAAAAAATACTTTTGAAATATTAGCTAGTAAACCGGAACTGTCAACCGTTTCAACTGTTATTAGGTTCCTATTTTTATTTATATCTATGGACACATCTATTTTTACAATTTTTTCAAATTTAGCATTTTTTTTCTTAACTTTTCTTCTTTCGGTAATTTGATCAACTTCATGAAAGTTTTTTTCAATTTTAGAAGATAATTCAATTAATTCTGATTTGTTAAGAACTCTGTCTTGCCGAGAAAACTTTGTAATAAATGTATTTGCTGCAAATTGATTATCTTTTGATGTAAAGATACTTGCGTCAATAATTTCAAGTCCTGCACGATCAAATATATTAACTAATTTATAAAATAAGCCTGGAGAATCATCAACTTTTACAAATATCTCTATGAGTTCGTTAAATTTTGTATTAAGGCTATCGAATACATTTTTTTGTCTTTCTATTGAAATCTGAGATGATGCTTTCATAGGTTCTTATTAATCTTTGATCTCGTCAATAAATAAAGGTCTTTCAATAAAAGATGCTTCCAGCCATTCCATAGAGCAGGATTTGTAGCTCTGATATCATTAATTGTGAGAAGATATAAATAATCTAATTTTTCACTTGATTCAACTACTGAAGCAAATTCATTAACTGTATTGGGATCACCAATGTCTTTTTTTTGGGAAATAGATGACATTATAAGATGTTTCTTTACAAGCCAAGATATTAAATCTGCATCTGTCTTTGACATACCCAATCTTTTTGCAAATCTTTTACTTGTCTTGGCTCCAATTTCTGAGTGATCTCCGCCTTTACCCTTTCCGAGGTCATGAAATAATCCTGCAACATATAAGATTTCTATTTTTGGTAATTTATTTATTAATTCATGCTCTAATTCAAATCCAGTTTGCTTATTTAATTTCATTTGTCTCATGTTTCTTACCACTTTAAATGTATGTTCATCTACAGTGTAAGTATGAAATAAATCAAATTGCATTTGTCCTACAACACTCTTAAATTCTGGAATATACTCTTGCATAACGCCAAGTGATTTCATTGTCCTTAATATTGATGAAAGGTTATATTTAGATCTTAATATTTCTAAGAATTGACTTGCATACTCTTCATTTTTTCTGAACTCTTTATCAATAAAGTTAATGTTTTTTCGAATGAGCGATTTAGTTTTAGTGTCAATTGAATTTATTGTTTTACTTTTACCAATTTCAACAAATATTTCAAATATAAGGTTTTTATTATTCCTAAGATTAATATTTTCAATTCCAATTTTGCTGCCATATTTGTGAATACCTTTAATTTTTTGAAAATAGTTTTTTTTAGGATATTTTTCGTTATATTTCTCATAAACAATCTCATTAAAGTATGAAAGTACTGCCGCCATTTCATAAAATTTTTTCATCATCTTTTCAACTGAGTTTTTTGCAGATCTTATGCCTAGCCTGGCTTTTTTTGAAATTTCAACCTGAGCTTCAAAATTTAGTCTGTTGTGATTTGTTATTATGTTAGTAGCAAATCTTAAAGATTTTATAAAGTTATACCCATCAAGCGCATCATTAAGCTCATTATTAAATAATTTTGATTTAGATATTTCACTGGTTGTTCTTAAATCAAAGCAGTGTTGAAGGATCCATAATGCAGATTGAAAATCTCTGAGTCCTCCTGGAGATTCTTTTAAATCTGGCTCTAAATTAAAAGCTGTAGAGAAAAATTTACTGTGTCGTTGTTGTTGCTCTATAAATTTTGCGTTGTAGAAATTATTTTTGGACCAAAGTTTGGATAGAGCATAGTTAATTTTAATGTCCATTTCATTTGTCGTGATTATTGGACGTCTTGTTAGATAAGATGTGTACTCTCTTATGTCTTTCTTTGATATTTTTTTGATATCCGAAATTGATCTAACAGAATGACCAACTTTATATCCTTGATCCCATAGATAAGAAATAAATTCTTCAAGATTTTTAAAATTATTTGATTTATTTTTTTCAACAATTGATATGTCAATGTCTGAAATTGGAAAAATTTCTTTTCTACCAAAACCTCCATTGGCATAAATCACAAAATTTTTATCAAGATCAAGATCAAGAAATCTTTTTTTAATTTTTCTCTCGACTTCATTTGAGTATTTTCTTAGAAATTTATTGACTTTTGATGGTTTTAGATAGACTTCAGGGAAGGATTTATTAAATTCATTGTTAAGTTTAGAGATCTTTTCAATCATTGAAATTCTTCATTTCTCTTCGTTAAAATTTCTGAACCATCTTTTGTTACCGCAATTGTATGTTCCCATTGGGCTGAGTTTCTTCCATCTCTGGTTTCAACGGTCCAGCCATCACTAAGAATTTTGCTAAATTTTGTGCCTTGATTAATCATTGGCTCAATTGTGAAGCACATACCTTCTTTAAGTTGAATACCTGACCCAGATTTTCCATAATGAAGAACCTGAGGTTCTTCGTGGTAAATTGTTCCAATTCCGTGACCGCAGTAATCCTCAACAACACTGTAATAATTACTTTCAGCATGTTTTTGAATAGCATTTCCAATATCGCCCAAATATGCTCCTGGCTTAACAGCCTCTATACCCTTATATAGACACTCTTGAGTGATTCTAACAAGACGCTCGTTATGAGGAGCGCATTTCCCAACTAAAAACATCTTTGATGTATCACCATGCCAACCATCTTTAATTACTGTAACGTCAATATTTAAAATATCACCATCTTTTAAAATTTTTTGATTATTCGGTATTCCATGACATATAACTTGATTCACGCTGGCACAAATTGTTTTTTCATATCCTTTATATCCAACATTTGCAGGTATGGCATTCTGATTGTTAACAATGTGATCAAAACATATTTTGTCTAACTCTCCAGTTGATACACCAGGAATTACATACGGCGTTATCATTTCAAGCACTTCAGCGGCAAGTTTCCCCGCAACTCTCATTTTTTCAATCTCAGAACTATTTTTGATAGAAATTTTCATTTTTTTGTAATTATAACTAGACATAACATGACTTAATCTATAAAGTACAATTTTAATGTCAGCGTGTTATTTTAGCTCATTAAATGCCAAAAGTTCTTTAAATAGTTCACCCAAAATTTTCTTTAGAATTCTTTCCTCAAAGGAGATTTTCTAGTGTCTTTTCCAGCAATATTGGCATTTGAAGACGGTAGTGTATTTCAAGGCATTGGTTATGGCAAAGAAAAATATGATGTCGGAGAAATTGTCTTCAATACTTCAATGTCTGGTTATCAAGAAATTATTACAGATCCATCTTACAAAAAACAAATCATAACTTTTACACATCCTCATATTGGTAATACAGGCACCAATAAAGAGGATAGTGAGTCTGAAATGATTCATGCATCTGGTATTGTAGTAAAAAATTTTTGTGAAAAACCTTCTAATTGGAGATCATCGGAATCTCTAGAAGAGTTTTTACTCAAACATAATGTTATGGCGATTTCTGGAGTAGATACCCGTCAAATAACTTCAATTTTAAGAGAAAAAGGTGCTCAAAATTGTTGTATTGGTGCTCTCTCTAAGATTTCTGAAAAAGATGCAATACAAAAAGCAAAAAACTTTTCTGGACTAGAAGGTTTAGATTTAGCTAAAGTTGTTTCAACGAAAGAAAATTATTTGTGGGATACAGGGGTTTGGCCTCACTACGCAAAATCTACTTTAGATTATCCAATAGTTGCAATGGACTTTGGAATCAAAAAAAACATATTAAATCTATTGTCTGACACTCTTGGAAAAGTTCATGTTGTGAATGCACAAACAGAATATAATGAGATTAAAAAATTAAATCCCAAAGGCATTTTTTTATCTAATGGTCCTGGAGATCCAGAGCCTTGTGATTATGCTATAGAGAATATAAAAAAATTTCTTGAAGACAAGATTCCAATATTCGGAATATGTCTTGGGCATCAACTACTTGGTCTTGCTTCAGGTGCACAGACTTTTAAGATGAAATTTGGTCATCATGGAGCAAATCATCCTGTTCAAGACTCAAAAACAAATGAAGTTTTTATAACAAGTCAAAATCATGGTTTCGCAGTAGACATTGAAACACTTCCTAAGAATGTAAATGTTACTCATCAATCTTTATTTGATAAATCCCTTCAGGGCATAGAATTCTCTGATAGACCAGCATTTTCATTTCAGGGCCATCCTGAGGCTAGCCCTGGACCGCATGAGATACAAATTTTATTTATGAAATTTAAAAAAATGGTTGAAGAATATGCCAAGACGTAAAGATATTTCTTCAATTTTAATCATTGGCGCTGGTCCTATTATTATTGGTCAAGCATGTGAATTTGATTATTCTGGAGCTCAAGCTTGCAAGGCTTTGAAAGAAGAAGGATTTAGGGTGATATTAGTTAACTCTAATCCTGCAACAATCATGACGGACCCTTTACTCGCAGACGCTACATATATTGAACCAATTCACTGGGAATCAGTCGAGAAAATAATTGAAAAAGAAAAACCTGACGCAATTTTGCCAACAATGGGAGGCCAAACTGCTCTGAATACAGCATTAACCCTAGATAAAAAAGGAATTCTTAAAAAACATAATGTTTTTTTAATTGGAGCTAATAGAGAAGCAATTGATAAGGCTGAGGATAGACAGCTATTTGATGAAACTATGCAAGCAATAGATTTAGAAACACCAGCATCAGGTATTGCGCACTCAATGGAAGATGCTTTGCAAGTTCAAAAGGAAATTGGTTTCCCATGCATCATAAGACCATCATTCACAATGGGTGGAACTGGAGGAGGGATTGCTTACAACATTACTGAATTTAGAGAGATTTGTGAAAAAGGATTGGAACTATCTCCAACTAACGAATTATTAATTGACGAATCTCTAATTGGCTGGAAAGAATATGAAATGGAAGTTGTTAGAGATTCTGAAGATAACTGCATAATAATTTGTTCGTTTGAAAGGTTTGATCCAATGGGTATTCATACTGGTGACTCAATAACTATTGCACCAGCTCAAACTCTTACCGATAAGGAATTCCAAATAATGAGAGACGCTTCTTTTAAAATTTTAAGAGAAATCGGTGTTGATACAGGAGGCTCTAATGTTCAATTTGCTGTTAATCCTGAAAATGGCAAGATGGTCGTTATCGAGATGAATCCAAGAGTAAGTAGATCCTCAGCACTTGCTTCAAAAGCTACAGGATTCCCAATTGCGAAAGTTGCAGCACTTCTTTCGGTAGGCTTTACTCTAGACGAGCTTAAAAACGATATTACAGGAGGCCTAACTCCTGCCTCATTTGAACCCAGTATTGATTATATAGTTACAAAGATTCCAAAATTTGCATTTGAGAAATTTCCTCAAGCAAGTCCAAAATTAACAACCCAAATGAAATCAGTTGGTGAAGTGATGTCAATTGGTTCAAATTTTCAGGAATCATTACAAAAAGCTTTATGTAGCATGGAAGAAGGGCTGGATGGCCTTAATTCTCTTAAAATTGAAAATAATAATATTTCTGATGAGACTCTCATAAACGAATTAACAATTCCTGGACCTAAACGATTGTTTTATGTTGCTGATGCTATAAGGCAGGGTTGGAGTTTAGAGAAAATTTACTCTCTAACAAAAATTGATTTTTGGTTTTTGGATCAATTGAACGAGCTTATTAATATTGAAAATGATCTACTATCAAAAAACTTTAGTGATATTGATTCAGATTTTTTAAGAGGGTTAAAGAAAAAAGGTTTTTCGGACAAAAGAATTGGAAAATTACTTAGAAGCACAGAAGATGAGATTAGATCATTTAGATTGAAAAATAAAATTAAACCAGTTTTTAGGAGAGTTGATACTTGCGCAGCAGAGTTTGCAACATCAACATGTTATATGTATTCAACATATGATGAGGAATGCGAAAGCAATCCTTCTT
>LULI01000185.1_pt1 | contig 21422 bp, 23 predicted proteins | sample 728191 | NCBI WGS metagenome assembly LULI01 (sample SAMN03860293, study PRJNA289734) | marine metagenome | biome: seawater column; feature: ocean; material: water; isolation source: Red Sea water column Station 169 - depth 50m | place: Saudi Arabia: Red Sea | collected 2011-10-15 | depth 50 m | reverse complement strand
AACAAATGGTTTAGTATCTGAATATAAAAATCCCTCAAATTATTGTAATGGAAATACTATTGATAAAGAAGAGAATGTAATTTCTTGTTCACATGGAGGAAGATGTATCTATAAAACTAATGATAATTTAGAAGTGGAAGTCTTAGTTGATAATTATAATGGTAAGAAACTTAACTCGCCAAATGACCTATTTGTTAAATCGGATGATACAATTTGGTTTACAGATCCACCTTATGGTATTCTATCAGATTATGAGGGATATCCTGGCGAGCAAGAATATGGTGGTTGTAATGTGTTTTCTTTTGATCCTAAACTAAATACTTTAAAAGTTATGATTGACGACCTTGATAGACCAAATGGAATTGCCATTTCTCCAGACGAAAAAAAACTATATGTTGCAGATACTGGAGAAAATATCAAACATTTGTATGTTTATGATATGATTGACGGATTACCCATTAACAGAAAATTAATTTATGATTTTAAACCCTTTTTCTCCGATGGTTTTAGATGTGATAAAGATGGTAATGTTTGGACAAGTGCAGGAAAAGCAATTAAATGTTTTAATCCTCAAAACGAATTAATTGGGCAACTTATAATCCCTGAATTAGTATCAAATTTAGAATTTGGAGGAGTGGAAGGAAATATCTTGTACATAACAGCTACAACTAGTTTATATTCAATTGAATTAAATCAACAAGGCGCCAGATTTTATGAATAAACCTTTATCTTCAGGAAAGTGTGAACCATGCAATGGGAACACTCCTAAATTAGATTATCAAGAAATTAGTAAATTTTTATCTGAACTTAATGAATGGTCAGTCAATGACAATCAAGAAATGATTTTCAAAAAATTTAAATTTAGCAATTTTAAAAAAGCTATATCATTTGCAAATGAAGTAGGAGAAGTAGCAGAAAAAGAAGGTCATCATCCCGATATATCAATAGGATGGGGTTATTGTTTAGTTATGGTCCATACTCACGCAATAGAGGGATTATCAGTTAATGATTTTATATTAGCTTCCAAAATTGATTTAATTAAAAGTTAATTTAATGAAAAAAAAAATTTTTATTTGCGGTATTAGTACTGAATGCTGCTCTTATTCAACATTAATACAAAATAAAAAAGATTTTGAAGTTTTAAGTGGAAAAAAACTTTTAAAATATATAAATTTTCCATATTCCAAACATAATAATATAACATTTGTACCAAATAAATTTTATAGAAGTTTACCTGGTGGGCCTGTAGATAAAAAATTTTTTATAAAAACAATTAACAATATCACAAATGATTGACGTTAAGCAAACTTATTCAAGGTCATTGAAAATGTTAATAGATGGAATATTAAAAAATAAAAAAAATCATATTATTTGGGAAAAAATACCAGTTTTAGTTTCAGGTGAAATGTCATCTACAATAGTTGAGCCATGTAAAAAAATTTATAAAAATCTTAATATTTTTAATAAATTGAATGGGATTAATGATTGTAATTTACTTATAGGATATGTTTGGGCTGATACTAAGAGGGCAACAGCTTCTGCAATTGTAAATTGTACAGATGTTAATATCGGTAAAAGAATTTGTAAGAAAATAGCACTAAGTTATTGGAATAATAGGTTTAATTTAGTTTATGATATGAAATCTTATAAGTTAAATAAGATTTTTCATGTAGTTAATAAAAAAAGATTTACAATTTTAGCCGATAGCGGAGACAATCCAACAGCTGGAGGAGTAGGTAGTAGAATAGATGTATTAATGCTATTGTACTCTCTAATAATAATACAGTAATTTTTACTAAATACAGAAAACCTTTTCATTATCTAAGTGATTTTAGGGAATTAAATATAAATTTAAAAAAATATAAAATATTGATTGTAAAATCAGGATATCTTTCGCCAGAACTTAAAAAACTTAAAGCAGATAATTTTATGATTTTAACAGATGGATTTGTTACCCAAGATTTTAAAAGAATTAAAAATTTATTTAGGGAAAAACCAATTTATCCTTTTCAAAAAAATTTTAGATACAATATAGCTATTTAATTAAGTACCACAAAAAGTTTCAAATACTTTTTCACTTTCAAGAGGTGGGGTAATATATTTTTTATTTTCTATTTTCTCATAAGGATTTTTTAGTAATTTTTCGAATTCATATAATTGACTGTAATTATTGCTGTACACTTCATTAATTATTTCTTCAATAATATGATTCCTAGGTATAATTTGAGGATTAACATTTTTAAATTTTCTTATTTTATTATTTTTATATTTTTCTTCCCAATTTTTAAAAATCTTTTTATCAAGAGTATTATTTTCTAAATCTAAAAATGTATTTGTATAATCAAGTTTATAAATATGCATCAAATCTAAAAATTCTTTAACAATTTCTTCGTTATTATTATTAGTATCTAAATTTAATTTCATAGACATCATTATTAACCAAGATTGATCAAACAATTTTTTATATTTATTTAATATATCTTCGATTTTTTTAATTGCTGTTTTTTCATTTGAATCAATTAAATGAAGAAAAGTTTCAGCAAATCTTGCTAAATTCCACAACGTTATTTTTGATTGATTTTCAAAAGAATATCTTCCCATTTTATCAATTGAGCTAAAAACTTTTTTTGGATTATATTCATCCAAATATGCTGCTGGACCATAATCTATAGTTTCACCAGATAAAGACATATTATCGGTATTCATAACGCCATGAATAAAACCAACTCTCATCCAATCTACGACTAACTTAATTTGTAAATCACAGATTGTCTCATAAAATTTTAAATATTTATCATTATTATTATCTATATCAGGATAAAGTCTTGAAATTGTATAAGATATAAAGTTTTGAAATTCCTCTCTATTTTTTAAAAGGCTTCCAAATTGAAAAGTTCCCACTCTAATATGCGAATTCGCAACTCTAATTAAAATTGCACCAGGCTCTAATCTATCACGCAATACATTTTCACCTGTAGTAATAACAGCTAGTGCTCTGGTTGATGATATGCCAAGATTATGCATAGCTTCACTCAATATGTATTCCCTTATCATTGGACCTAATGCAGCCTTTCCGTCTCCATTTCTAGAGTAGGGTGTCTGTCCTGATCCTTTTAACTGTATATCTACCCTTTGTTTATTATTAGTAATATGTTCACCAATAATTACAGCTCTACCATCGCCTAAAATTGTAAAATTTCCAAATTGATGTCCAGCATAAGCTTGAGAAAAGTAATTTTTATTTAATTTATTTTTTCCCAAAAGAATATTACACTTTTCATCATCATCATATTTACTAAAATCTAAATCTAAGTCCCTTGCAAGATCACTATTAAACAAAACTAATTTTTTATTACTAAAATTTTCAGGATTAACTTTACTATAAAAAATACTAGGTAGTTTCGTATAACTATCTTGAAAATTCCAAACCATATTGAATAAATATATATAAATTTTTTAAATTTAACATCTACAACTTTAGTATATAAGTATTAAGTCAGTAATGAATACCATAATTGATATAGTTAATCAGTCAAAACATCCAATAGATAGCGATGAATATATACAATATTGCAATGATGAAATTAAAAAAAATTCTATACTAATATTAAATGATTTTTTAACAAATGACTGCTTAAGTGAATTAATTACTGAAGCACATGGATTACAAGATCAAGCTTTCTATTGTTCTCAAAATCATACTATCTTACTTAATAAACAAGATAAATTAAGTGACTTGAATGATCCTTTAAATAGAGAGGTCGTTAGTGATAAAGGTTGTGTCCCTCATGATCTGTTAAATCAGCAATCAAAATTAAATATTTTATATCAATCAAATATTTTTAAAAATTTTTTAAAAGGTGTCTTAAATTTAAAAGATATTTATCCATACAGTGATACCTTATCTTCCATAAATTATAATTATTATCAAAAATCACAACAGCTAGGATGGCATTTTGATAATGCATCATTTGCTATCACTTTAATGATACAATCATCAGATAAAGGTGGTGAATTTGAATATGTTAGTAAAGGTAGAAATTTTTCTGAAAACTATATCGATAAATCATATATTAAAGATATTTTAGATAGAAAAATTTTACCACAAAAAGCAGATGTTGATGCCGGTACTCTTATATTATTTTATGGTAGAAATTATTTGCATCGTGTAACACCAGTAGAGTCTGAAAAACCAAGAATATTAGTAACACTTAATTATAATGAAGAAGAGGGCACAATGCTTTCAGAAAATGCAAGATTAACATTTTTTGGTAGAATTAACTAATTATGATTAAAGAAAAATAATTGTTTTCCATTTACTCGATAATTATTAATCAATTTTTTTGCTTCTTCTGATGTAATCCAATCAATATATTTTTTAGCCTCTTCAATATTTAAATTATTATTTATTTTATTGCTTACTAAAATTATTCCATATTGATTAAATAATGGTGGTAAATTTTCACAGACAATTTGTAGATTTTCTTTTTTATTAAAAGCTATCCAAGTGCTACGATCACTAAGAGTGTACGCATTCTTTTGATTAGCTATTAATAATGTTGAGCCCATTCCCTGACCAACACTGAGATACCAATTTTCTTTAAATGGTATTTTTATATTTGATAGTTCCCAAAGCTCTTTTTACTTTTTGTGTGTTCCACTCTCATCACCTCTTGATACAAATAATAATTTTGATTTTTTAATTTCAATCATTTTATTTTCAATTGAAGAGCATGTTTTGTTATCTTTTTTTGGTCCTATCAAGACAAAATCATTATACATCAAATCATATCTTAGGGTGCCATATCCCTTATTCATAAATTCTAGCTCTGATTTTTTATGATGAACTAATAAAATTTCTACATTTCCATCCATTGCAACTTTAATTGCTTGACCTGTTCCAAGAGATAATGCTCTCACTTTTATTTTAAATTTTTTTTCAAATTCTTTGTTAATATATTCTAATAAACCCGTATCGTGTGTAGAAGTTGTGCTTGCTATGGTTATATGTTTATCATTAGCTAGAGCATTCTTAATCAAGAATATTAAAATAAATATAAGTAAAACTCTAATCATAAAACTTGATACATCTTATAGTACTTACTAAATATATTTATATATTTTGAAAGGATAGTTATGAAAATTATTAAAGTTTTAGAAAAAACTGAATTAGTAATAGTCGATTTAGAGGTAAATTTAGGTAAAGAAAAAAGAAATGGTTTAACATTATGTGTTAAATATAATGGTGATTATTATCCATTAAATACTGCACATGATGGAAGGCCAATTTTAATGAATAAAGATAATATAATTAAAAATTAAAATTCAATTTTTTAATTATAAACATAAAAATAGCATAAGCTATTGCAGTGCTAATTATTGAAACTATCAGAGAGAAAACAAAGTTTTGTTTAAATTTTAAAAGTATTGGTAAAACAATAAAAAATACTATTGAAGGTACAGTCATAACAATTGTGCTATAAGAGAGATCTATAACTTTTTGATAGTCTTTTGTATCCCAATACAACCAAACAAATGCCAATAGTGAAGTCAATGGTAAAGAAACAATAATTGCGGCAGTCCAAGTATATTTTTTAGCTATTTCTGAAACAGCAACAATTATAATTGCACTGATTAGTGTTTTAAGAATTATGTACATTTTTACTCACATTGGTTCGAGTTGCTATATAAACACCAAAAGTACAAATTAACAACCCTATAATATCTATTAATAATAATTTTTCACCTAATACAAACCAAGCCATTACAGCTGTAGTTGGAGGTACTAGAAAGAAGAGACTTGATGTTTTAGAAGCTGTTCCATTTTTTATCAAGTACATTAGAATTGCGTAAGCTCCAAAGGATACCATAATGATTTGCCAAGAAATTGATAAAATAAAACGTGTATCAAAATTAATAAATGATATTTCAAAAAAAAGTGAAATTATAAATAAAAATATTCCAGCACTTAATGCTTGATAAAAATTATTAACTGAAAGACTGATTTCATGAGTAAATTTTTTTTGCCAAATAGTAGCTGAAGTTGCTCCTAAAAGTGCAACAATAGAAGCAATAACACCTATTGTTGGGATTTCTGTTCCAATATCATAACCTATAACTAATATAGTGCCTAAAAAACCAAAAAATATTCCTATCCATTGCGTAACAGTAACTTTTTCTTTTAAAATAGGTCCACTTAAAATATTTGTTAAAATAGGTTGGAGGCATACAATTAACGCAGATAATGTTGCAGTAAGTCCCATAGAATAAGAAAAAAATACTCCACCTAAATAAAATCCATGAAAAAGAATTCCAGTAATCATAGCTTGAAAGATTAAATTTCGATTTATTCTTATTCTTTCCCTAAAAATAATAGAAAAAATTAAAAAAAATGCACTTACAATACAAAACCTAAAACATAGTGCTGCAAAAGGGCTTGCTGATTGCACAATAAATTGACCACTTATAAAAGCACTACTCCAAAAAAAGATAAATAGATATGAAAGATATAGGTTCATTATAAATAATAATTCTATTCTTTATTTATAAATGTTATGAAAATTTATTCATAGAATAAAATGCTTAGCAATAAAATCAATTTTTTTTGTCCAAATTGTAGTTCAGATAAATATATTGGTAAAACTACTATAGGAAAAAACTATAAAGATGAACCATATAAAAATGTAACATCTGAAATACAATGCGCTAAGTGTTTTATGGATATTCCATCAATTATTTCAGAAAATATTTCTCCTGATAAGCAAAATGAAATGTCCAAACTTTGGAATGAAATATATAAACCATCACATAAAGAAAATGCTGCACAATGTTCAAAATGTTTTAGGTATTATTGGGAAATAGAAAAATATTTATCTGAAAATAATATTTCTGCAAAAGATATTTTCTATCAAACTTATAATCCTAAAAAATCAATTGGAGATTTAATTTGTAAGATTTGTGATCCATCATCTTTTAAATAAAATTAATGTTAGCATATATTCTTAATATATCAGGTTGGCTGTTATTACCTTTCATGGATGGTATTGCAAAATATCTATCTTCAGAAATACATTTCATACAAGTTGTTTGGGGTAGATATTTTTTTATGCTTTTAGTTAGTTTTCCACTAGCATTTATATTTTTTAGAAAAGAAATTAGTTTTCCTAAAACAATTTCAGTACAGCTATTTAGAAGTTTTTTTTTATTTTTATCTACCGTTTTTTTCTTTTATGCAATTTCAGTTATAACTTTAGCAGAAGCTTTAACGCTTGCATTTATCTCTCCAATAATAGTGACAATATTATCAATTTTTTATTTAAAAGAAAAAGTTGGAATTCATCGATGGGCTGCAGTTTTGATTGGGTTTTTTGGTGTTATGATCATTATAAGACCAGGTTTTATAGAAATTAATTTCGCATCTTTCTCAGCTATTGCAGCAGGAATTTCATACGCTTTTTACATAATTTATACTCGAAAATTATCTTTTACAGATAGTGCTGTTGTTACTTTGCTTTTTACAGGTATCGTAGGTTGTATTTTTATATCTCTTATTGTTCCTTTTTACTGGATAAATTTAGATTTAAGACAATTATTATTACTTATCTCATTAGCTTCAATTGGAACTTTAGGACATTTTTTAATAATTCTTTCTTTAAGACTTGGAGAAGCTTCTAAACTAGCTCCTTTGGGTTATTTTGAGATCTCCACAAATATACTTGTTGGATATGCCTTCTTCGGTGATTTGCCTGATATTTGGATTTATTTAGGATTATCTTTGATTGTTTTTAGCGGTATTTATATTTTTATTAGAGAAAGAAGAGAGATTAAAAAAACTAATTAGTTTTTCTAGTTGTTTGATAAATAAATATTGTAACAGATCCAAGCAGTAGGGCTCCTCCTATAATTGTATTTAGAGGAGGTATTTCATTTATAACAAACCAAACCCAAGCAGTACCTAAAACACTTTCTAATAAAAATATTAGAGCTACTTCGTGTGCTGGAGCAAATTTAGGAGAAATTGTTAAAATCATAAATGGAATAGGAAGTATTAATAAGCACATTATGAAAAGAAATAAAATTTGATCATTATTTAAATCAAAGTTAATTCCAAATGGTAGAGCGTAAAGAGCTGATATTAAACATCCTAATAAACATGCAGGTACCAAATCTTTATTTTTAAATAATCTAACAAGAACCATACTAAAACCCATTCCTATTGCTACAATTAGAGCCATAATATCTCCATATAATCCTGTAGTTGTAAAGCTTCCTATTCCAATTATTATCATTGCAAGCATAGCAATTAAAATCACTATCCATGTAAAAAGACTAGGTATTTCTTTAAGTATAAAAACTGAAAATAATGCAGCAAAAATAGGAGCTGATGCAATTAGAACTAATGTATTAGCTACAGCAGTATTTTGAATTGAATATACAAAACAAATATGAGTTATAGCATAGAGAATAGCATAGATTATCCCTGGTACACCAATTAGATAAAATGATTTAAGAAAAGATCTTTTGTAAGTATAAATGAGAAAAATTAATATCGTAACAATTGGTAGAGCGCTTCTATAAAATATTAAACTAAAATCATCTAAATTTACTAATCTAATAAATAAACTATCAGGGCTAAGTATTAAAACCCCAACAAATGATAGTATAAGCCCCTTATTTCTTGTTTTCATAAATATTTGAAAATAAATAGATTATTAATATATCTATCAGTATCGTTCTTTAATTCACACTTGTTTTTATGAAAAAATTACTTTTTTTATGTTTTATTTTTTTATCACTAAATACTCACGCCTTAGATTCAAATAAATTAATAAACCTCGATGATTTAAAAATACTTTTTGATCTTCAAAAGAATGATTGGAACGAAAATGTTCTTTTTCTCATAAAAAAGAATTCATTTTCTAAAGTAGATAATGACTCAGATGTATTTTATTTAAAATCAATATTTAATGATGGCGAAATAATTACAATGCCAATTTTTTCTAAGGATATTGTTGAAAAAATTATATTTGAATATATTTTTTTAGATCACAATAAAAAAAATTTAAAAATTATAAGCAATCATTTTAGTTCTTTTAAAAATTTTTGTTTTGAATATCTCTATAATGACAAGTCTATACGAGTAGTTATTACTAAATGTAATTAATTAAAAACCATTGATGTAGCTTTAAAAATTAAACTATGTCTTTTAGCTAATTCTAATTTATCATTTGAATATCCACCACCTATTACTGTCGCAATAGGAATTGATTTATTTTTAAAAAATTCTAACACTGTAATATCTCTTTTTAATAATCCTTCAGTTGTTATTTTTAAATTTCCTAATTTATCATTCTCATGAATATCAACTCCAGTATCAAAAATTACTAAATCAGGATTAAAATTTTTTATACAACTATTAAGAGTTTGATATAATATTTCTAAATATTCATTATCTTCTAAATTATCATCTAATTCAACATCCATGTCACTTATTGATTTTCTAAATGGAAAATTATTTTTACAATGAATAGAACATGTAAAAATTTTATCATTATCTTTAAGGATTGAGGCTGTACCATCTCCTTGATGCACATCAGTGTCAAAAATTAATATTTTTTTTACTTGATGGGTTCTTATTAAATGTAATGAAGCATAAGCCAAATCGTTAAAAACACAGTATCCTGAACCAAAATCTCTATGACTATGGTGTGTGCCACCTGCTAAATGATTTGCTATACCATTCTTAATTGCTTCTTTGCATGTTAATAGAGTTCCATTAACTGCTAAAAAGGAACGATTAGAAAGTGTTTCTGACCATTTAAAACCCAATCTTCTTATTTCTTTATCGGATAAAGTACCATTTTTAATTTTTAATACGTAATCTAAATCATGACATATAGAAACCTCATCAACACTTGCTTTTTGAGGACTTAGAATTTTTGCACGATGATAAAAATCTGAAGTTTTTAATTCATTATATAAATCTGAAAACTTACTGGCAGTAAATTTATGATTTTCAGGCAGAGGAATGTCATAATCTTCGTGTGTTACCCAACTGATTTTTTTCATAAATTTGCCTCTTTTTAACTCAATTTATGCCTAAATTAATTTGTACATAGATTATGTGGCACTAATCTACCAATATATATTTAGTGAGTAAATGTATTCTATCCATAAAGAATTAGTGTCACAACCAATATGGAATTTGTTTTAATATTTGATTTATTAATTATTTGTTTAATTGGTTTTTTTATTGTCAATTTTTATTGAATTAATAATCAATTTAAATAATATTTTAATAATGAAAGATTTTTATGATCTAAATGGCTATTTTTCACCATTAAAAATTTATGATGCAAAAGAAGCAAATTTTTTTAGAAATAAATTAGAAGACTCAGAAAAAAAATTAGGTAAACTTCATTATATTGTGAAAACTTATACAATAATGAAATGGGTGTATGAAATAGCAACTAATAAAATATTGCTTGATTTTGTCGAAGAAATAATTGGTAAAAATATATTATTATATAATGCAACTTTTATAATAAAAGAACCAAACACTAAAACACACGTAAGTTGGCATCAAGATCTTACCTATTGGGGTTTTGATAATAATGAAAAACAAGTAAGTGCATGGTTAGCTTTATCCAAAGCTAATGATCAAAGTGGTTGTATGCAAATGATTCCAGGTTCCCATAAAAATGGATTTTTTGAACATCATTCAACTGAAGATAAAAATAATGTTTTATCTAGAGGTCAAACTGTAAAAGATATTGATATAAATAAAGCAGTATCATGTCCGTTAGAACCCGGTGAAGTTTCTTTTCATCATGGTCTAACATTACACGCATCTCAACCTAATTCTAGTAATGACAGAAGAATAGGATTAAATTTTCAATTTATTTCTACTGATATGAAACAACTAAAAAGCAAAAATGATAGTGCTATTTGTGTAAGAGGAGAAGATAAGTATAAAAATTTTAAGACAGATCAAGTAGCTAAAGATGACTTTGATCATGAGGCTTATCAACATCTTTTAGTATTAAATAATCATTATAATGAAACAATAAGAAAAAATTAATATTTATTTATTAGAATCTGAAATAAGAGATCTAAAAATTAACTTCTATTTAATCAAATCATATGAATGTTTTATCTGGAATTAGTATCGGATTTATTGGTTACACGATATTTGTCATTTTAGATACAATAATTAAAAAATACCTAGTTAATGAATATTCTGTTTTTCAAATAAATTTTTATATTTGTCTTTTTAGTTTTATACCAACATTATTAACTCTTTATTTTTTAAACAAATGGAGCTCACTAAAAAATGATATTATTCATATACAGCTTCTTAGAGGATTATTTGGATTAATTTCAGGGGCTTTAGTAGTTTATTCATTTAGAGAACATGCATTTAGTGAAATTTACCCAATATTATTTAGTGCTCCATTAATGATAACAATGTTATCCCATTTTTTTTTAGATGAAAAAGTTGGTATTAGAAGATGGTCAGCGGTAACAGTTGGATTTATTGGTGTATTAATAGTTAGTAGACCTGGCACTATTCATTTTTCATTAAGTCTATTTGGTTTATTTTTTTCCGCATTACTAATGGCGATAAATATTACTTTAGTAAGAAAGTATTCAAATAATCAATCATCAATAGCATTTACTTTTTATGCTTTTTTATCTGCAACTATTTTAAATGGATTACTTAGTTTTAATAACCACATCGCATTATCTTTTAATGATCTAATGATACTTGTTTTTTGTGGTATTATTTGTGGAATAGGGGGTAATTGTTTAACAATCGCCTCAAAATTTTTAGAGTCTAGTGTTTTTGCTCCTATTCAATATACACAATTAATTTCTGGAGCAATTTTAGGTTATTTATTTTTTGCTGATATTCCAGATATTTATGAAATTATAGGATCATTAATTATTGTTGGTAGTGGAATTTATATAATAATTAGAGAAACAAAAATAGGGGTTAGGCCATATATTAAAGAAGATTCAAGATTTCGTGACCAATTTAATAGAGGTCACTAAATTAATAATTATAAATCAAAACTTTGTGATAATATTTTAATAGCATAAAATTATTATGAAAAATTTATTAAATAATAAAAATCCAATAACTTTACTAATTTTATCATCAATAGCCATGCCTATCGCTTTTAGTACTTGGATGGTTTTATTAAATAATTTCTCAGTTGAAAGAGCAAGTTTTACTGGAGTTGAAATTGGAATACTTCAAAGTATCAGAGAGATACCTGGCTTCCTAGCATTTACTATTATTTTTTTATTGTTCTATTTTAAAGAGCAATATTTTGCTATTTTTTCTTTAGCCTTAACTGGTTTTGGTGTTGCAATTACAGGTTTCTTACCAACTGTTTATGGTTTGTATTTTACAACAATTATTATGAGTACTGGCTTTCATTATTGTGAAACGGCCAAAAATTCTTTGAGTTTACAATGGCTTTCAAAAGAAGAAGCTCCACCAGTTCTAGGAAAATTAATAGCTATTAGCTCAATTACGTCTTTATTTTTGTATTGTATAATTTGGAGTTTATTAGAAATCTTTAATTTAGATTATAAGTTTATATTTTTAATTGCAGGATTAATTTGTATTCTTATTTCCATACACCTTTTTATATCCTTTCCTTTTTTTGAAATCAAAAATAAACAACATAAAAAAATAATTCTAAAAAAAGAATATTCTCTTTACTATATCTTAATTTTTTTATCAGGTGCTAGAAGACAAATTTTTGTAGTTTTTGCAGCTTTTTTAATGGTAGAAAAATTTGGATATTCAGCATCGCAAGTTACTTTACTATTTTTGGTTAATTATATTTTTAATTGGTTTTTTGCAGAACGTATTGGAAAGTTAATAAATATATTTGGTGAGAAGAAATGTCTAATATTTGAATATATTGGACTCGTAATTGTTTTTACATCTTATGCATTCGTGACTAATGCTTATGTTGCAGCAGGTTTATATATTATTGATCATATGTTTTTTGCATTAGCTATTGCAATTAATACATATTTTCAAAAAATTGCTGATCCAAAAGATATTGCAAGCACTGCAGGTGTTTCATTTACTATCAATCATATAGCTGCAGTATTTATCCCAGTACTTTTAGGATTTGTTTGGATTAATTCTCATTCAATAGTTTTTTTAATTGGATCTTTGTTTGCTCTACTATCTTTAATCGCTTCATTTTTTTTACCTAATAATTTATCAAAGATTATTTTAGATGAAAGTAATTTAAAAAAAGTAAGAGTATAATTTACTCACCTATATAACTAAGAATTATTTTTCTTTTGTATTTACTGTACCTGTGTTCAATTAGATATATTCCCTGCCACATCCCTAATTTCATTTCTTTATTGTTTATAGGAATTGTTAATGAGGTTTGAGTAAGCATAGATTTTATATGAGCAGGCATATCATCATCTCCTTCATAACCGTGTTTATATAATGAAGCATCTTCAGGAACTATTCTTTGAAAAAAAGAATTAATATCATCTAATACATCAGGGCTAGCATTTTCCATTATTGTTAATGAAGCAGAAGTGTGTTGTATAAATAAATTTAGCTGACCTTTAATTATATTATTTTTTAGAATCCAATCATGAACATTATTTGTAATTTCATACATTCCCTGTCCATTATTAGAAATTATCAATTCATCTTGTAGATTTAACATTTTCTAATCTTAAAATGAAGTCGTGGCACCTACAAGGAGAATTATAATGAAAATTAATGTTATGAAAAAAAGAACTATTCTTTTGATAAGTGCCACAATTTTTAAAATATAATCAAATTTTGTTTTAATAGAGATATAAATAAGGAAAAATTGTGTTATGATTATCCTAATTCTTTTTAGCTAGGAATATTATTTGTTAAACAATAATCAATTTGCAATTTTTTTAATTATTATATCAATTATTTTTGGTACTCTTATGGGTACATTTATAAAATTAGCTCAAGAAGAATTAAATGTGTTTACAACTGGTTTTTTACGTTTTTTCTTTGGATTTTTAATCATCACCCCTTACATTCTAAAAACAAAATTTGAAGTATTTAGTACAAAAAATTTAAAAATTCATATTTTACGGTCAGCACTAAATTTACCTGCAATGCTACTTGGTTTTGCAGCTTTAGCTATGCTTCCATTAGAGAAAATGACAGCCATTCATTTTATAGTTCCTATCATTGTTACAATCTTAGCTGTGATATTTTTAAAAGAAAAAATCTATTTATATAGGTCAATTGCATTAGTGATGGGTTTTCTAGGAATGTTAATAATATTGCGACCCGGTATTATAGATATTTCTATTGGAATATATATGGCGCTTATTTCATCGCTAATTTGGTCAGTAGTTATAATTTTAACTAAAAAAGTATCTAAGGATGATAGTGCTATAACAATATTATCACACCAGTATGTTTATATGAGTCTTTTTTCATTTCCATTAGTTATATATTTTTGGGATCAGCCAAGCTTAAAAACAATTATTTTTATATTATGTGCTGCAATGTCAGGAACTATATTACATATTGCATTAAATCATGCATATAAATTAGTTGATGTAACTATGACTCAACCTTATTCATTTTTAGGATTAGTAGTTTCATCAATAATTGGATATTTTGTCTTTAGTGATAAACCTGATTTTTATACCTGGTTAGGTGCTTCTGTAATTTTTTGTGGTGTGCTTCTAATTTCTTACAGAGAACTTCAATTAAATAAAGAAATTACAAGAAAGAGATTAAATATTAATTCATAATATTAATATTTAACATCGTTAGATTATGTGTATTATTAGTAAATGCAAAATAATTATTTTTATAAATGGATAGATAGTAATAAAGATGATGAAATAAATAGTTTCAAAGAATGTATCGATTCATATATTTATTTTAAGAAAGATGCTTTTTATAAAACTAACAAATTAATTAAAAAAAAACCAGAATTTAATGCTCCAAAATTATTAAAAATAGTTTTATTGCTTTTTTCTAGAGATGTACAAAAAATTTCATTAGCTAGAGAAACATTCAAATCAATTTCCACTGATGAAGTAAATGATTATTTTCATCAATATTTAGAGATAGTAAATCTCTGGATTAAAAATGATTTAAAAAATTTATTAAATAAATTGGAATTAATTATAAAAGATAATCCCAAAGATATTTTTGCAATCAGATTATTTCATTTTAATAATATTTTCTTGGGTATTGATAGTAAATTTTTAAATAAACATGAGGAAATACTAAGTAAGTGGTCTGAAAATGATCAGCATTATAATTTACTATTAGGGATGACTAGCTATGCTTTTGAAGAAAATAATATAATTGATAAAGCTAAGCTTTTAGCCTTAAATTCACTAAAACAATCATCAAATGATTTGTGGAGTTGGCACGCCCTTTTGCATGTACACGATAATGAGAATAACGACTCAATTAACAACAATGATAATTTTAATAAAATTAATTGGTCAATTTACGGGCCAATAAAAAGACATATATGGTGGCACCAATCATTAATATTATTCTACAATCAAGAATATGAGAAAAGTTTAAAACTATTTGATAATTATTTCTCTTCTTCAGAAATTTTTTATTTAGATTTTTGTAATGCTTGTTCTTTTTTATTAAGACTTCATTACAAAGGAGTGGATGTTAAAGAAAGAATGGATAAATTAAAAGATTATGCTGAATATTTTAAAAATCAACACATACTTCCATTCATTGATTATCATCTTATTTTTTATTACTTATACTATAATGACCAAGATTATTTTCAGCAACTTGAAGAGAAAATGGAAGAAAATTATTTAGAAAATTCTTTTAAAGAAAATTATATTAATTACTTAAAGCCAATCATTCACAGTATGAAAACAAATGAATTATTAAACGAAAATATAATTAAATCACAATTTAAATACCTTGGAGGTAGTTTTGCTCAACGAGAACTTATTTTTTTAAGTTTAATCCAAAATACAAAATATGAAAAAAATAAATCAGATTTAATATCAGAATATAATGATTATAAATCAGTATCAAAATTATATGTATAACTCTAAATTGTTGGAAGAAAAATTTATAAAAAATTCAAATAATAATTTTACCTTATTAAAAGATAATCTTTTTTTTCGAAATATAACTTTTCAAAATTTTCAAATTTTAAAGATGATATCATTTTTGGTAAGAGACAAAAATTGGAATAACTATGATCCTAAAATTCTAAATTATGAAGAGAACTTTGATACATCCTTAGAATATATATTCGATTTAGAATATGGTATAGATGAAATTCTTAAAACAAGAAATGTTATATTATTTTCTGATAATTCTATCACTCTATCCTCTGAAGGAGAATTTTTAACTGATTTTTGGACTAATAGAATAGGTTTTAATTTATTAATTCCATTACAAAATCATGTTGGTTCAAACATCATTGTAACAAAAGAGAATGATTTAAAAGAGAAAAAAAAATTTCCAGAAAATATAAAACCCGACCAACCATTTTTTAAATTTAAAAACCTTGCTTATACTTTAGATGATAGTTTGTTGGTTAATATTAATTTTGAGGGTATTTTATTTGAAATGGAGGATCAAAGAAACTGGGGTGATGCTTCTTACAAAATATATAGTGGTTCTTTATTAAATCCTTTTCCATATCTAGAAAAAGGGGGGTCTAATTTCTCTCAAACTGTTAAAATAGATGTAGAAAATAAAAAACAAAGATCATTTCCATCTAAGAATATTGTAAAAATTGATCATACTACTTCCTATAAATTCCCTAAAATTGGTATAAAAATTGATTCTCCAATTCTTCCTGATGATAATTTAATAAAAAACTTTGATTATTATTACTATCTTATTGATTTTACTGAAGATTTTAAGAATGTAACTTCAAGATCTGACAAAAAGATGTTTCTTGTAGCTTTAGTTGATCATGCTAATGATCCTGAAGAAGAGTTAACAAAAATTTATAATTTTATAGCTGAAAATACTATTAATTTAGATAAAATTTTAATTTGTCCAAAAATATATTTGAATAGTTTTCAACCAGCTGGTGAATGGCCTAAAGCTCCGGAATTAAATGAATACTATAAAATTGCGAAAAAGATATTTTCTAATAGTGAAATTGTTTCTGGAATGGTCACTAATTTTACAGAATTAAATAGAAAAAGACCAAAAATGTTTTATGATTTGGTTAGTTTTTCCTTCACTCCAATTGTTCATGATTCTAGTGATTTTGGTGTATTAAATACACCTGAAACTATACCTTATATCCTTAAAACTCTAAAAAATTTTTCTAATAGTACCAATGTTCATATTGGTCCAATTTCTATTGGTATGCATTTCAATCCGTATGGTGAAAGTCTTGTAAGTAATAAAAACAAAATAAGATTAGAAATGGCTGATAGTGATCCAAGGCATGATCAATTATTTTCACTAACTTGGACACTGGCAATTTTTATTCAATCAATAAATAAAGAATCAAAATTTTTTACTTTTAATTCTGTTTATGGGCATCATGGAATATTAAATAAAGATAATACCAAAAGACCATTGTATCATTTAAATAATTTTCTTATTTCATTAACAAATTCAGAAATTTTCAATATAAGCTTAATTTAAAAAATTATACTGATATTTTTAATAATGATTTTTCTTTTTTTAACTTTAAAAATGATACAAGTCCATATACGTTTGAGCCATTAGAAATTAAATTTATAGAAGATAAATGAAAAAATTAAAAGGAGCATTAATCGGTTGTGGTTTCTTTGCTGAAAATCATATTTTAGCTTGGAAAGAATTAAGAAATATAGAAATAATATGTGTTTGTGATTTAGATATAAAAAAAGCTAATAAATTTAAATCTAAATTTAACATTTTGCATTCTTATTCATCTATAGAATTAATGTTAAAAAAACATAAAATTGACTTTGTTGATGTTGTAACAACAATGGAGACACACTTAAATATTGGCAAAATTTTATCTAAGTATAAAATTCCAACTTCTATACAAAAGCCATTTGCTGAAAATTTATCTAATGCAAAAAAAATTGTTTCTTTATATAAAAAAAATAAAACACCACTTATGGTTCATGAGAATTTTAGATGGCAAAGCCCTCTATTAAAATTAAAAGAAATTATAAATAAAGAGCAGTTAACGAAACCACATTATGCCAAGATATCTTTTAGACATGCAAATCCTGTTGGATATACCAATCAAACATATTTATACGATTTAAAAGAGTATTTAACCCTAGACGTAGGAATCCATTTATTTGATTTAAGTAGATTTTTTATGGGAGAAGCAAAAAGTATTTATACAGTAAATCAAAATACAAATAATAAATTTAAAGGTGAAACAGATTTTATATCCTTAATAAGAAATAAAAATAAAAGTATTACCATTGTTGATGCATCTATTTCTTCAATAAAAAAACCAGATAGATTTGCTCAAACACTAGTTAATTTAGAATTCTCTAACGGCTCAATTGATTTGGACTACAATTACAAAATTACTCTTCACAAAAATAATAAGAAGAAGATTTATGATGGAAAACCAAAGAAATATAAATGGATTTCAAAGCCTTGGGATCAAATTCAGGAAAGTGTAATTAATACGCACAAACATTTCATTGATTCATTAATAAATAATATTGAACACGACACCAGCGGTGAAGATAACATAAAGAGTTTATCATTAGTCTTCAATTCATATAAATCTGATAAACTAAGAAAAGAAATTAAAATTTAATTTTTTATTTAAGTTTAAATTGTAAATTTCGAGATTTCATCTCTAATTAATTTACTTAAGAGACTGTAACCAAGTACATTCATGTGTAATGGATCTTCTGAATAAAATTTTTCAAATCCAGCATCAAGCATAGGAGAGCAAAGATCAATATAGCGCCATTGACTAAAATTCTCAATTTTGTTTTTAATTCGTTCATTTGCATCTAATATTGTATTTAAATAATTATTTCTAAATACACTTGGCTTAATAGAAACAAAAAAACATAAGGTATGAGGTAATTTTTCATTAACTTCAGAAGCAAATAATAAAAATTCATTTTCTAAATCTTCAGCGCTCATTCCGCTGCCTATATCATTATCACCTGCATAAAAAATCATCTTGTCGGGATTATTTGGGACTACTATTCTATTAAAATAGGTTCGGCATGATACTAATGTGGAACCACCAAATCCTAAATTTAATAAACTATCAAATGACAAATCAGTTTTTGCATTTTCCCAATCTCTAAATGTTGAACTTCCAAATAAGACTATTTTGTTATTTTTATATTGATCTGAATGTAATTTAATTTCTAATTCTCTCACGTCTGCTTCAAATTCTTCTTCAATAGGGCTTACTAAATTTAAGTTACTAACCACATCTTCATAATTAATTTTATTTTTTGAAGCAGATTTTGCTAATTCAATTGCTTCCTCAACATATGTTCTAAAAGTTTTTCTATATTTAGATAAAAAATTTTCTAACTCTTTTTTATTTTTCATATCATTTACAAAATCTTTTATTTTTATTGGTTCTTTAATAACTGCTGAATAAATAGTATCAGAAATTGAATAATCAAAATTTGCTAATGCAATTGGAACAAGAAGGGGCTCTGGTTTTAATTGGTCTGCTAATAAAAATGCACCTGGTTTTAATGGACCTGGGGAATTTGGAGTTAAATTATCTTCAGTTTCAGATGTACCTTCTGGTGCTATAACTAAAGGTCTGTTTTGATCAAAAATATTTTGAGTTTCGATAAATAATTTACTTTTTCTTTTCTTTTTTTGTTCTTGAGTTTCATTCAAATAATCTGATTCTGGTGTATGGACGAAAATATAATCTAAATTCTCATAATAATTATATCTACCATCACCATATTTTGGAAATAAAATTTTTGCACTTATAAAGTGACTATCTATACTAAATTGATGTCCATTAGCTAAACCATTTTCTTCAATGCTTGCCAAATGATTATAAAAAAATATGTTTGTGGCTTCATCAGGTAAATTCTCCATACCTTTAATAACATAAGGTACTTGATCAAAAGCTTTTATAAAATCTGAATTTGTTAATTTTTGTAATGCTTGTTTATTTATTGAATCATATGAATTTGCTACTCTGTTGTATATTTTGTTTAGTTGTTTGAAAAATCTATTTTTTCTTTCTATACCACTCAATGCATCAATCATTAAACTCGCTATAGATTTTTCATCATCATTACCTGTGATAATTAAATCATAAATTGTATCGAATGCTAAAGAATGAGTTAAATGATTTTCTAATAAATGAGGTATTGTATAAAGTTTGGAATTACTTGGTATTGTTGCAGAATTATCATTTAATAAATATTGAAAAAACTCTTTTTCATTTTTAGCTGGATAGGTTGTTAAACCTGTTGAACTTTGAATATAGCGTCCTAATTGCCATAATTGTCTTTTAAAAAATTTGATTGCCAATTCTGGATTGGTTTTGATTAAATTATCAATAAATTCATTTGAGAATTTTAATATCGTTGTATCTCTTGTTGCTTTTAAGGAGTAGGGTGATTCAATTTCATGTAATCCTGAAGATAAGGACAATGCTACTCCTGGTCTAGCTATTGATCTTGAATTGTTTTCTAATTGGTCATCTTTTAAATTTGTAAAAGAGGCTTCAACCTTACCTTTTAACAAAATATTTATTCCATCAGAATTTTTACCTTCTAATGTTATAAATTCACCAGATGAAAATAATCTAACGTTTGCGTAATGTATTAATTCATCTAAATCGTTATCATCAAGAAAAGCTAAAAATGCTGAATTTTTAATTCTTTTGGTATTTACAATATCTCCACCAGTTTTAACACCATCTGCTAAATTAATGTTTTTGTGTTCAATGGGTTTTTCTAAATTGCGAGATGACCATATTAAATTAATTGATTCAAATAATAAAAAAGAATAAAAAAAACTTGCATAGTCAGGATCTACTTCTTCTAATTCTTTTAATTTTTCTATTTTGATAGAAATATATTCTGAATTACCTTTAATAAATATATCTGACATATATCTACCTGGTGCATTTAAGCCAGAAACGCCAAGAGGTGATCCACAATTTTTTAGTGTTGCTAGATTATAAAAAACATTATTATGATACTTTACGAATTCTGCCTCACCTTTCAAAAGAATAAATATTTGATCTGCAATACCATGTTGTTCTGCTATTTTGATGTCTTCATTGCTTTTATGTAATTCTGCACCTGAATTGATTAAATCTTCGGTGTTCTTTTTTGGAGATAAAGAAAAACCTTTATCTACTAGTATTAAAGATATTTTTTCACTTAAATTCATTAATTATCTAACTTAATAAATTTCCCATTTTATTTAAAGAGAAAAA
>LULI01000573.1_pt1 | contig 21434 bp, 26 predicted proteins | sample 728191 | NCBI WGS metagenome assembly LULI01 (sample SAMN03860293, study PRJNA289734) | marine metagenome | biome: seawater column; feature: ocean; material: water; isolation source: Red Sea water column Station 169 - depth 50m | place: Saudi Arabia: Red Sea | collected 2011-10-15 | depth 50 m | reverse complement strand
TATCAAATCCTTTCGAAGACAAACCTCTAAAATCTTTTATTCTTGGTAATGCGATATTAACTAATCTATCAATGAACTCATACATCTTATTTTTTCTTAATGTAACTTTCAATCCTGCATTTGTATTTTTTCTTGTTTTGAAGTTTGAGATTGATTTTTTAAATTTAGTAACCACAGGTTTTTGACCTGTAATTTTTGATAAATCTTCTTCACAAGCTTTAACAATTTTAGCATCATTACCATCAATACCTAACCCCATATTTATTACTATTTTTTCAACTTCTGGAGCCATATTTAAATTTTTAAAATTATATTTATCTTTTAACGATAATTTTATTTCTTTGTTATATAGTTCTTTAAGCCTTGGTATCATTTTTTACTTCTTTCTTTTTCTTTTTTGTTTCTATGACAGATATATTTGAGATATGTATAAAGTTTTCTTTTTCAACTATTCCACCTTTTTTGTCTTTGGTCGTTTTTATATGTTTTTTTATTATATTAGCACCTTTAACCTTAAGTCTGTTTTTTAATCTATCAATTTCTATAACTTCCCCAGTTTTATTTTTATCTTTGCCAACTAAAATTTTTACCTCTAAGCCTTTTTTAATCATTTATATCACCTCTGGTGCTAAAGAAATTATTTTCATCTGACCTCTGCCTCTTAATTCTCTGGTTACAGGTCCAAAAATTCTTGTTCCTATTGGTTCACCTTTTTCATCTGTTAAAACTGCTGCGTTATTATCAAATTTTACTTTCGATCCATCTTCTCTATGAATTCCTTTTTTAACTCTAACTACAACTGCTTTATGTACAGATCCTTTCTTTACTTTACCCTTTGGTATAGCTTCTTTAACAGAAACGACAATTGTATCTCCAATACTTGCGTACCTTCTTTTAGAGCCTCCCAAAACCTTTATGCACTCTATTTTTTTTGCACCAGTATTATCAGCTACAAATAATTCAGTTTGAACTTGTATCACTTATTATCCTCCATAACTTGAAATTTTTTAGTTTTTGAAAATGGTTTGCATTCTATTATTTTAACCTTATCACCATTTTTAAATTTATTTTTCTCATCATGCGCACTAAATTTTTTTTTAACTTTAATCACTTTTTTAAATAAAGGATGTTGGTACTTTCTTTCAACTAAAACTGTAACAGTTTTGTTTGGTTTATCACTTACAACTATTCCACTTAATATTTTTTTAGGCACTTTTTTTCCCCTCTATATATGTAATTAACTTGGCAATATTTTTCTTTGTTTCATTAACTTTTGAAGTATTAGTAAGTTGACCATTTGCTTTTTGAAATCTTAGATTAAACAAATCTTTTTTATTTTTTTCTAAATCTTTTTTTGCCTGATCAATTGTTAATTTTTTTATATCTTTCTTTTTCATTATGCGAATCTCTTTATTATTTTAGTTTTAATCGGTAATTTTGCAGAAGCTTTGTACAATGCTTCTTTTGCAATTTGCTCTGAAACACCGTCTACTTCAAATAAAATTCTACCTGGTTTTACTCTACAAGCCCAAAATTCAGGCGAACCTTTTCCTTTACCCATTCTCACTTCTGTAGGTTTTTTTGATACTGGAATATTTGGAAAAACACGTGTCCAAACTCTACCTTGTCTTTTCATATGCCTTGTAAGAGCAACTCTAGCAGCCTCTATTTGTTTGGAAATAACTCTTTCAGGTTCTAAAGCCTTAAGACCAAAAGACCCGTAATTCATTAAATTACATCTGGAAGCATTACCATGAATTCTTCCTTTGTGAGCTTTTCTAAATTTTGTTCTTGTTGGTTGTAACATAATTATTTTTTATTTGTTTCCTGACTAAATTCTTTTGAAAATATCTCTCCTTTATAAATCCAAACTTTAATACCAATTATTCCATAAGTTGTTAATGCCTCAGACTCAGCATAGTCAATATCTGCTCTAAGTGTATGAGAAGGAATACTGCCTTCTCTTAACCATTCTGTTCTGGCTATTTCATTGCCACCTAATCTACCACTTATTGAAACTTTAATACCTTTAGCACCTAATCTAAGAGCTGACTGCATAGCTCTTTTCATAGCTCGTCTATACGAAACCCTTTTAACCAACTGTTGTGCAATATTTTCAGCAACTAGAAAACTATTTGTTTCAGGTTTCTTAACTTCTTTAATATTTAAGTTTACTTCATTTGCAGTAAGATTGGACAGTTTTGTCTTAATTTTTTCTATATCGCTCCCTTTTTTACCAATAACAAAACCTGGTCTAGAAGTATAAATAGTAACAAAACATTTTTTTGCAGTTCTTTCAATCATCACTTTAGAGACACCTGAATTAATAACATTTTTTTTTATAAAATCCCTAATTTTGAAATCCTCAATAAGAAATTTACCGAAGTCTTTTTTTTTTGCATACCACACAGAGTCCCACCCTCTGTTCACGCCTAGTCTATATCCAATTGGATTAACTTTTTGTCCCATGTTTTTCCTTAATTTTAGATTTTTGTTCAGATAAAATTATTGTTAAATTTGAGTATGGTTTGATTATTGGTGCTGCTCTTCCTTTAGCTCTTGGTCTAAATCTTTTCATTATTATTTGCTTCCCACAATAAGCTTCTTTTACTATCAACTTATCAATATCATATTGAAAATTATTTTCTGCATTTGCTATCGCTGAAGATAAAGTTTTCTTTATATCACCACAAATTCGTTTATTAGAAAATTCTAAGTCTCTCAACGCTAGATCAACTCTTTTTCCAACTAATGATTTCAAAATTGGTTTTAACTTTCTTGTGCTTGATCTTACGTTTTTATTTACAGATCTTACTAAGTTTAGTTTATCATTTATAACTTTATTTTTATTCATATATTATTTTTTTTCTTTAGTATCTTCCTCTTTAGCTTTCTTATCTGCAGGAGTATGTCCAAAAAATTGTCTTGTTGGAGCAAACTCACCAAATTTATGGCCAACCATATCTTCAGAAACAGTAAGTGGGATAAATTTTTTTCCATTGTAAATTAAAAAACTTATTCCCACGAAATCGGGTATAATTGTTGATTTTCTTGACCATGTTTTTATTGGTTTTTTATTAGTTTCCTTTTTTTGTTTATCAACTTTTCAACAAATGGTCCTTTCCAAACTGATCTAGTCATATTTTTTAACCTTTTTTATTTTTTCTTCTTCTAATTATATATTTGTCTGTTCTTTTGTTATCTCTTGTTTTTAAACCTTTTGCAGATTGACCCGTTCTTGATACTGGATGTCTACCACCGGCTGATTTACCTTCACCACCACCATGTGGGTGATCCACTGGGTTCATAACAACTCCTCTCGTGTGAGGTCTTCTTCCTAACCATCTTGATCTACCTGCTTTTCCTATTTTGATATTTTTTTGATCTGGATTTGATAATACGCCAATGGTAGCTAAAGATCTTGAATCTACCTTTCTAACCTCTCCAGATGTCATTTTTATGATGGAATAATTACCGTCTGTGCCAGAAATTGTTACTGATGTACCAGCAGACCTAGCTATTTTGCCTCCACCTCCTGGATTAATTTCAACATTGTGAATATTTAAACCAGCTGGAATTTCGGATAACGGTAAACAATTACCATTTTTTAATTCAGATTTTGGACCATTGGATACTTTATCACCAACATTTATTCCCTGTGGTGCTAAGTAATAAAATTTTTCGCCATCATCAAACTTTACAAGCATAATATGACATGACCTGTTTGGGTCATACTCTATTCTTTCAACTGTAGCCATAGAGTTAGTTTTCTTTCTATAAAAATCTATATTTCTATACTTTTGTTTATGGCCTCCTCCATTATTACTTGCTGTAATTCTTCCTTGATTATTTCTACCACTCGATGAATATTTTATGGAAGTCAAAGGTTTATATGGCTTTCCTTTCCATAAATTATCTTTATTTACTAATACTGTACCTCTAGTAGATTTTGTATAAGGTTTAAAAGTTTTAAGTGCCATTAAATTCCTGTTGTTAAGTCTATAGACTGACCTTTTTTAAGTGTTACAATAGCTTTTTTGTAACCTTTTACCTTTGCAATTCTTCCTCTGGTAAATTTTGTTCTTGTTTTTTTGTTTATAATATTAATTTTAGTAACATTAACTTTAAATATTTTTTCTATATTTTTTTTTAATATTTTTTTATTAGCATTAGTTAAAACTTTAAATACTACTTTATTTTGTGATGATAGGTTGGTAGATTTTTCAGTTATTACAGGGCTTAAAATTGTATCATATTTATTTATATTAAACATTACGTATACCTTTTTTCAAGTTCTTTTATTGATGTTTCAGTAAATATTATTTTTTTATATTTAATTATATCAAAAGCACTAAAATGATTTACATCAGTACATTTAACATTTGGTATGTTTCTTGTAGCTTTTAAAATGTTATTCCTCGAGGATTTATCTAAAATCATAATGCTATTTTTTGCATGAAATTTATTTAAAAGTGAAAATATTTCTTTAGTTTTTTTTATTTCTTTTGAAAAGTCATTGAATATTAATAAATCGTTTAATTTTATTTTTTTTGTCAATAAAGAAGCAACACCAATTTTCTTTTCATTTTTGTTAAGCTTTCTTATTTTATGTTTAGTTTGCCCTTTGGGACCATGAGCAACACCACCACCAACAAAAATTGGGGCTTTTCTACTTGCGTGCCTAGCATTACCCGTTCCCTTCTGAGCATAGATTTTCGAGGTTGATCCGATAATTTCATTTTTTTGCTTTGTTTTTAAAGTAATTAAATTCATTTTTTCAATCTTTTCTAACATAGTTAATTTTCTCAAATTTTTTACTGACTTTTTAACTAAAACCTCTGTGTTCTTAGACCCTGGTATTGATCCTTTTAAATAAAGCAGGTTATTATCCAAATCTGATTTTATTATTTCTATATTTTGAATAGTTCTTATTTTATCACCCATATGGCCAGCCATTTTTTTATTTTTAAAAACTTTACCCGGATCTTGTCTTTGACCAGTTGATCCGTGAGATCTATGTGAAATAGATACACCGTGCGTAGCTCTTAAACCAGCAAAATTGTGTCTTTTCATCGCACCAGCAAAACCTTTTCCAATAGTTTTAGATCTTATGTCTACAAATTTTGTATCTTTGAAAATTTCTATACCAAATTCATTACCTTCTTTAAAATTTTCAATATTTTCAACACGAAATTCTTTTAAACGTTTTTTTGGTTCAGTATTTTTTTTTGCAAAAAAACCTTTCATTTGTTTTGAAAGTTTAGAGTTTTTTATTTTTCCAAATCCCATTTGTATTGCGTTATAACCATTTTTATCTTTAGTGATCACTTGAATTACTCTACCTTTATCAAATTTTATTACTGTCACAGGTACAGACTGACCAGTTTTGTAAAATTCCCTTGTCATACCAATTTTTTTTCCAATTAATCCAATTTCATTCATTATATTTTTATCTCCACGTCTACACCAGAAGCTAGATCAAGTTTCATTAATGCTTCTACTGTTTGTGGTGTAGGTTCTATAATATCAATTAATCTTTTATGAGTTCTTGTCTCAAATTGCTCTCTACTTTTTTTGTCGATATGTGGTGATCTCAAAACTGTATACCTTTCGATCTTTGTTGGTAATGGAATTGGACCTTTAATATTAGCACCTGTTCTTTTAACTGTATTAACTATTTCCTCAGTAGATTGATCCAAAACTTTATTATCGTATGCTCTTAACTTTATTCTTATATTTTGTTTTTCCATCTTATGATCCTGTTTTTTTTGTTACTTCATCTTGAACATTTTGAGGTACTTTATCATAATGATCAAAGAACATTGAATATTGAGCTCTTCCTTGAGACATGGATCTCAATGCATTAATGTATCCAAACATATTCGCTAAAGGCACCATAGCAGTAATTACTGTGGCATTTCCACGTTGCTCTTGAGTGTTTATTTGTCCTCTTCTACTGTTTAAATCGCCTATGACGTCACCCATATAATCTTCTGGTGTAACAACTTCCACTCTCATTATCGGTTCTAATAATTTTAAAGTAGCTCTTGCACACGCTTCTTTAAAACATTGTCTTGAAGCTAACTCAAAAGCTAAAACACTAGAGTCAACATCGTGATGTAAGCCATCTAAAATTGTAACTTTATAATCTATTATAGGAAAACCAGCTAATATACCTGAGTCAGAGACTGTTTCTATACCTTTCTCCACACCTGGAATGAATTCTTTAGGGATTGCACCGCCCTTAATCTTACTTTCAACTTCTCTTCCTTTCCCAGGTTCAAGAGGCTCAATAGATAATTTTACTCTTGCAAACTGCCCTGCGCCTCCACTTTGTTTTTTATGAGTATAATCAAATTCGGAAGGTTTTAGTATAGTTTCTCTATAAGCAACTTGAGGAGCGCCGACATTTGCTTCAACTTTAAACTCACGTTTCATCCTATCTACAATTATATCTAAATGTAATTCTCCCATGCCTTTTATTATTGTCTGTCCAGACTCTTCATCTGATGTTACTCTGAATGATGGATCCTCTTTAGCTAATCTGCCAAGTGCCTCTCCCATTTTTTCTTGATCACCTTTTGTTTTTGGTTCTACTGCAATTTCGATAACTGGATCAGGGAATTCCATAGGTTCCAACAAAACTGGCATCTCTTCATTTGCTAAAGTGTGACCTGTAATTGTATATTTTAGTCCAGCAAGTGCAACGATATCACCTGCGTTAGCCTCCTTTATATCTTCTCTTGAATTAGCATGCATTAAAAGCATACGTCCTACTCTTTCCTCTTTATCTTTGGATGTATTATAAATACCTGTTCCTGATTTTATTGTTCCTGAATAAATTCTAATAAATGTCAAAGATCCAACAAAAGGATCATTAGCAACTTTAAAAGCTAAAGCAGAAAATGGTGCATTATCCTCAAATTTCATAGTTATTTCCTCGTCTGAATTTTGTTTAGTACCTTTAATAGATCCGATATCTACTGGACTTGGTAAATAATCTACGACTGCATCAAGTAATGGTTGTACGCCTTTATTTTTAAAAGCAGATCCTGTTAATACTGGTACAAAATCAAAATTTAAACAACCTTGTCTTACACATTTTTTTAAATCCTCTATGTTAACTTCTTCGCCATTTAAATATTTCTCCATTAGTTTTTCATCTTGCTCAACGGCTGTCTCAACTAATTCTTGTCTATATTTAGAAGTTATTTCTTTTAAATCCTCAGGTATTTCTTTTTCTTCCCATGCAGCACCTAAATCCTCGTTTTTCCAAACAATTGCCTTCATTTTAATTAAATCAACAACTCCTTGAAGAGATGACTCTATACCAATAGGGACTTGCATTACTAAAGGTTTTGCACCAAGTCTATCTTTTATCATTTCTACACATCTAAAAAAATCAGCGCCTGTTCTATCAAGTTTGTTTACAAAACAAATTCTCGGAACCTTATATTTATCAGCTTGTCTCCATACAGTTTCTGATTGGGGTTCGACTCCAGCTACGCCATCAAAAACAGCAACTGCTCCATCTAATACTTTTAATGATCTCTCGACCTCAATAGTAAAATCCACATGACCAGGGGTATCTATAATATTTATTCTATGATCTTTCCAAAAACATGTAGTTGCAGCAGATGTGATGGTTATTCCTCTTTCTTGTTCTTGCTCCATCCAATCCATTGTAGCGGCACCATCATGTACCTCACCAATTTTATGACTTTTTCCTGTATAGTATAATATTCTTTCGGTAGTAGTAGTTTTACCGGCATCAATGTGTGCCATTATTCCAATATTTCTATATTTATTTAATTTATGGGTTCTCGTCATAATTTTACCATCTAAAATGTGCGAACGCCTTATTGGACTCGGCCATTTTGTGTGTATCCTCTTTTTTTTTTATAGCAGAGCCTCTGTTTTGGTAGGCATCGAAAATTTCATTAAATATTTTATCAGACATTTTTTTGTCTTTTCTTTTTCTAGAAGCATCTATTAACCACCTTATAGCAAGTGCTTGTGATCTTTTTGATTTTACTTCAACAGGAACCTGATATGTTGCTCCACCAACTCTTCTTGATCTAACTTCTACAGTGGGTTTAATATTGCTTATTGCTTGATTGAATACAGTAATCGGTTCGTCTTTAGATTTAGACTTAATTTTATCTATTGCATCGTAGACTATTTTTTCTGCAATAGTTTTTTTTCCATCGTACATCAATGAATTAATTAACTTTGGTATAATCGCAGATTTGTATTTTGGATCTATTGAGATAAGTTTTTTTGGAGCGCTTTTTTTTCTAGACATATTATTTACCTTTTTTTGCGCCGTATTTTGATCTTTGCTGTTTTCTTGCTGTCACGCCTTGAGTATCTAAGTTTCCTCTTAAAATATGATATCTCACTCCTGGCAAATCTTTAACTCTTCCACCTCTTATTAAAACAACAGAGTGTTCTTGCAAGTTGTGACCTTCGCCTGGAATATAAGATGTAACTTCATGACCGTTTGATAGTCTTACTCTAGCTACTTTTCTTAATGCTGAATTAGGTTTTTTAGGTGTAGTTGTGTAAACCTTTAAGCATACACCCCTTTTTTGTGGAGATTTTTCAAGTGCAGGAACTCTGTCCCTAGCCTTTGGCTTAATCCTTTTTTTTTTTATCAATTGGTTAATAGTCGGCATAGTTTAAAATGATTAAGGAAGAGATTATTCGTAGTAAAATATCTGTGGTCGCGTTTAGTACCTAGATAGTACTACTATCCAACCAAAATCTTGGTGAAAATACTATAGTTTTTGAAATTGTCAAATTAAAACAATAAAAATAATGCTTTATTATTATGGATTTACAGGGGTTTCAGCTTGATCTATTTTTTCTTGTTCAGATAAAAATTTCTGATCGTCCTCAAGGGCTTTTTTATTCCACTTATTTTTGATTGATCCAGTTCCAGCTGGAACAAGTCTTCCAACAATTACGTTTTCCTTTAACCCTGTTAGTGTGTCAATTTTTCCTCTAATAGCAGCATCAGTTAAAACTCTTGTAGTCTCTTGGAACGAGGCAGCAGAGATGAAAGATTCAGTTTGTAATGAAGCTTTAGTAATACCCATAAGTACTCTTTCTCCTACAGCAGGTTTTTTTCCATTTTTTACTAACTCCTCATTTACATTTTCTAGAGTGAATCTATCGATTATCTCACCAGGTAGGTAATCAGAGTCTCCAGAGCTTTTTATTTCAACCTTTTTAAGCATTTGTCTTAAGATTGTTTCTATATGTTTGTCATTTATAATTACACCTTGTAATCTATAAACTTCCTGAACTTGATTTACGAAATATTCGGTTAATTCTTTTATACCTAGAATTCTTAAAATATCATGTGGTAAAGGTTGGCCATCGAGAAGATATTCACCTTTTTTAATTTCCTCACCTGGGTTAAAATTAATATGTTTTCCTTTAGGAATTAAATAATTTGAAGTTTCCCCAGAGTCAGAAACTATTGATACTCTTTGTTTGCCTCTAACCTCTTTACCAAACATTACTTTACCGTCATTTTCAGCTATTATTGCACTGTCTTTTGCTTTTCGAGCTTCAAATAATTCTGCAACTCTAGGTAATCCACCAGTAATATCTTTTGTCTTTGAAGTTTCTTTTGGAAGTCTAGCTATAACATCTCCAGCACTAATTTTTTGCCCATCCTTTACAGACAAAATAGAGTCTGGAACTAAATAGTATCTAGCTTCATTATCATCTGCTTTTTTAACTACGTTTCCTTTTTCATCTCTTAATGTTATTCTAGGTTTAAGTTCAGTATTTTTTGATTGTGATCTCCAATCAATAACTGATTTTGACGATATCCCTGTAGTATCATCTAAAGTTTCTGAAAGAGAAACTCCATCAATTAAGTCTACAAAATTAACAATACCACTTTTTTCCGCTATAACAGGAGTAGTATAAGGATCCCACTCACAAACTTTTGAATTTTTTTTAACTTTGTCTCCATTTTTAAAGAAAAGTTTTGATCCATAAGGAACTTTATAAATTGCAATTTGCACACCTTTTTCATCCTCTAAAGATATCTGAGTATTTCTACCCATAACTATTTGATTTTTTTTAGAATCTTCAAGTAGGTTTGTATTGATTATTTTTAACATACCATCTTTTTTTACAACTATTTGAGAGTCTTGTTTAATTTGAGCTGTACCTCCTACGTGAAAAGTTCTCATTGTTAATTGCGTCCCAGGTTCACCAATTGATTGTGCAGAAATCATTCCTATAGCTTCACCTACATTAACCATTTGACCTCTAGAAAGATCTCTACCGTAGCTCATAGCACAAACACCTTCTTTAGAACCACATGTTATTACTGAGTAAACATTTATGGCTTTAACACCAGCTGCATCGATTTTTTCACAGCATGCTTCATCAATCATTTCACCTTTTTTAATTATTACTTCTCCAGATATAGGATTTTTAACGTTATCAGCAACTATTCTTCCTAGCGCTCTCTCTGATAAACTCACAATAATATTTCCACCTTCAATTATTTCAGATAAAGTAATACTTCCCTTGCTCTTGCAGTCACAGTCTTTTTTTGTAATTGTTAAATCCTGAGCAACATCACATAATCTTCTTGTTAAATATCCTGAATTAGCTGTTTTTAATGCTGTATCTGCAAGACCTTTTCTAGCTCCATGCGTAGAATTGAAGTATTCTAATGCAGTTAATCCCTCTTTAAAATTTGAAGTAATCGGTGACTCAATAATTTCACCAGACGGTTTTGCTATTAATCCCCTCATACCAGCTAATTGTTTCATTTGTGCTGCTGAACCTCTTGCACCTGAGTCAGCCATCATGAAAACAGAATTTATATTTAAACCTTTATCAGTTTTTTCAGTTGCAGAAATTCTTTTCATCATCTCAGACGCAACTTTATCAGTGCACTTTGACCATGCATCAACAACTTTATTATATTTTTCTCCTCTTGTAATTAAGCCCTCAGAATATTGATTTTCATAATCTTTGATTAATTGGGTTGTTTCATCTAATAATTGTTGTTTATTTTCTGGTATAATTAAATCATCCTTACCAAATGAAATACCTGCTTTAAATGCGTGTTTAAAACCTAAATCTTTTAACTTATCACAAAAAATTACAGTACTTTTTTGTTTCATCAACAGTTTCAAACCTTGAAACAATTCTAGAATGTATTTTAATACTTCCACTTTCTAAAGCTTGTTCGATTTCGGAATTATTGACAAAATAACCTTCAACTTTTTTATCTTGATAAGGTGGTAATGATAAATAATAAATACCTAATATCATATCTTGGCTAGGAACTATTATTGGTTTTCCGTTAGAGGGACTTAAAATATTATTCGTAGACATCATTAAAACTCTTGCCTCTAATTGTGCTTCTAAACTTAATGGTATGTGTACTGCCATTTGGTCCCCATCAAAATCAGCATTAAATGCTGCACAAGTTAATGGATGTAATTCGATAGCGTCACCCTCAATCAATTTTGGCTCAAAAGCTTGTACACCTAATCTATGAAGTGTGGGTGCTCTATTTAATATAACAGGATGCTCCCTTACAATTAGTTCTAACGCATCCCATACAGCATTAGTCTCTCTTTCAACTAATTTTTTCGCTTGTTTAATTGTCGACGCTAGACCGAGCTTATTTAATCTTGCATACAAAAAAGGCTTAAACAATTCTAAAGCCATTTTTTTTGGCAATCCACATTCATGTAATTTTAAGTCTGGACCAACTACTATTACTGATCTACCAGAATAATCTACTCTTTTTCCTAAAAGGTTTTGTCTAAATCTTCCTTGTTTACCTTTTAACATTTCTGCAAGTGATTTAAGAGGTCTTTTACCAGTGCCAGTTATAACTCTTCCTCTTCTACCATTATCGAAAAGTGCGTCCACCGACTCTTGAAGCATTCTCTTTTCATTCCTAACAATAATATCTGGTGCTTTTAAATCCATTAATCTTTTTAGTCTGTTATTTCTGTTTATAACTCTTCTATACAAATCATTTAAATCGGATGTAGCAAATCTTCCACCATCTAATGGTACTAAAGGACGTAATTCAGGAGGTATTACTGGTATAACCGTTAATATCATCCACTCTGGTTTGTTACCAGTTTTTAAGAATGAATCTATCAACTTAAGTCTTTTTATTGATCTTTCCTCTGATACTTTAGATTTTGTTTCATTTATTGTTTTTACTAATAATTCCTTTTCTTTTTCTAAATCAATTGATTTTAATATTTCTAAAATTGCTTCAGCACCAATTCCAGCAGTAAATGCTTCGTCACCAAATTCATTTTGATATTTAATAAGTTCTTCTTCAGACAATAGTTGATTTTTTTTTAATCCTGTTAAACCTGGTTCGATTACAATAAAGTTTTCAAAATACAAAACTCTTTCAACCTCTTTTAATTTCATATCTATTGCTAAAGAAATTCTACTTGGTAAAGATTTTAGGAACCATATATGTGCAACAGGGGTAGCCAAATTTATGTGGCCCATTCTCTCTCTTCTCACATTAGATTTAGTAACTTCTACTCCACATTTTTCACAAATAATCCCTCGAAATTTCATTCTTTTATATTTACCACAAAGGCATTCATAATCTTTGATTGGTCCAAAAATTCTAGCACAGAAAAGTCCGTCTTTCTCTGGTCTGAAAGTTCTGTAATTAATTGTCTCTGGTTTTTTTATTTCACCATATGTCCAAGATTTTATTTTTTCAGGACTGGCTAAAGAAATTTTTATACTATTAAAATTTTGAGCATCTGATATTTCACTAGATTTAAAAATATTATTAATTTCTTTTTTCATATTATTGTACAAATGAACTTAATTTATTTTTCCAATTTTTTCCCTCTGTCGCAACATAGGTAGCTACTGCTTCAATTTCATTTTTAGTTAAAATATCTTTATATGCTGGCATAACCCCATATCCATTGGTTACTATGTTAATTACATGGTCTTTAGAAAGCTGATTATTTCCACCATCAGAAGCGTTTAAAATATGACAATTTACACATTGCTCCTTATTTAAAAAAATATCTTCTCCTAATTTTATTAATTCATTAGCTATTACTAGATTTTGTAAATTAAAAAAAATAATAAGAGATGTTATAAGCTTTTTCATGTTAGTTTAGCTCCACATTTAATGCTAAAGATTTAATTTCTTTTACTAGAACATTAAAAGACTCTGGTATACCTGATTCAAAGTTTTCTTCACCTTTTACAATTGTCTCGTACACTTTCACTCTTCCAGCAACATCGTCAGATTTTACAGTTAATATTTCCTGTAAAGTATAGGATGCTCCATATGCCTCTAATGCCCAAACTTCCATTTCTCCAAATCTTTGGCCTCCTAATTGTGCTTTTCCACCTAATGGTTGTTGAGTTACTAAACTATATGGTCCAGTAGATCTCGCATGTATCTTATCTTCAACTAAATGATGAAGTTTTAACATATAAATTGTTCCTACTGTGACTTGTCTATCAAACTTTTCTCCTGTTCTTCCATCCCATAATTGAGTTTGACCTGACATAGGTAATTTTGCTAATTGCAACATTTCGGTTACATCTTTTTCTTTAGCACCATCAAAAACCGGTGTTGAAATAGGTACACCATTCATTAAGTTTTCACAAAGATCAGAAAATTCATTTTTAGACAGTTTTTCAATAAAATTTCCTAATATCTCTTGACCATATATAGATTTTAAAAAATCTTTTATTTTAGAATTTATTTCTAATTTCTTTTGGTTTTCATTAATTAAAAACTTCAATTTATCTCCCAACTCTGAACATGCCCAACCAAGATGAGTTTCTAATATTTGACCAACATTCATCCTGCTAGGCACACCTAATGGATTTAAAACTATATCAACTGGCTTTCCATTTTCTCTGTAAGGCATATCTTCAACGGGAACAATCTTACTAACAACACCTTTATTTCCATGACGTCCGGACATTTTATCACCAGGCCTTAATCTTCTTTTTATAGCTACAAAAACTTTTACCATTTTCATCACACTTGGTAACAAATCATCACCTTGTCTTATTTTTAATACTTTATCTTCAAATCGATCTTGGATATCCTTGCTAGCTTTTTGATATTGTTCTTCTAATTTTTCAAGTATTTCCTTATTTTTTTTATCACTAAGTTCTAATTTAAAAATTTCTGAAACTGATATTTTTGAAATGTTATCCTGATTTATTACATCACCAGCAATTAAATTTTTTGTTTTTTTCTCAAGCTTATGTCCCGATAAGATTTGAAGAGCTCTTTGTTTAATACTTCTATCTAAAATTTCTACCTCAACAATCCTATCTTGTTGGACTAAATCAATTTCGGCTCTTTCTATAGTTATAGATCTTTCGTCTTTTTCAATTCCATGTCTATTGAAAACCCTAACATCTATAACAGTACCACCACTGCCACTAGGCATTTTTAATGATGTATCAGTCACATCAATTGCTTTTTCACCAAAGATTGATCTTAATAATTTTTCTTCCGGTCCAGACGCGGTATCTCCTTTTGGAGTAACTTTCCCAACTAATATGTCCCCTGGCTTAACTTCTGCACCAATATAAACTATACCGGACTCATCTAAATTTTTTAAAGCATCTTCATTAACATTGGGGATGTCCCTAGTAATATCCTCCTCTCCAAGTTTAGTGTCTCTAGCCATAACCTCATACTCCTCTATATGAACAGATGTAAATACATCGTCTGTGACACATCTTTCTGATATTAAAATAGAGTCTTCAAAATTATAACCTTGCCATGGCATGAAAGCTACTGTTACATTTTTTCCTAAAGCCAATTCACCAATTTTTGTTGATGGTCCATCAGCTATTATGTCACCACTTTTAACTTTATCGCCTACTCTTACTAATGGTTTTTGATTTATGCACGTATTTTGATTTGATCTTTTGAACTTTTGCAAATTATAAATGTCAACACCAGATTTAGAATAATCTGTTTCACTAGTAGCTTTAATTACAATTCTTTTTCCATCAATCTTATCCACTATACCGTCTCTTTTTGCGACAATTGTAACTCCAGAATCTAAAGCAACATCACTTTCAATTCCTGTTCCAACTAAAGGGGACTCTGGTTTAAGTAGAGGAACAGCTTGCCTCATCATGTTTGAACCCATCAAAGCCCTATTTGCATCATCATTCTCTAAAAAAGGTATTAAAGAAGCCGCAACTGATACTAGCTGTTTTGGAGAAACGTCAATATAATCTATGTTTTCAGGCTTCGAGAGTATAAAATTTAAATTTTGTCTACTTGAAACTAAATCTTCAATAAATTTACCGTATTTATCTACTTTAGAATTAGCTTGAGCAATAGTATACTTAGTTTCCTCCATTGCAGAAAGGTATTCTATTTTATCCTGAACAACTCCTTCTATAACTTTTTTATATGGAGATTCTATAAAACCATATTTATTGATCTTAGAATAAGTGGATAAGCTGTTGATCAATCCTATATTTGGACCTTCCGGAGTCTCTATTGGGCATATTCTTCCATAATGAGTTGGATGAACGTCTCTTACTTCAAAACCTGCTCTCTCCCTAGTTAGTCCGCCAGGTCCTAATGCTGAAACTCTTCTTTTATGTGTTATCTCAGAAAGTGGATTTGTTTGATCCATAAATTGTGAAAGTTGTGATGTTGCAAAAAAATCTTTTAGTGAAATAGTTAATGGTTTAGCATTAATTAAATCTTGAGGCATAGCTGACTCAACATCTAAAGTTGTCATTTTTTCTTTGATAGCTCTTTCCATTCTATAAACGCCAATTCTCGCTTGATTTTCAACTAATTCTCCCACAGATCTTACTCTTCTGTTTCCTAAGTGGTCGATGTCATCTATTTCATCTTTGCCATCTCTTAAATCTAACATTTTTTTGATAATTGCTAAAATATCATCATTTCTTAATATCGTTATTTTATCTGAACAATCTAAGTTTAATCTAGAATTCATTTTTACTCTACCTACATCAGACAAATCATATCTATCTGAACTAAAAAAAAGATTATTAAATATTTGAGTTGCTATTTCTATTGTAGGAGGTTCACCAGGTCTTAAAACCTTATAAATTTCATTGATAGCATCGTTTTTATTCTCATTTTTATCATTTAATACAGTTTGAAGTAAATACGGACCTTTATTAATTGTATTTGTATATGCAACTTCAATAGTATAGTTTTTAGCATCTAAAGATTTTTCTATTATTGTGTCATTTATTTCTGTACCTACTTTAAAGGTATCATCTCCAGAAACAATTTGTTTCACTAAATATTTGCCTAAGAGAAATTCACTTGAAACATATATTTCTTTTAAACCATCACTTTGAAGTTTTTTTGCTTTTAAAAAATTAATTTTTTCACCTTTTTTAATTATAACTTTATTCGATTTTGCGTCTATAATTTCTTCAGAAAAATTTTTAGATTTATAGTTCTCTGGATTAAATTTTGTTTTCCATTTTTTAATTTTATCATCGAATACAAATATTTCTTTTTCATAGAATTCTTTAACAATATCTGTTTTGTTAAAACCTAATGCTAAAAGTAATGTCGATACTAATATTTTCTTTTTTCGGTCTACTCTAAAATATAGTAAATCTTTTACATCAAACTCAAAGTCTAACCAAGATCCCCTATTTGGAATTACTCTGCAATTAAATAATAATTTTCCACTTGCATGTGATTTACCTTTATCATGATCAAAAAATACGCCAGGACTTCTATGCATTTGATTTACTACAACTCTTTGAACTCCATTTGTTATAAAAGTCCCACTATTAGTCATCATAGGAACCTCGCCCATATAAACCTCTTGTTCTTTGGCCGATAAAATATCCTTAGTATTATTTTCTTGATCTATTTCATATACTACTAACCTTAAATTACATTTTAATGCAGATGAATAAGTTAAACCTCTTTGTATACATTCTTCTACATCAAACTTTGGTTTTTCTAATTTATAACTGACATACTCTAGTGTTGCTTTTTCATTTAAATCTTCAATTGGAAATATACTTTTAAAAACTCTATCGAAGCCTTTAATAAATTGTGGTTCTATGTCTGGAAGATATTCAGTTAATTCTTTATAAGAATTTTTTTGAACCTCGATAAGGTTGGGTATAGATAGACCTTCTTTTAATTTTCCAAAATTTTTTCTTATATTTTTCTTTTTAGTAAAAGATAACTGCATTTATTTAAACCGTTAATTTATTAGATCAACAGCTTTAAAATTCTTTGTTTATTTACTTAAGTTCTACTTTTGCACCAGCTGCTTCGAGTTTTTTCTTCATCTCTTCAGCATCTTTTTTACTTACACCAGATTTAATCTCTTTGGGCGCCCCTTCAACTAAATCCTTTGCTTCTTTCAAACCTAGAGTTGTTATTGCTCTAACTTCTTTAATTACGTTAATTTTTTTATCACCTGAAGATGCTAATACTACTGTAAATTCATCTTTTTCTTCAGCGGGTGCTCCACCTGCAGCTGCACCAGCAGCAGGAGCTGCAACAGCTGCTGCAGCAGTTACTCCCCATTTTTCTTCAAGTTGTTTTGATAATTCTGCAGCTTCAACTACAGTTAGTTTTGATAATTCGTCGATAATTTTATTAAGATCAGCCATACTAAAAATGTCCCAAGGTTATTTTTTTGATTTTTCGAGCGCTAAAATAGCGATTTTTGAGGCTGGCGCAAGTAAAATACTTGCGATTTTTTGCGCTGGAGATCGCAAAATACCCACTATTTTTGCTCTTGCTTCATCTAAAGAGGGTAAAGTTGCAACATTTTTGACACCAGCAACGTCAAGAATATCACTACCCATGATTCCACCTAGAATCTTCAGATTTGAATTTTCTTTAGAAAAATTAGTTAATATTTTTGCAGATGTAATTGCATCAGATGATAAAGCTATTGCTGTAGGTCCTGTAAAAAGTTTCGACAATTCTTTACATCTTGTTTTTTCTAAAGCTAATTTAGTAATTCTATTTTTAGTAATTTTAAATTGTATCCCGTGTTCTCTCATTCTATTTCTAAGTTCATCTAATTGCTTAACTGTTAACCCTTGATAATGTGTCACGATTACTGCATCCGATTTATCAAGTTCAGATGTCATATTTTTTATGTATGTTTGTTTTTTTTCTTTATTCATCATAATTAAATAGCCTTATCTAGTTTAACTTTATAAGAAACACCCATAGATGAAGTAATAAAAACATTTTTTATCAAATCACCTTTAATTGTATAATTTGATTTTTCTCTATCAATAGTCTCAATTATAGTATCGAAATTTTTAATTAATTTATCATCTGTAAAAGATTTTTTTCCAAAGCTAAGACCAATATTTCCATCTTTATCATTTTTGAGTTCTACTTGACCTGACTTTGCATTTTTGACTGCACTTGAAATATCATCAGTAACTGTTCCAAGTTTAGGATTAGGCATTAATCCTTTAGGACCTAATATCTTTCCAAGTTTAGATAATTTTAACATCATTGAAGTTGATGAAATTAATTTTTCAAAGTTTAAATCACCATTTTTAATTTTTTCAATAAAATCATCACCTCCAACTATATCAGCACCTGCATCTTTGGCATCTTTATGTTTGGCTTCCTCTGCTACTACTGCTACTTTTACTTTTTTTCCTATTCCGCCTGGTAAATTAATAGCTGTTCTAATGTTAATTTCATTTTTTTTTTGTTTATTATTAATAGTAATGCTTAGATCAATTGACTCATCAAACTTCGTTGTACAATTTTTTTTAACCAAAGGCAGCAACTCATTTATTTTAAGAGGTTTTAATAAATTTGTTTTTTCAGGAAGTTTTTTAAATCTTTTTGATGGCATTAATCTTTTACCTCTATACCCATAGATCTAGCAGAGCCTGCAATTATTTTTACAGCTTCATCTAAATCATGAGCATTTAAATCTTTCATTTTTTTTTCTGCTATTTCTTTAGCTTGCTTTGTTGTTATTGATGCTACAATAGTTCTACCTGGTTCTTGAGATCCACTTTTTAATTTAGCCGCTTCTTTAATAAAGTGAGATGCTGGAGGTGATTTAATCTCAAAATCAAATTTTTTATCTTTATACACAGTAATAATTACAGGAACAGGTTTACCCATAAAATTTTTTGTTTTTTCATTAAAGGCTTTACAAAATTCCATAATATTTATACCTCTTTGTCCTAAAGCAGGTCCTACGGGTGGGGCTGGATTAGCTTGACCACCTTTAATTTGTAATTTCACATATCCACTAATTTCTTTTTTTGCCATTAACTTACCTTTTCTATCTGGTTAAACTCTAGATCTACCGGAGTTGGTCTTCCAAAAATAGAGACTGAAACTTTAACACGTAATTTTTCCTCGTCAATATCCTCTATTAATCCTGAAAACGATGCAAAAGGTCCATCGACTACTTGCACCTTTTCTCCAATAGAATAGTCAATTGTGGATTTTGGTTGTGCTATTCCATCTTTCATTTGACCTAATATTTTTTCTATTTCTTTATCTGAAACTGGAACTGGGACACCTTTTGATCCTAAAAAACCGCTAACTTTTTTTATATTTTTAATCATGTGATAAATGTTATTATCCATTTCACTTTTAATTAAAACATATCCAGGAAAATATTTTTTTTTTCTTTGAACTCTTTTACCTCTTTTAACCTCAGTAACATCATGTGTTGGTACAACTATTTCCTCAATTTTATCAGATATTTTAGCTTTATCTGCCTCCTCTTTTATTAGTTGAGCTACTTTATTTTCAAAACTTGAATGAGATTGAACTATGTACCAATTTTTCATTAAAGACCTATTTTTAAAATTAAACCCAAAATAAACTGGAAAAATTGATCAAGAAGTAAAAAAAATATTGATGCAATAATTGCCATAGCTGCAACCATCAATGTGCCTTGTATTGTTTCCTTACCAGTTGGCCAGGTAACTTTAAAAGCCTCTTGTTTAACTTCTTGCAAAAATTTAATTGGGTTTTTCATATCGAACCCCCAACCTCCGGTTTTGGAGACCGGCGCTCTACCAATTGAGCTACACTCCTAAGAGGGGCAGCTTACTTAATAATCTTAGTTACTACTCCAGCTCCTACAGTTCTTCCACCTTCACGAATTGCGAAATTTAATTTTTCACTCATAGCGATAGGTGTAATTAATTTAACTTTGAATTTAGCATCGTCTCCTGGCATAACCATTTCTGTTCCAGATGGTAATTCAACTTCACCAGTAACATCGGTTGTTCTAAAGTAAAATTGAGGTCTGTATTTTGTAAAAAAAGGTGTGTGTCTTCCACCCTCCTCTTTTTTTAATACATAAGCTTGAGCTTCAAACTCTGTGTGTGGAGTTACAGATCCTGGTTTTGCCAGAACTTGCCCTCTTTCAACATCAGTTCTCTCTACACCTCTTAACAAGGCACCTATATTATCTCCAGCCTCACCAGAATCTAGAATTTTTCTGAACATTTCTTCTCCAGTGCAAACAGTTTTTTTGGTATCTCTTATTCCAACAATCTCAATTTCTTCACCAGTTTTAACAACACCTTGTTCAACTCTACCAGTTACAACTGTTCCTCTACCAGAAATCGAAAATACATCCTCAACAGGCATTAAAAAAGGTTTGTCCTTAGGTCTATCAGGCTGAGGTATATGTTCATCAACAGCTTTCATTAAATCCATGATAGCTTTTTTTCCCACTTCCTCATCTTTACCCTCAACTGCAGCTAAGGCCGATCCTTTTATAATCGGAGTTTTATCGCCTGGGAATTTGTAAGAAGTTAATAGTTCTTTAATTTCTTCCTCTACAAGTTCGATTAGTTCTTTATCTTTAACTTGATCAACTTTATTTAAAAATACAACAATTGCTGGAACACCAACTTGTCTTGCTAAAAGAATATGTTCTCTAGTTTGAGGCATTGGACCGTCAGCAGCATTTACAACTAAAATTGCACCATCCATTTGTGCTGCTCCTGTGATCATGTTTTTGACATAGTCGGCGTGACCTGGGCAGTCTACATGAGCGTAATGCCTTTTTTCAGTTTCATATTCAACATGAGCAGTTGAAATTGTAATTCCTCTTTCTTTCTCCTCTGGAGCTTTATCAATTTGATCATATGCAGTAAATTGAGCTCCACCAGTCTCCGATAATACATTTGTTATCGCAGCAGTTAGTGTTGTTTTACCATGGTCTACATGGCCAATTGTACCAATGTTACAATGTGGTTTGGACCTATTAAATTTTTCCTTCGACATTACTATTTTACCTCACTTTAATTTTTTAATATTTTGGAGCGGGTAAAGGGAATCGAACCCTTACATCCAGCTTGGAAGGCTAGCGTTCTACCATTGAACTACACCCGCGTAACCAAGTTAATACTCCAAGTTATCT